>WNGF01009329.1_pt1 | contig 11290 bp, 13 predicted proteins | sample 5400641 | NCBI WGS metagenome assembly WNGF01 (sample SAMN13153371, study PRJNA577476) | soil metagenome | isolation source: 80 cm soil or saprolite under grassland replicate 2 | place: USA:California | collected 2016-06-15 | reverse complement strand
CCGGTGTATTGACACGGATCTCAGGCCTGTCATTCTGAGGAGCGAAGCGACGAAGAATCTGCTCAGGCGGAGAGGGCGACGAGAGTAGATCCTTCGCTGCGCTCAGGATGACACGGCGCGCGGCATCGCGCGCCGTGTCATTTCTTTTTGGCGAAGCCTCGGACGTCGTTCTTGATGAGGCTCTCGATCTGTTCCTTCGGGAGCTTCTTGCCGAAGGCGGGCATGTCCTCGCTCCCCTGCGTCACCTGCTTGATGAGCTGGTCGTCCTTCTTGGAGGACTGCCATTCGGCGTCGGTGAAATCGCGCGCCATGAGCTGCTTGCCCTTGGGAGTGTTGCCTGTTCCATCCTGCCCGTGGCACTTGGCGCAGTATTCGAGGAAGAGCGCCGACGGATGCTGATCGCCGGTCTGGCCGCTCGGGGAACCGGAAGGTCCCCCGCTAACCCCCAGCAACGCGACGCTCAGGCCGGCGGTCGCGCCAAACACAATGACACCCAGGATCCGAGACTTCTTCATGTCTTTCTCTCTTTCATCCCTTTCGGGCGCTTTGAAGATCGCGGAGGATGTGTTCCGGCTGCCAGGTCTCTCCGTAGTAGATCGTGGAAAGCCGGCCCTGAGGGTCCAGAACCGCCACCGCCTGGGAATGGATCATCTGGCCGTGCTCGGGGTAATACAGGACGCCGAAGCTCGACGCCACGCGGGCAACATCCTGCGGCGACCCTGTCAGGAACTTCCATCGCTTTGGGTCCGCACCCGCCTTCTTCGCGTAATCGGCCAGCACCTCGGGCGTGTCGTGCTCGGGATCCACGGTGACAACCAGGAGGTGCCCGAATTTCTCTTGCGCGAGCATCGCGTCGAGCCTGGAGAACTTCGCGGTCGTCATCGGGCAGGCCGTCGCGACCGGACAGCGCGTGTAGATGAAAGTCACGGCCACGGGCTCGCCTCGCATCTGCGAAAGCCGGACCGTCGCGCCCGTCTGGTCCTTCAGGGCGAAATCGGGTACAACGTCGCCGACCTGCACGCCGCGATTGGGCGCCGGCGTGACGAATGACGAGTGGCTGGGGTCCTTCGCCGGTGCCGCCGCCGTCACGGCGGGAGCCGCAGGCGTTCCCACAAAACCGCGAGTCAGGATCTTTTCCAGCCAGTAGCGATCCTTTTCGACGACCAGAGTCGCGTCGATGCGGTCTCCCGGGCGCAGCAACCCCACGACCCGCGGGTCGTCTTTCACCGGGAAGGGCATGGTCATGCCCTGCATGTATCCCTCGATCGCTTCGTGCTCGACGGTCACCTGCGACCGTGTTGCGTCCACTTCACGCACGATGCCCCGGAGGCTGAACCGGCGGGCGCTCTCTCCGGACGGCCCGGTCTCCTTGCGGCAGGCGGGACCGACCGCCAGGAGCGACAGCGCCAGGCAGACAACGATGAACTTCACGGTGCAACTAAATACACCGGCGCGGGCTGCTATTTCACCCTTTAGCCCGGATTAATCGCGCGATCGGCTCGCCGCTTACCGTTTCCCGTTTTCCGGTACTTCAAAGGTGAGTGAGGCCCAGAGACTCTCGCAATCGGCACAGGTTTCCGGCTCGAGCGTGATCGGAGTGCTCTCGGTGGAAACGTCATGAGAGCGATTCCGAAAGCGTCAAGAAGTGCGCGAGCCTGGCGCGATCCAGGTTTCCGCCGGAGAGGATGACACCGACTCGCCTCCCGGAGAAATCGGCCTTCTTGTGGCGCACGGCGGAGGCGCCGGCGACGCCCGAAGGCTCGACTAAGACCTTCATCCTCTCCAGCATCCAGCAGAGCGTTTCTATCATCTCCTCGTCGGATACGAGAAGAATGCCGGCCACGGTTTTCTGCACGATCGGAAACGGGAGCCTTCCGGGACTGGGGACCTGCAGGCCGTCGGCGATCGTGCGGGGGACACCGATCGAGACCCGCTCCCCTTTCGCGAGCGAGAGCGCCGTGTCGTTGGCGGTCTCCGGCTCGACACCGAAAACGGTGATTTTCGGGCGCAGGTGCTTGGCGGCCGTGGCCGAGCCGGCGATCAGACCCGCGCCGGAGACGGGAACGAGGAGAAAATCGAGATCCGGCACCTCTTCCATCAACTCGGCCGTGGCCGTGCCCGCGCCGGCCATGATCAGGTCGTCGTCGAACGGCGGCACCAGGAGCGCGCCGCGTTCCTCGACGAGCCGCTCGCCGATCTCGTCGCGGCTCTCGCCGTAACGGTCGTAGAGGACGACCTCGGCGCCGTAGCCTCGCGTTGCGGCGAGCTTGGCGGCGGGGGCGTCTCTCGGCATCACGATCGTGGCCTTGACGTTCAGAAGCTTCGAGACGAGAGCCACCGCCTGCGCATGGTTTCCCGAGGAATAGGCCACCACCTCGGAGACCCTCCCACGCTCCATCTCCGTCTTGATCTTGTTGTACGCGCCGCGGAACTTGAAAGCGCCCGCGCGCTGGAAGTTTTCCGCCTTGAAATAGACCGTCGCCCCGGCCTCTTCGTCGAACTGCCGCGAACGAAGCACCGGCGTGCGGATCGCAACGCCCTCGAGGCGCTTGCGAGCCGCCGCGATGTCGTCCCAGCTCACCATGACGTCGGGAGGCGGGAAGCGGGAGGCGGGAGGCGGCGCCTTCCCCCTCTCCCGGCGGGAGAGGGGCCGTCAGTCGCGGCGCGAAGCGCCGCCGCAGGAACTCCCTCTCCCGGCGGGAGAGGGCGCGGGGTGAGGGGCAAGGGTGAGGGGAAAACCGAAGCCGAGGACTTGCTCATAACGCGACTGCCTGCGTTTCGATCTGCGACCTCCATTCGTTGATCGCCTTGAGGGCGCGCTCGACCATCAGCCTGCGCCGTGCCGCCTTGTCCCGGATCGGCGAGTGCGAGGTGTCCTCGATCAATCCGAAGGTCACGTTCATCGGTTCGAAGGATTTCTCCGGCGGCCGCTCCGAGCAGTGCCGCGCCAGAGACCCGATGGCGGTCGTGTAGGGGACGGCGACCGGCTCCTTGCCCTCCAGAAGCTGCGCGATTGTCAGTCCCACCGCGAGTCCCGTCGCCGCGCTTTCGACGTACCCCTCGACACCCGTGATCTGACCGGCAAAGAAGATGCGCGGCTCCCGCCGCATCCGCCAGAAGCGGTCCAGATGCGCCGGCGCGCGGATGTACGTGTTCCTGTGGAGCATCCCGTAGCGCGCGAAGGCGGCGTTTTCCAGCCCCGGGATCTTCCGGAAGATCCTCTGCTGCTCTCCGATCTTCAACTTCGTCTGGAACCCGACGAGGTTGTAGTGCTCCTTGGCCAGGTCGTCCTGACGCAGTTGCACCACGGCATAGGGCAGGCGCCCGGTGCGCGGATCGGCGAGGCCCATGGGCTTCAAGGGTCCGTGCCGCAGGGTCTCTTTCCCGCGTTCCGCCATCACCTCGATGGGCAGGCACCCCTCGAAGTAGATCCCCCTCTCGAAGTCGTGCACCGGCACCGTCTCTCCGGAGAGCAGGTCCGACACAAACTCCTCGTACTGCTGCCTCGTCAGCGGGCAGTTCCAGTAGTCCTCGCCCTCCCCCTTCCCGTAGCGGGACATCGCGTACATCCTGGAAAAATCGAGTGAAGAGGAGACGACGACCGGCGCGATCGAGTCGTAGAAGTAGAGGTCTTCGGTCTCGAGCAGCCTTCCGATCTCGCCATCCAGCGCCTGAGAGGTCAGCGGTCCCGTCGCGATGACGACGTAGCCCTCCGGCGGGACCTGATGCACTTCCTTCCTGACGAGCTCAATCTCGGGGCGCGACGCGATCGCCTCGGTCACGAGGTCGGCGAAGATCGTCCGGTCCATCGCCAGAGCGTCGCCCGCCGGCACGGCCGCCGCGCGGGCGCAGCGGATGATGAGCGAGTCCAGAACTTCCATCTCGCGCTTCAACAACCCGACCGCGTTCAACGGGTTGTCGGAGCGGAAAGAGTTGGAGCAGACGAGCTCGGCGCACCTGTCCGTCTGATGCGCCGCAGTCCCGACCTTCGGCCGCATCTCGAAGAGCCGAACGCGGTGCCCCCGCCGCGCCAGCTGCCAGGCGCACTCCGACCCCGCCAGCCCCGCCCCAATGACCTTGACGTTGTCCGACATGATGGACGGATTCTACGGGGCCGACACCTGGACGGCGGAGGTGATATATACTCTTAGTAGCTATCAGGAGGCGCCCATGTCGAAGCGCAAAACTCTTTCAACGTCCCGGTCCCCCGCTGCGCGGGACAGTGGGCGCCTGCGCGCGCGCGTCTTTTGGACGGGGAGGAGTCAGGCAGTCCGCCTTCCCAAAGAGATGCGGTTTTCCACCACCGAGGTGACGGTCCGGCGTGAGGGGCGGGCGATTATCCTCGAACCTCTGGAGGTCAAACGGGACGCGAAGGGCTGGCCGCTCGATTTCTGGTCGCTGGCGGGTGCCGCCCCAGAATTCAACGTCGGCGACCGCGCGACACCGCACGAGCGGCCGGACCCGCTGCGCCCACGCCGGTAGCAGGCAATGGGAATCCGGTATCTCCTGGATACGAACACCGTCAGCTTCCACATCCGCCAGTCCTCGGCCCTGCTCCAGCGGCGCCTGCGAGCCATCCCCGCCGCCTCCGTCGCTCTCTCCGTGATCACCGAGATGGAGATCCGATACGGCCTGGCGAGAAACCCGGCGCTCAGGATTGCCCCCGCGATCGAGGCCTTTCTCCAGGGCATCAGCATTCTCCCGCTGACTTCGGAGACGGCGCGGCACTACGCCCGAGTCCGGGCAGAGTTGGAAGCCCTCGGCACTCCGATCGGGCCGCTCGATCTCTTGATCGCTTCCCATGCCCTCTCCCTCGGCGCGACTCTCATAACAACCGACCTCGGCGAATTCCGCCGCGTCACCGGCCTGCTCTGCGAAGACTGGACACGCTAAGGTTCACCATCATTCGATTGTGTAGGACTATTTCACGAGCGCAGCCATCCGTGGTCTCTGCGGCATCCTGAAGAGCGAGACCCCGGTGACGGCCGATCTACTGGAGGAGCGCGCTCGAGACCGAGAGCGGGAGGAGGGGAAGTTTGCGAAATTCCGTCCTCGATAGCTACGCGGTCCTTGCCTATCTCTTCGCCGAGAGCGGACACGAAAAGGTCGTCGCCCTGCTCGAGAAGGCTGCAGATTCCGAGAAGAACGTCCTGATCTCGGCGCCAAACTGGGCCGAGGTCCGCTACCAGGTTGAGCGAAAGGCGGGCACGCGCCGCTGGGAGGAAATCCGCGAGAAACTCTTGGGCCTCCCAATAGAGATCGTCGCCGCCAACCAAGAGCTCGCCGAAGTGGCCGGCGAATTCAAGGCGAAGCGGAAGATGTCGCTCGCCGGCTGCTTCGCGGCGGCCCTAGCCAAGGACCGCATAGCCGATCTCTACACCGGCGACCCCGAGTTCCGAGTAATTCAGGAGGAGATCCGACTTCTCTGGCTTTGAGGCGTTGCGAGGAATGGCCTACTGGCATTCCGTAGAACTCAGTCCTCGAGGGCAGGAAACACTCCGCACCGCCAGGACGTGCCCCGCGACCACGAGCCCGGGGCTTCGCCTCCACCGTTCAACGCAGACCGTATTTCGTGATCACTTTCTGAATGTCGGTCAGCGTGGCCTTCCAGTGCGCGATCTGATCGTCCCAGTCCTTGTAGAAATCCTCATCGTGCTCGTTGTGGAGCTCGGCGATGCTTTCGACTTTCTCCCCTTCCAAGGTCTGGACCCGAATGAGCACATCGGTTTCATGGCGTAAGACCAAATCCTCCAGCGTCACCTCGTCTCCTTTTTCGGGACTTGTTCCTCTGGTGAAAGCTGCATCTAACTAACGACTCCACGAGGCTAGGCCGGCCACGAGTGGCAACCAGGCCTCAATCTTGGAGGATTTCTTGAGATTGTGGGTGGCGCAGAGAAGGCGCACGTCGGCAAACCGTGATGCTGCTTCCGCCTTTCGAGTAGGGTAGCTCATGGTCGTAGTGAAGGTTTTTCTGGGAGCCGCATAGGACGCATTTCCCGTGATCGCGCTTCCAAACAGCCACCTTGACTTCTGTGGGGATCAGCCGGTTAGCGGGGAGTTCGGAATCAGCCAACACAAAGCGTTCCTGGACGGGCTTTAGGAAGAAGTCGAAGACCCTTCGCCCCTTCCGTTCGATGACCTCGGCGTCTACGCGTTGAAAGAAGCCCTTGTCTGACCAGACCCCTCGCTGAATCTTCTCGTAGACCTTGACTCTTTCGGGCTTTCGGAGACCCGCCGCGGCATCCTTTGCTGCCCGGTAGACCTTACCGTTCTCTGTTAGCCCGCCGCCAGACGTACTCATCGGCTGGTCGACCACTTTCGGGTCAACGCCTGCTGTTCTGTGCACATCGTGACCTTCGTAGATCAGAAGGTTTCGCTCGAGATCGATGCGGTCATGGTAGGGTGCACCTTGCCGCACCGACATCAGAATGATCGAGTAGCCTGGCCGGATTCCGAAGTTCATCCCCTTCTGGAGATTCGCCTTCTCGCGAGACACTAGCTCCGGATACGAGATGATTTCCGAGACGAACATTTGGGCAGGGATTCTACGACTCCTTGTCTCAGACCGCCTACGCCTCTCGGGAGTTGCGGCGGGCGACAGGGATGACGAAGCGGATCGAGGTCAGCCGCGGCGAGAACGCGGCGATTTTGTTGTCCACGAGGCCGGCCGAGAGTCCCGCCCTCTGCACTTCGGTCCAGGTGAAGGGGAAGGAGAGCTGCTCCATGAACGGCTTCTTGGGCAGGACGGCCCAGAGGGAGCCGGACGGGGTCAGGCGTTTCTCGAGCCCGCGGAAGAAGGCCGGCAGCGACCCTTCGCCGGGCACCTCCGCCATGAGCCACGCGTGGTTTCCCGGAGGCCACTCGCGGACCCATTCGACAAGAGGGCCGAAGATCTCCCGGCAGGCTCGACGGAATTCCGCGGAAGAGCCACGCGCGTATGCGGGCTCCTCCCCCGGCAGCGAGAACTTGGCCCAGGGCGTTTGAGCCATCAGTCCTCAGGTATCAGCTATCGGCCCGCGGAGCAAGGCCGGGGCGCTGAAGGTAGTGACCTTGTTTCCTTCAATAATCGGATTGCAAATCGCGATAATTCGGGCCGGCAGGTCCTGTCGCCGTCGGCTTTCGACCGCAGCGTTCGCTTCGCGAACGGCGGTCGAGAGAGTCAAAACCAGGGCTTTGAGTTCGGGTGCGCGCGAGGCCTCCGTCAGGCGCCACCCGCCGGCCTTCTCACTTCGGCTCAGCCGGACTGCTAGACCCGGAGACGGCGGGGCTCCCGGCCTCGCCGTGCAGTTTAGTCGAGAGATGTAAGCCCCGGGCGGCGGAAACGCCTCCCGGAGGAGGCGTGAGCGAAGGAGCACACCACCGAGCACCCTGCGCCTCGCTGCCTGTGCGACTGAGCGACAAGCGCCGGCCTGGTTCTGTCTATCCGCGCGAAATCGATATCGCCTCAGTCCAAGCCCGTGGTTTGAACTCTCTCGGCCGCCTGGTCGCGAAGCGACCGCCGCGGCCGATGTCGGAGGCGGGCCCGACGCCTGGGGCGGATAAGACAGACAGGCAACCAATGGAACCTCAAAGTCGTCGCTACGGCGCTGAAGCCAACAGCCGCCGGGACCGACGATCCCTTTCCCATGCGCGAGCGTCATCATCCCGTGCCGCAAAGGAGCGCGCATCGTCGGCGAGGCCGTCCCGTCCGCCCTCGCTGGCCCGAGGAGATTGCGAGAGCGGCGCAGACGATCTGCGGCTTCGATCCCGATCTCTCCCTGGGCCTGACGGTCTCTCTCGACGGCTTCCGCGCTGACCACGACCATGTCCGGAAGGTGACCGGCCTCTACGACCGCGCGATCGCGACGCTCGAGAACCTCCTCGCTCTCGCCCGCGCGACGCCGAACCTGACCGTGGGCGTGACGACGGTCTTCATGCACGACAACTAGAGAGAGTTCCAGGCCTTCTGATAACCCGCCGGCCGCGTGCGGGTTTTCGGCGCGTTACCTCCAGGGGATTTCGCGAACGGCGCGGCGGCTCGACAGACGGGCGAAGAGCGTTGCGAAGAGCTCGCGGGTCCCTTCCTGCAGGAGTGGCCGCTCAGCCATCTCGATGAGCGGCTCGGCGGCCGGGTCCGCAAACTTCCAGACGAAGACCGCCGCGTTGGAAAGATCGGGCCAGAACCGCCGGTAGACTGCCATCTGGCCAGGTACGAACCGCGCGCCAACCGGATAACCGATCTGCTCGAAGCCTTGAAGGACCGGCAGCACGCCTTTGCCTGCCGGTACCCGGGACGCGAGCGCCGAGAGGAGCCCGGCCAGCCTCTCGCCCCATGCGTCCTCCTCCCGTGCTTGCCCCAGGACGGTCGTCCCGACCGGATAGAAGTACGGAGTCACCAGATCGGTAAACTCGGGCCGGAAGTAGCTGCCGAGATAACCGGACTCCCAGGCGATCGGGTCGAGCCGCGTCGGATAAAGGACGAGCTTTCCAGGAAAGAGGCTCTTCAACGTCTCGTAGGCGTGCTGCTGCGCGTCCGGTGTCGTGAACCCCTCAACGGCGCCCTTATCCAGGAAGTGGAACCCGGCCAGGCTGCGCTCGGCGCGGATCTGCGTGACGCGCTCGGGATCGCGGGCCAGGCTCTCGATCTCGTCCGTCGTCAGGAAGGCGAGGTAGGCGAGGCCCGCAGCGGCCGCAATCCGGTCGGTTTCCGAATCGGGAGCGGCGAGCGTCGCAACGACATTGGCTCCGAGAGCGGCGATGGCGCGCCACCCTTCCGGGTCCCGATAGTCTCTCTCGAGCACGACGACTCTTAACCCGGATAATTCACGGACACCCGCCCGAAACACGCGAATGTCGTTGAGAGATGAGCGGTCTTTTGCGTCGAGATGCTGTGACGCCAAGGTACGCCTTGTTCCCGCGAGAGATTTTTCGTCGGGACGAGGAAGACCGACGACGGCGATGCCGGGGGCATCGCAGAGGAGGTCTGGCGACGTATCCGGCGAGCGTCCATACGCAGGGGGCGCGTGACGCCCCCTGAACCCCCAGGATCCGCGGGACGGCCGGAGTCGTTCGTGGATTATGCGGGTTAAGCCGGAGGCGGCGGGCTGCGCCCAGAGACGTCCGTCCGTCCAGAGAGCTGCCGGAATCAGCGCAAGGAGCGCCAGTCGGCGTGGCCGAAGAACGCGCTTGAGGAATCCCGAGGACATGGACCTCCTCCCGGGTCTACGTGGGCCGCGAGCCGCCCGTTGGCACCAGACTCTCGCGCCTGACCGCCTTGGCCGCGAGGATCATGCCGCTCGTCGGCCTTGGGCTAAACGTGCGGTCGAGAAGGAGGAGCGGGTAGAGGATCGGAAAGGGCTCCTTTCCCGCTGCCGACGTCGAGGATCCGCTGCCGGCCGCCCAGCTCGAGATACCGAGTCAGCACGGCCACCTCGAGCCGGCGCACCCCAAGCACCTTCTGCCAGTTGCGATAGACCATTCACTCGAGCACCCTCGTCCGCACAAGGCCGATGCTATCCGCCCTGGCAGCACGGAGAAGAAGGTGAGGCGCCGCCGGCCGTTACTTCTTGGCTGGCTTCTCCGCCGCTTTCTTCCCCTCCTCGACCGGCTTCACGTCGAATTTCCCTTTGGTCTCTACAAAGACGACACACTCCGCGCCGGTGTCGCACCGCGTCGTGTGCCTGTACGTCGAAGGGATGAACTCGTAGGAGCCGGCCGGCAGTCTGTTCTCCGGCCCACTCTCCGGCCCGACGACGAAGGTTCCCGAAATGACCACCGCGTGCATATCGCTCGAATGCGTGTGCAGCGGGGCGGAGAAGCCCGGAGGGAACTTCTGGATGCCTCCGTATGGGCCCTTGACCGGATCGCCCCAAAGGACCACTCCCCTGACCTCGGGCGGCGCTCCGGGCGTTTCCGCCCACTTCATCTCGCCGGCAGGCATGAAAACCGCCTTCTTGCCTGCCGGTTTCGGCGCGGCCTTTCCCTTCTCCGCCGCGGCTCCTTGCGCCAACAGGACCGCGCAAGAGATGAAGACGCCGATGACAGTCACCATTGTTCTCCGGATCATGGATGTCTCCTTTCCGAATGAAGTCGCGAGCGCCAATCGCCGGGACCTCGATCGAGCACGTACATTTCAGAACCCGCGGTGCAGAGCGTCGCCCTCGCTCTGTGACCGCATATTAAGGCGAAAACCAGGACGAACGCTCACTCCGCCTGTCATCCCGAGGTCGCCGACGCGTCTGAGCCTCCGCCGAAGGCGCCGACGCGCCAAAGCCGCTCTGGCGACGGCGCGAGCGGAGCGACGAGGGATCTGCTCCGGCGATCGCCGGAGAGTACGAGAGCAGATCGCTCGCGGAGCCTGTCCCGAGCGGACGTTGCGACTCGAAGCAGTAAGAGCAGATCCCTCGCTTCCTCCTTCGCTGAAGCTTTCAGAGGACAGGTCGCTCGGGATGACAACGAAGGGAGGGGCGCTCGAGATGACAGGGAAGGGCGAGGGACCCGGGATGACAACGAGGGCGCGGGCGGGATGACAGGAAGTGTCCTGAGACGCTAACTCGCTCGGCGGCGGGGGGGCTTCTTGACGCGAAGGGTCGGAGACTTTGTCGCGGCGGGGGTGGAGGCCAGAAAGACTTCCTTCATTTCGGGGAGCTTGCCCGCCGGCTTCTCGAAGCCGCAGCCGCCCTTGTCGCAGACGAGGACGTTCCCGCCCTTTCGTTCGCGCAGGAGCAGATACGGATTGCCGCATTTGGGGCACGACTCCGGGATCGGGCGGACGGAGAGCGTGAAGTCGCAGGCCGGGTAGTTGACGCAGCCGTAGAAAGGGCGGAACCGGCCGCGCCGCTCGGCGATGACTCCGCCGTCTTTGGGACAGCGCACGTCTGTGTCCTTAACCGGTTTGGGGGGCTTGTACTTGCAGGCAGGGTAACCGCTGCACGCGATGTAGACGCCGAAGCGGCCATGCCGGCGCACGAGCGGGTGGCCCGACTCGGGACAGGGCTGCCCCGTCGGCTCGTCGGGCCGGGCTTCAGGCTTTCCGCCGGCCATCACGACGTTGACGATGTTGCGGCACCTGGGGTACGCCGTGCAGCCCAGAAACGCGGACCCCGCGCGGCTCGTCCGCAGCTTCATCGGCGAGCCGCATTCCTCGCACATCGTGCTTTCGAGTTCCGTCGCATCCACAACGTCCTCGTCCGGGTCGGGGATGTTCTGGGTAAACGTGCAATTGGGATAGCCGCTGCAGGCGATGAAGAGACCGTTCTTGCCCATCCGCAGCTTCAGTTTCTTGCCGCACTTGGGGCACTTCTCGGAAAGC
>WNGF01009328.1_pt1 | contig 11290 bp, 16 predicted proteins | sample 5400641 | NCBI WGS metagenome assembly WNGF01 (sample SAMN13153371, study PRJNA577476) | soil metagenome | isolation source: 80 cm soil or saprolite under grassland replicate 2 | place: USA:California | collected 2016-06-15 | reverse complement strand
GTGGTTCCCCCGGCCGACGGCTTCCTCGGCTTCCTTCGCGAGCAGGCGGACGCCAGCGGGGCGCTGCTCGTGCTGGACGAGGTGATCTCGGGGTTCCGCGTCGCCCGCGGAGGCGCCCAGGAGCTCTACGGGGTCGAGGCCGACCTCACCATCCTGGGCAAGATCGTCGGCGGCGGGGTACCGGCGGCGGCCTACGGCGGACGGGCCGAGCTGATGGGGCGGGTGGCGCCCTCGGGCGACGTCTACCAGGCCGGGACGCTGTCGGGGAACCCGCTGGCCGTCGCCGCCGGCCTCGCGACGCTGGCCGAGCTCGACGCCGCGACCTACGAGCGCCTGGGCGCTCTCACGGAGCAGCTCGCGGCCGCCCTGCGTGAGGCCGCCGGCGATCGCCCGGTACAGGTCGCCTCCGTGTGTGGTCTGGTGACGCCGTTCTTCACTGCGGAGCCGGTGGCGGACTTCGCCGCCGCCGCCGCCTGCGACCTCGAGGCCTACGGGCGCTTCTGCCGCGCCCTGCTGGAGCGCGGGATCTACCCGCCTCCCTCGCAGTTCGAGGCCTGGTTCGTCTCCCTCGCCCACGACGAGGACGCGATCGACCGCACCGCCGAGGCGGCGAGGGAGGCGTTCGCCGAGGCCCTCGGCTGAAGGTAAGCTCGCCCGGCCCATGGAGGGTGGGAAGGCCTTGCACGCTCTCGCCGCGGAGCTTCGCCGCGAGGACACCGTGATCACTCCACACGTTGTCGATGCCGACGACATGGAGCCGGCCCTTGGACTCCTGGCGGCCTCGGGGCCGCGGACCGCCGAGGCGCCCGGCGAGTACGCGCTGCTCGTGGAATCTATTCGCGAGGGCTACCTGCTGCACTACGGCGAGCCGCGGATCGTGCTCGGCGCCGACGACGACCTCGCGCTGCTGGCGGGGGACTACCTGTATGCGCTTGGGCTTGAGCGCCTCGCGGGGCTCGGCGATCTCGAGGCGGTGCAGGAGCTCTCCGACCTGATCTCGCTCTCGGCGCAGCTCCACGCGGAGGAGCGGGCAACGGACGCCGCCGCGGCTCTGTGGCTTGCGTCTGCGACGACCGTCGGCGCCGGCGCCGGATCCGAGCATCAGCGGGCCAAGTCGCAGCTTCGCCAGGGTGCGCCCGAGGCGACCGCGTCCTTGTGGCGGGCGACGCAGAGCACCGCCGATCGATTCGGCCTCGGCGAGCTGCTTAGGCGGACGGCTGAGGCGATACGCTTCCAGCCCACCTAGGACCTTCCGCCCTGGAACTTGGCCGACGCCGCCGACAAGACGAACGGCTCCACCGGCGACGGCGCCATTGCGAAGCCGGATCCGCCCGGCTACTTCGAGGGCGAGTCGATGACTCGCCGAAGTGCCTTGACGGTCGCCGGACAGGCCGTGGGAGGCCTCGCCGGCGCGATCATCGTCCTGCCGGCTGTCGGGTTCGCCGTGGCGCCGATGTTCGAGCGCGGCGAGGAGACGTGGGAGAGCGTGGGGCCTACGAGCCGCTTCACGAACCAGACGTACAAGCCCGTAGTCTTCACGCTGGAGGAGGGGATCGGCGAAGCAGGTAAGACGACGGCGTACGTTCGCAGGGGGATCGCGGCGGCTCCCTTCGACGAGGACCCGAAGAGCTTCATCGCGATCTCCACGCGCTGCGCGCACCTGGGCTGCCCGGTGCGCTTCGTCGCCGCGGCCGCCAACTTCATCTGCCCCTGCCACGGCGGCGTGTACGACTTCGAGGGCAAGGTGATCGGGGGCCCGCCGGTGCGGCCGCTCGACCGCTTCCAGACCCGAGTTCGGAACGGCCAGGTCCAGATCGGCCCCCGCTACAGCGTCACCTCGCAGCTCGAGCCCGTCCGCGCCCGCGACCCGGGCGAGTTCACCGGCGGGATCTGGAACGTCCTCTATCCGCCGCGTCCCTCCACCTTCCCGCCCCCGAAGTGAGCCGGCGATGAAGTTCCCCGACATGCTCATCCCGGGGCCGCTGCGAAAGCCGCAGAAGCCAGGCACGGAGGCCAACGGGGCGGGCCCGGTGGAGAGGCTGAAGGAGGCTCCAGCCGATCTCGTCGGCTGGCTCGACGAGCGAACCGGCGGCGCGACGTTCCTCACCGGGATGCTCTACCGCAAGGTGCCGAAGGGGACCAACTGGTTCTACACGCTCGGCTCCGCGACGCTCTTCGCCTTCGTCGTCCAGGCGCTCACCGGGGTGTTCCTGGCGATGTACTACACGCCCTCGCCGACCCAGGCGTACTCGTCGATCGCCCACCTCACCAACGACGTCTTCCTCGGGGAGTTCGTGCGCGGGATGCACAAGTGGGGCGCCAGCTTGATGATCATCCTGATCTTCCTGCACATGGCCCGAACCTTCGTCTTCGGTGCCTACAAGTACCCGCGGGAGCTCAACTGGGTGATCGGCGTCGTCCTCCTGATCCTGACCATGGTGATGGGGTTCACGGGGTATCTGCTGCCGTTCGACCAGCGCTCGTTCTGGGCCACGGTCGTGGGCGTCAACATCAACGGCACCGGCCCGCTGGTGGGCCCGTACCTCAGCGACTTCCTGCGGGCCGGCGCCGAGTTCGGGCCGAGCACGCTGTCGCGCTTCTACGCCATCCACATGCTGCTCGTGCCGGGCCTCATCATCGCCCTGATCGGGGTCCACCTGTACCTGGTAGTGAAGCTCGGCACGACGGCGCCTCCCTGGCTCGAGCCGAAGCGCAGGAAGACGATCCTCAAGGAGGAGAGACTCTGAACCGCGCCGAGAAGGAGGCGTACCTCCGCAACTACGAGTTGCTGAAGAAGGACGGCAAGCCCTTCTTCCCCTACGCCGTCCTGAAGGACTCGACGATGTTCCTCATCGTCGTCGCCGTGATCGCCGTGATGTCGCTCGTGCTGGGGGCGGAGCTGGGACCGAAGGCCGACCCGACGAGCACCACGTACACCCCCCGCCCGGAGTGGTACTTCTTCTTCCTCTTCGAGGTCCTGCGGGTCATCAAGCCCTACCAGCTCGTGCCGCTGGCGACGATCGGCATCCCCACGATCGCCATGGTCCTGCTCATTCTCCTGCCCTTCTACGACCGCGGCCCGGAACGCCGTCCCGAGCGCCGGCCGATCGCGATGGCGGCGCTCCTTCTCACGGTGGCGACGATGGCCTACCTCACCTACGAGGGCGCCAACGCCGGCCCGCCGACGGAGATCGACCTCAAGGTGGCGCCGCAATACGAGGCGGGCAAGGAGGTGGTTGCCCAGTCCGGCTGCCTTGCCTGCCACACGATCGGCGACAACGGCAACGGGACCCTTGGTCCGGAGTTGACGCAGATCGGCGCCCGCATCCCGCGCAACGCGATCCTGCGCTCGCTGAAGGCGGGCCCCGGCCTCATGCCCTCGTTCGAGAACCTCGGCGACAAGAAGCTGAATCAGGTCGCCGACTTCCTAGCGTCGCTGAAGTAACCGGGCGGCTGCAAACCATCGCTCTCACTGTGCTGTGACGACCACCGCTCAGACACACGTTCCGGATCGCGGGTCCGCCGAGTTCGCCACGCAGGTGCGCACCATGTTCGACCGGATCGCCGGCGTCTACGACCTCATGAACACGGCGATGACCGCCGGCATGCACCATCGCTGGCGCGCCCGGACCGCCGACTGGGCCGGCCTCTCGCCAGGGGAGACGGCGCTGGACGCGTGCTGCGGCACGGGTGATCTCGCCCTCGAGCTCGGCCGCCGCGTCGGGCCCGAGGGAACCGTCGTCGGCTGCGACTTCTCCGAGCCCATGCTGGAGGCGGCGCGGCGAAAGGCGGCGCAACGCGGCGCGTCCCAGGTGCGGTTCGAGTGGGCGGACGCCCTGGAGCTTCCGTACGAGGACGGATCGTTCGACGCGGCCACGGTCGGCTTCGGGGTGCGCAACCTGGCGGATCTGGGCCGCGGCTTGGACGAGTTGAACCGGGTCCTTAAGCCCGGCGGTCGCCTGGTCATTCTCGAGATCACCCAGCCGCGGCGCCCGCCGCTCTCGGCCTTCTACTCGCTGTGGTTCGACCGGCTGGTCCCGCTCCTGGGCACGGTCGCCGGCGATCGCGACGCGTATGCGTACCTGCCGCAGTCGGTGAAGCGCTTTCCAGCGCCGGAGCGGCTTGCCGCGATGATGGACGCGGCGGGCCTGGAGCGGATCAGGTACGTGGTGCTGGCCGGCGGCATCATTGCGATCCACCGCGGCGTAAGCCACGGCTCGGCGGCATGAACCGCTCCGCCGTCCCGCCCCCCGTGACGATGGTCCTCGAGGCGGCCGACGCCTGGCTTCCCGCGCGAATGGAGGCCGTCGAGGAGCGCCTGAGAGCGCTCATGCAGGGGCACGGTGAGGTCTTGGCGGACGATGCGGCGGCGACCCTCGTCGCAGGGGGCAAGCGGCTGCGCCCGATGCTCGTGCTGCTGAGCGCCGGCCCCGGTGCCGGCGAGGCGGCGATCCGGTCCGCGATCGCGATTGAGCTCGTCCACATGGCGACGCTCGTTCACGACGACGTGCTCGACGCGGCCCCCCTGCGGCGCGGCAGGCCGACCGTGGTGGCCCGCTCCGGTCGCCGTCGTGCGCTCAGCGTGGGGGACCTGCTCTTCTCCCGTGCTTTCGCCGAGCTTGGCGACGAGGGAAGCGAGCGCCAGGTGGAGCTCCTCTCGGAGGCCTCGGTTGCGCTTGCGCTGGGCGAGCTGGCGCAGCGGCGGGATGCCTTCGATACCACGATCGGAGCCGAGCGCTACCTGCGCCGCTGTGAGCTGAAGACCGCGCGCCTGTTCATGTGCGCATGCTTGATCGGCCGCGCGGGATCCGACGGCGCCGAAACCGCTGGCGCGGCCGGCCTGGACGATGAGCCCGATGGCGCTCTGGCCTCCTTCGGCATGGAGATCGGGCTGGCCTTCCAGCTCCTGGACGACGTTCTCGACGTCACCGGCCCGCCGGAGCGAACCGGCAAGGCGCGTGGCACCGACCTCCTCGACGGCACGGTCACGCTTCCCCTGATCCTGGCGCGGGACCGGGATCCGGCGCTCGCCGACGTGGAGCTGCGTGGCCTCGATGAGACAAGCGCCGAAGAGGTGTGCGATCGGATCCTCGCAACCGGGGTCCTGGATGCCGTTCGCGCCGATGCCCAGGGCCGCGTCCAGGTCGCCAAGAGGGCGCTCGCCGGCTCGCGGCTGGACGCCGAGCAGCGCCAGCTCCTGGAGCTGGTCGCCGACGGCGTCGTCGAGCGCTACTCGTAGGCGCTCGCCCAACGCGGCGTCGCGCGGCGGCGAGATCCGGAGCTAGAAGTCCTCGGGGAGGATCTGGTCCGCGTTCAGCGCGGAGACGAAGCGAGCGATCTGGTCCTCCATGTTCGCCCGGACCAGCAGGTTGAGGTCGTCGAGGACCGCTTCCGTGCCGCAGTCGAGCGCCTCGTCGAGGCGGTCGACGACGTCCTGGCTGTAGCGCCCGCCACCGTTCCACTCGCACTCTGGGCACCGGAGCGCCACATGCCAGTGGCGATCGCTCGCGGGAGCCCAGTCCGTCGGATAGACGAGATCGGAGTTGCACGAGGGACAGACGTGGAGGTCGCCGCGGCGGCGACGAGTCGAGCTGGTGAAGCGGGTCTCGAAGATGCTCGGCTCGAGCCCCCGCTCGAGCGACTTTTGGAGCTGCGCCCTCTTCGCTGTCTGCCGCTCGGCCACTTCGCACGCTGTATCGGCGCACGACCTCACATGCTTTAGGCACAGGCGGCCAGGGCCTAGGCGAGTTCTCCGGAACGTCGGCGAACCAGCAACTCGGTCTCCGCGCACACCGCGAATAGACTCAGCCGCGATGGTGCTCAGCGACCGCACGATCAAGGCGGAAATCGAGGCGGGCCGGATCGTGATCGATCCCTTCGACGAGGGGATGATCCAGCCCTCGAGCATCGACGTCCGGGTGGATCGGCGCTTTCGCGTCTTTCACAACGCGCGCTATCCGTTCATCGACGTGCGGCAGCCGATGGATGACCTGACCGAGGCGACGGAGATCAGGGGCGAGGAGCCGTTCATCCTCCACCCGGGCGAGTTCGTTCTCGGGCAGACGCTGGAGAGCGTCACGCTGCCCGATGACATCGTTGCGCGCCTCGAGGGAAAGAGCAGCTTGGGACGCCTCGGGCTGCTCATCCACAGCACGGCCGGTTTCGTCGATGCGGGCTGGCGGGGAAATCTGACCCTCGAGCTCTCCAATGTCGCGAACCTGCCGGTGACGATCTACTACGGGATGCCGATCGGGCAGATCTCGTTCATGCGTATGGACTCGCCAGTCGACCGGCCCTACGGCTCCGACGAGGCGGGCAGCAAGTACCAGGGGCAGGCCGAGCCGACGCCCAGCCGCTTCTACCTGAACTTCAAGAAATGATGCGCCGTGGGTCTGGTGGCTTCGCCGAACGCCCACCCGAGTACCATCTGACCGGATGCCGAACGTAGGACCTCTCGAGCTGGTAGTCGTCCTCATCATCGCCCTGGTGATCTTCGGGCCGAAGCGCCTGCCCGAGCTGGGGCGCTCGATGGGCAAGGGCATCCGCGAGTTCAGATCCTCCGTCTCGGGCAAGGACGACGACGACGAGCCGTCGAAGCCCGCCGAGATAGAGGGCGCGGACAAGCGGGGCGAGCCCGTCGAGGGCGAGGTCGTAACCCACCACAACACCTGAGCCGTGCCCCGTCTGCGGGCCGCAAAGTTCGACGAGCAGATGACGCTCGTCGAGCACCTCGACGAACTACGGAACCGGATCATCGTCTCGGCGGCGGTGCTGGTGGTGGCGTGCGGGCTGTGCTTCTGGCAGAACCACCTGCTCCTGGACATCGCCAACAAGCCCCTGCCCGCCGGCGTCACGCAACCCATCACGTTCGGCGTAACCGAGCCGTTCATGACGACGCTGAAGGTGTCGATCTACGCCGGCATCCTGATCGCACTGCCCGTATTGCTCTACCAGGGCTACGCATTCCTGCTGCCGGCGCTGAAGCCCACCGAGAAGCAGCTAGCGCTGCCCTTCCTGCTGCTGATCCCGGTCCTCTTCGTCAGCGGAGTCGTGTTCTCGTACTTCGTCGTCGTCCCTGCCGCGACGAAGTTCCTCCTCAACTTCAACCAGGGCGAGTTCAACATCCAGGTGCGGGCCAGCGAGTACTACAGCTTCCTGATCGTCACGCTGATCACGCTCGGCCTCGTGTTCCAGGTCCCGATGGGGATCGTCGCCCTCACCCGGCTCGGGATCGTGACGCCGAAGCAGCTCTCTCAGAACCGCCGCTACGCGTATCTCGTCCTGGCGGTCGTCGCGATGCTCCTTCCGGGCACCGACCCGGTGACGATGCTGATCGAGCTCACGCCGCTCCTAGCGCTGTTCGAGCTGTCCCTGATCCTCGCCCGGCTGGTTGGGACGCCGTCGGACCACGCGCCGCCGGAGCCTGAACCTCCGGCGAGCCCAGCTAGCTAGGCTCAGGGCGATGCTCTTCGACCTTCGCGGCAAGCGCAAGCGCCTGGTGCAGGTTTCCTACGCGGCGCTGGCGGCCATCTTCCTGGTCGGCTTCGTCGGCTTCTCGATCGGCAGCGGCAATGCCCCCGGCGGTCTCTTCGACGCGATCGGGCTCGGCGGCGACAGCGGCAGTCAGGGATCGGTGACCTCCCAGTTCGACGACCAGATCGACGCCGCCAACCAGCAGCTCGCCAAGAACCCGAAGGACACGCAGGCTCTGCTCAAGCTCGCGGACGCCGAGTTCCAGAAGGCGAAGACCGGCGTCACCCAGGATCCCTCGAGCGGGCAGATCTCGGTCAGCGGGGACGCCCACACCGAGCTCGGCAACTCGGCCGACGCCTGGGAGAAGTACCTCAAGCTGAACAAGGGGAAGCCCGACGTGGGCGTGGCCGGCGACATGGTCAACACCTACTACCTGCTCAACGACGCGCAGGGGGCGGCGCAGGCGCAGCGGGTCGTCGCCGAGCACACGCCGAGCTCGGGCGCCTACGGGCAGCTCGCCTTCTTCCTGTACGCCTCCTACGACATCGCCGGCGGCGACGTGGCGGCCAAGAAGGCCGAGGACCTGGCGACGTCGAAGGCCCAGCGCGACCAGACGAAGCAGCAGCTCGCCTCGATGCGCAAGCAGGCCGTGAAGATCAAGAAGCAGCAGGCGAAGGCGGCCAAGAATGCCCCGCCCACGACGCCGGGCGCCAACCCGCTCGAGAGCCCGTTCGGCGGTTTCGGCACCACGCCGTAGGGCCGGGCGGCGAGTCCATAGCGGCGGCTACATGCTCGTCAGCGCCCGCATGTAGGCCGCCAGTCCCTCGCTACCATCATCGGCCCGGGCCGTTAGCTCAACTGGTAGAGCAGGGGCCTCTTAAGCCCAAGGTTGAAGGTTCGAGCCCTTCACGGCCCACTAAGGTTGTTCCGAAATCCATTCCGAGAAGTCGTCGACTCTGCTGCTTCTCGCGGAGGCTGTCGCGCAAAGGGTGTCTGCGACAACTACGGCCTCGATGCCGACGGCAACGGGGTTGGCTGCGAGTAGTCGTGGCTCCGGCGGAATGTCCAGAGTGCGGCATCCTGTTTGACTCCAGTGGCGTTTGACGCCGCCCGAGGGCGGCGACGGCCTTCTCTACCAGGAGACCTGACGTTTACCGTCGCGGCGATGCCGGCGCTCAGCGGATCACCCGGGCGAACAGCACTCGGTTCTGGAACGTCGCCGTTCCGCCGCTCGTTTCGTAGCGAAGCGAGAACGTGTACGTCCCGGGAAGCGGCGGCACCACGATCCAACCCGAGCGAGTCGGCGCCGTGACGCCGTCCTGGTCGGCCGTGCCCGGGGCCGTGTACCTCCGGTCGAAGGAGTTCGACTGGCTCGCGAGGATCTGTGGCGAGCCGGGCAGAAGTGAGGGCTCGAAGAGGTCGACCCTGGCGGTGTTGGTCCCGGTCACGCTCATGTCCGCGAGGACGTAGATCTCGATCAGCGCTCCGGGCGGGACCGTCACCGACACCGACGGACCGCCGAGGTCGGTCGGCGAGCTGGCGGTCGTGGCGTTGGCGGCGGCGACGCTGCCCGAGGTCACGAGGCCGCTCTTCGCCGGGGTCACCGCGCGGCCCCGAAGCTGCTTGGCGCCAACGGCACCGACCCCGATGTCGCTGCTCTTCACCGCGCGCGGCGCGATGTCGTTCGACTTCACGGTGTTGTGCCCCTGCAGGGCCGCCGCGGTGCCGCTGAGCGCCGCGACCAGCGCCGCCACGGCGACCACCAGGGCCGGCGACGGACGCCGCCCCAAGATCCACTTCAAGAGTCCCTTCATCGGTCCCTCCTCTGTCGTGGCTTCGGGGGCTCCAACACATCCCCCCGATGAGTGATGCGGTCAACCCGCTCACCCTAGCGTCGCCGGACCGGATGGGAAAGCGGTCTAGATCAGCCCCACTACCTACTAGTACGCCACCAAGCCACTTGGCTTGACCGTCGAGCTGCAACGGGCTAGCGTGGCGCTCGGTGGGAGGGTTCACGCGAAGCTCGATTCGACAGGCCAGGTCGGTGGGCCTCGGGCTTGGCGTGCTGGGTCTCGTTGCCGTCGCGCTGATGGTTTTCTCTGCCGCACGTCCCGCCGGAGCCGCCTTCCCGGGCCGCGATGGAAGGATCGCCTTCGACAGCAATCGGTCGGCGGGCGATTTCGAGATCTACGCGACGCAACCGGGCGGCAGCGATCAGCGGCAGCTCACGGACAACGACGCCCTGGACTACGCCGCCAACTTCTCGCCGAGCGGTAGGAGGATCGCCTTCGAGAGCAACCGCGACGGCGACCGCGAGATCTTCGTGATGAGGGCCGACGGCTCACACCAGCGACAGCTCACCCAAAACGACGATGCCGACTTCTCGCCCGCGTTCTCGCCGAGCGGCAAGCGGATCGTCTTCGACAGCGCTCTCAGCGGAAACGGCGACGTCTACGTCATGAGGGCCGACGGCTCGCACCAGCATCGGCTGACCTTCGATCCCGGGACCGACGAATACGCCGACTGGGGCGTTCGCCCTTAGCGGGCGTCGAAATCGCCCGCGCAGCGGCCTGGCCGCGGCGACCGTCCTGCCCTGGGTTCGTCCTGCGACCCCTATCCAGGACGGCGCCTGGATTCGATTCCGGCCGGTGGAGCCGGGTAGCCGCTCACCGAAGGCGAATCACAGCTCGATCGCTGGAGGTGGATGCAATTGGCCACGACCAAGCAGGTGAAGGCCGCAAAGGCGAACGTCAAGAAGGCGCGGCAGGCGGCCACGCGCAAGCGGACGATCGCCAATCTCCCGAAGAGCACCCGCCGCGAGCTAGGCAGGCAGGCCGCCAAGGGTCGCCAGCGCGGCGGCAAGCCAGGTCGGGCGCTCGAGGACCGAAATCGCGAGCAGCTCTACGAGATCGCAAAGCGGGAGAACATCGCCGGGCGCTCGCGGATGGGCAAGTGGGACCTGATCCGCGCGATCCGCAGGTCGCGCTGACCTGGGTCATAGGAGCTTGGCCAACCCCAGTACCGCCAGCCCCGCCCCTGAGATGCCGACTTCGTGCATCGCCGGGAAGTAGAGCGCGAGGGAGGTGAAGTTCGTCGCCATCATCGCCGCACCCAGACCGATCTGGCGTCCCGGACCCCGCTGCTCGCGCCGGCTTCCTCTCGGTCCTTGGGGCGTGGCCGAAGGAGTCTGTGGATCCCGTAGGCCAGCAGCAGCGCGGCGATCACGAGCTTCACCGTCGCGACGGCCACATCCGAGCTGTCCGCGCCGCCGGTGCGGTTGGCGAGAGCAAGCGCGAGCACCGAGACGACGAGCAGCATCGCCAGGCACCCGATCGTGAAGAGGACGCCCTCGCGTCGGGTGCCGCCTGGGCCGGCGACGTTCGCGAGCTGCACCACCAGGATCGTGGGCGTGACGGCCGCGCCGAGGGCGAGCGGCAGGATGCTGAGGAGCAGCAGCGCCACCGCGAGGCTCTCAGCGGCGAGAGGCGACCGGTTCTTCAGCCCCCGCGAACTGTGCCCGCAGGACCTTCTTGTCGAACTTGCCGACGGAGGTCTTCGGGATCTCGTCCAGGAACTCGAAGCGCTCGGGGATCCACCACTTCGCCACCCGGGGCTCCAGGTGCTCGCGGAGCTCGTCGGCTCCGACGTTCGAGCCCTGGCGGCGCACGACGCAGGCGCAGGGGCGTTCGCTCCAGCGCTCGTCGGGCACGGCGATCACCGCCGCCTCGATCACTTCCGGGTGGGCCATGACCGCGTTCTCCAGCTCGACCGACGAGATCCACTCGCCTCCCGATTTGACCAGGTCCTTGGTGCGGTC
>WNGF01011437.1_pt1 | contig 11291 bp, 5 predicted proteins | sample 5400641 | NCBI WGS metagenome assembly WNGF01 (sample SAMN13153371, study PRJNA577476) | soil metagenome | isolation source: 80 cm soil or saprolite under grassland replicate 2 | place: USA:California | collected 2016-06-15 | reverse complement strand
CCCGCACCGGTGCCCGCCAACCCGACCAGGTGCTCGCTGCCGATGTTGGAGGCGAACAGGCTGGCGCCGACCGCGAACCACGCGACGTCCCGGCTCGCCAGGAAGTAGTCGGAGCTCACGTTCTTCTCGCGTAGCGCCGCCCACCACGCGATACCGAACAGAATGATGAAGTAGACCGCGATGAACATCACGTCGAACGCGTGGAGGTTGCTCATTGGGTCGGCCCCGGCCTTGGAGAGTTGAGGAGATATTGAACCGCGAGATCCGTGAGCGTCCACAGCTGCACGTCTGAACTCGAGCCGTAGCGCATGGGGCGCAGGGCTCCTGCTGCGATCTTGTAACTCCACAACTCGGCGTACTGCAACCCGGAAGCGGCGACTGCGCTACGCACCGAATCGATCTCGCCCGGGCGATTCCGTCGCGCGAGCGCCGCGAGCAGAATGTTCACATCGCGGCCCCACACGACTTTGGGTGAGTGATAAAGGTCGCGCTCGAACATCTGCCACACGTCCGGCGGCGCATACGCATCGTTCGCGGTCACCGGCCCCAGCCCATCGATGAACAGACCAACCGGATAGGGCAACAGGAACGGTCGCAACAGCTCGCGCTCACGTTCCGCGCCGAGGTCTTCGAGCAGCAGCCACATGGCGGGATCGGTGCTCATGACCGGAATGGGGAGTCCCGCGCTGTCGAGCGAAACCGCGAGAAAGCGGAGTGTGTCTGCCAGTGCGTTGCCGCTGCGGGCCAGAACAGCTGCCCACCTTTCGCGCTCTGCCTCAGGGAGCGCCGCCACTCGCACGCCGAGCCGCGCGGCGGCCTCGTCCGGCGACAGCACGACCGCGAAGTGCCGCGCCGTCCCTCTCCAGACCTCGGCCGCCCGCACGATCTCGCCGGCGCCGTCGACCCCGGGCTGCCCCATCGCGCGCAGTACGCTGTCGATCGAGCCGATAGCTCGGAGTGCGGCAGGCGCCCACACCACGTTGACGTCGAACGCGAAGCAGCCGCCCGCATAGCCGACCCGGCTATCCCGCCAGCTGCCCGGATGGCACCAGCCGTCTGCATCGCGCTTGAAGCTCACGAGGTTCTTCGCGACTGGATCGCGCGCGTAGGGCGCGGCCTGCGCAGTCACGTACGCCAGATTCTTGCGTAGCGCGGCGCCCCACCGTCGCACGAACGCCTGCTTGCGTGTGTTGGAGACGCGAGCGTTGGCGAAATAGCGACCGGCGACGACGGGCAGCTGGAAATCGTCGTCCACCATCCAATAGTTCTCGCGCGTCGCCGCAAGATTGTGGAGCAGCGTCGTGTCGCCCGTGCGCAGAAATTCGGCGGCATTCTCACGAATCGCCTGACCGCCGAGCGCTTCTTCATGACTCACTTCGCCGTCGGGCGCGAGCTTGGCGAGCGCCGCGCCCATCACGAACTCCGCCATCGTGTCGGACCAGACGGGCTCCATGAGCAGCGCCGTCATCAGCATGTCGCGGCCAAAGTAGGTCGCGTAGGTCGGCAGGCCGGCCATCAGCTTTTGTTTGGAGCTGAGCAGCTCGAAGCCGCGGATCTCGCGCTCCAGGCGCCGTGATTTGGCGGAATCGGCGAAGCGGCGGAATTGGGTATTGAAGATTTGCGTGCGGGTCAGGGGATTCAGCGCCGGGCCATCGGTCGCGATCTCCGCGCTGAACGTCGCCGCCCCCCCCCCGAGGGGCCGGATCGTCAGGACACCGTTGGCGAGTCTGGCGCGAGTGGTGCGCCCGTCGCCGCGCAGCGTCAGCGCGAGGTGGTGCTTTCCATCGAGACTGGGCTGCGACGCCCGCAGCGTCCAGCCTCGCGGATCACTGCTCAGTCGGACACTCGGCGCGAGACGTTCGGTGTACGGTGGGCCCAGGCGCCCGGCGAGCTGCGCCATCTCGGGCACCACGAACGTCGCTGCGTCGATCGCATCGCGGACTCGACCGGCATACCCAAAGTCGCGCTCGACGCGCATCGAGCCGAGCAGGAGCTGGCCTATCTGAATTGACCGCCCGCCCTGCACCGTCAGCCAGTAGCGCAAGTTGCGCCGACCGCCGCTACTCCACACCTGCGCCGGCCCTGCATCAAATGCGACCGCCCCAGTTGTGGTAAAGCCGATGCTCTCATTCAGCGCGTCGGCCCACAGATGCACTACCCGGCCAGTCTTCGCGTCGTGATAGATCTCGACGGAGTTGCCGCGCGAATCTCGATACACGCGGGCCGTGTAGCCGTCGTACGCTGCGGAGTCATCGAGGCCGCGCGTGGGGAATTCAAGCACGGGAGGGGCTTCCCGCGGGGATGCAGTTTGAATCGCGAGCAGTATACCCAAAAGCATGGGCCTAGATACTCCGCCCGGGGGCCGCCCTTGACAAGGCCCAAACCCGGCGGCATTTCGGAAGCATCAACCGTCATTCCGTTGGTCAGGCGACCCCGCCCGCGGAGGTAACATCGATGCGTCTCGTTCGACACCTAATTCCCATCCTCGCGTTCCTGTCCATACTGGCGCTGCCACTCGCCGCTCAGGGGACCGGCACCATTCGCGGACAGGCAGTCGACAGCGTCACCAAGCAGGGCCTCGCAGGAGTCATCGTCCGAATCCAAGGCACACAGCGCGAAACACAATCGGGAAGCGACGGGAGCTTTACGCTCACGGAAGTCCCATCCGGCAACGTGGTGTTGCGCGCGACACGGATCGGGTACGGCCCACAGCAGGCGTCGGTCGCGGTAACGGACGGCGGCGCGGCGACGGCCCGGTTCGAGCTGGCCCCGCAGGCCTCGATTCTCGAGCCCGTCGTCGTGACGGGCTATGGCACAACGCGGCGTGAAGCGATCACCGGATCCGTGTCGTCGGTCGAGGGCTCCGCGGCTAACGTCGGCGTCACGACGAACGCCGATCAGATGCTGCGGGGCCGCGCCGCCGGCGTCGACATCGTCCAGAACAACGGTGAGCCCGGCGCAGGCATGCAGGTGCTAATCCGAGGCGGCAGCTCGATCAGCGCGAGCAACGAGCCGCTGTACGTGATCGACGGTGTCCCGATCAACAACGTCGCGACCGAGCCGCCGAGCTACGGTATCGGTGGCAGCCCGCCGCTGCCCCGCAATCCACTCAACGTGCTCAGCCCGTCCGAAATCGCCTCGATCACCGTGTTGAAGGACGCCTCGGCCGCCGCGATCTATGGCAGCCGCGCGGCGAACGGCGTGATTCTCATCGAGACGAAGAAAGGCGGGACCGCCGGTGGCGGCCCGACGATCGAGTACGACAGTTATGTCTCCGCCGCATCGCCGGCCAAACGGTTGGAGCTGCTCGACGCGGGCCAATACATGGCCTATGTGAATAGCCAGATCCCGCTGTGGCGGGCCGATTCCGCCGCCTGCATGGGGCGGCCTGCCTGCGCGAGCGGATTCGCCGACTCTACGAAAAACTTTGGCGGCCTTGCCCCCTCGCACCTGGGATCGTTCGGCCGGCTCGTGCGGACCGGCCCGCTACCGAGTGACACAACCAGGATCATTTCCAACACCGACTGGGGACGCGAGCTCACTCGCACCGCGGTGACCCAGAATCACGACCTCTCGTTCATCGGTGGCACTGACGTCACCCACTATCGCGGCTCGCTGAACTACATGGACCAGCAGGGGGTGGCGCTCTCCACCGGCCTGCAGCGGATTCAGGGCAGCCTCAGCGCGGCGCACCGCGCGCTCGACAACCGGCTCGGCCTGAACCTGAACGTCACCACGAGCCGCGCGAACAACACGTATCTGACGTTCGAGAACCGCGCCGGCTTCGAAGGCGGCGCCTTCCAGAACGTGGCCATCTTCAATCCCACACAGCCCGTCACGTTCAACGATTCGCTCGGCACGCACTTCTTTGAGACGGGCGCGGCCTCGGTTCGCAACCCGGTGGCCCTCGCCAAGCAGATCACGGATATCGGGCAGACGACACGCACCCTGGGCAATGCGAGCGCCGACCTGCAGCTCACCGGCGGGTTAACGGGCAAGGTCACGATTGGGGTGGATCAGTCGAACGGCGGCCGGCAGCTCTATTATCCGCTGGCCAGTCCCGTCGGCGTATCGCTCGGGAATGGATTGGCGCGGCAGTACCAGCTCGACAATTCGACGCGTACGTTCCAGGGCCTCCTGACGTACACGGGCCAGATCGGTGACGCGAACAACGTCGATGTCGTCGGCGGCTACGAGTATACGAAGTTCAAGAGCAATCTCTTCATGGCCCAGGGTATCGGCTTCTTCACGGATGCGTTCAAGTACAACAACCTGGGCGCCGCCCTCACCCGCACCGACTCCTCATGGGCGGAGGACTGGCGGCTCGTGTCCTTCTTTACGCGCGCCAATTACGGCATCAAGGACAAGTATTTCCTGACCGGCATCCTGCGCTACGACGGGTCGTCGCGCTGGTCCGAGGGAAATCAGTGGGGAATCTTCCCCGGCCTGTCTGGTTCCTGGAAGCTCAGCGACGAGGGGTTTGCCTCGGGCTGGGGCTTCTCGGAGTTGAGACTGCGGGCGGGATGGGGTCGCACCGGAAACCCGGGCGTTCCCGCGTACGCATCCAAACGGCTCCTCACCGCCGGAACCGGCGGCACGTATCCGTGGGGGGATACGCCGCAGACCGGCGTGACGCTGCTGCGCAACCCGAACGAGAATCTGAAGTGGGAGAACACGTCCCAGGCGAACCTCGCGGTCGACTTTGGATTGATGGGGAACCGTCTCGCGGGCACGCTCGAGTACTATGTGAAGAACACGACGGGCTTGCTGCTCGACGTGCCGGTGGCCTCGCCGGCGGAGCCGTCGACGCGCATCGAAAACGTCGGCAAGCTGCGCAACCGCGGGCTCGAGCTCACGCTCAATGCGATTCCGCTGACCCGCGCCGGACTCAGCTGGCGGTCCAACCTCGTCTTCGCCGCGCAACGCAACCGGGTCCTCAGTCTCGGACCGCACGACGTGCTGAAGTCGGGTATCGTGAGCGGTCAGGGTCAGTCGGACGTATGGGCGCAGCGCATCCTCATCGGGCAGCCCCTGGGCACGTTCTACGGCCCGATCTTCGTCGGCTGGGATTCGGCCGGACAGCAACTGTTCCGCTGTTCGACCGGCGCCGCGGGGTGCCGAGCGGACAACACCGCGACGTCCGACAGTGTGCTCGCCAGTGACTTCGCGATCATCGGCAATGCGAATCCCAAGTTCACGCTGGGGTTCAGCAACCAGCTGCAGTGGAACCGGTTCAACCTCAGTTTCCTGCTGCGCGCGGTCGTCGGGAACGACGTCTTCAACAACACCGCGCTGGTGTATTCGACCAAGGGCAACGCGCTCCAGGACAAGAACTTCCTGGCGGACGCGCTCAACGATCCGACGGCGCTGCATGAGCCGGCCGTCTACTCCTCGCGCTGGATCGAGGACGGCTCGTTCGTGCGCCTGCAGAACATCACGGTGGAGTACGACCTCGCGATTCCATGGCTCACGCGCTCGGCCCGGAGCGCGCGGCTCTATGTCTCCGCCGACAACGTGCTGCTCTTGACCGGCTACTCCGGTCTGGATCCCGAGGTCAACAGCAACAACGAAGCCAATCCGGGGGACGTCGGCTTGCAGGCACGGGGCATCGACTATCTCAGCTACCCGCGGCCCCGGGTTATCACCGGCGGCTTGCGCCTGGTGTTTTAAGGAGCCCTGACATGAAACGAGTCTTCGTGACATCCGCTGTCCTTCTGATGGTCGCGACTGGGTGCACCGATTTGTCCGAAAGCCCGCAGAGCGCCATCTCGCCGAGTAACTTTTTCCGCAACGAAGCCGAGGTGCTCGCGGGCCTCGCGGGCGTGTATGCGCAGCTGCGCAGCACGGTCGATGATTACTACAACGTGAGCGAAATCAGCAGCGACGAGATGGTGGTGCCGACGCGCGGTCAGGACTGGTATGACGGCGGCACCTGGCTCGACCTGCACGCGCAGACCTTTACCCCCATCAGCCCGGCGACCGGCGCATTCTTGAGCGGCGCCTGGAACGCGGCGTTCGCGGGCGTCGCGCGAGCAAACGTACTGCTCGATGCGCTGACCCGCGTGACGGTACCGAACCAGGCGCGCGTCGAAGCCGAAGCCCGGACACTGCGGGCCTTCTACTATTACCTGCTGCTCGATCTGTTCGGACGAGTGCCCGTCGTGACCGGCCCCGAGATTGAGCAGGCGGCCAATCCCTCGCGCGATTCCGTGTTCAAGTTCGTCGAAGCCGAGCTGCTCGCGGCTCGGCCCGCGTTGCCGGTGACGTGGGATGCGGCCAATAACGGCCGCGTCACGCGGGGTGTGGTGGATGCGATGCTGGCCAACATGTACATCAACGCCGGCGTGTTCACCAAGGACGGCGCCGCGGGCGGGATCAGCGCCAATTCCTACAATTCGTGCAGCGGGGTCACGGTCTCGGGTGGTTTGACCGCCTGCCAGGCTGCGCTGAACCGCGCCGACAGCGTGCTCTTATCGAGCGCGGGATACCAGTTGGCCGACACGTTTGCGCAGAATTTCCGCGCCGACAATGGAACGTCGCCGGAGAACATCTTCGTGGTGAAGTTCATTCCCCAGGATGGTTTGGGACTCAATTTCGTAATGCGGGCACTGCACTACAACCAGTACAATCCGTCGCCGTGGAACGGGTTCGCGACCATCGCGCAAACGTACAACGCCTTCGATTCGCTGGACGCGCGCCGCAAGATCTTCCTGGTGGGGCCGCAGAAGAACGTCCTCACCGGCCAGCCGGTCAACGACCGCGCCGGGAATCCGCTCGTGTTCACGACGTCGATCGGCGACATCACGCAGGCAACGGAAGGCGAAGGTGCCCGGATCTACAAGTTCCCGGCCGATCCGAATCATGTCGCACAGAACAACGGCAACGACTTCCCGTGGTTCCGGCTGTCGGAGATGCTGCTGATCAAGGCGGAGGCGGAGCTGGACGGCGCCACGGGCACGTCCACGCCGCTGGCGCTCGTGCAGGCGGTACGGGCGCGCAACTTCGCCGTCGACACGCTCAGTGCCGTCGACCTCAATGCCATCCTGCGCGAGCGCCTCTTCGAGTTCACGGGCGAAGCGAAGCGTCGCCAGGACCTGATTCGTTTCGGCCAGTACACCGCGCCCTGGTTGTTCAAGAGCGCGCGGCCGGATAACTACGTCATGATGCCGATTCCGCAGGGCCAGATCGACGCCAATCCGAATCTGACTCAGAATCCCGGTTACTGATTTCTTGCGGCAGGCTCGTCCAGGAGGAGCGCAGCACGCTGCGCTCCTCCTGCTGCTTCTCGGGGGCACGTGCACCGCCTGCTCGGAACCGAGCCGGGAGATCCCTGGGCATCTCTTTACCCTGCTGGCATCGAGCGTCACCGGCGTGCGCTTCGCCAACCGTCTCGACGATACCCGCGACTTCAACATCTTCACGTATCGCAATTACTACAACGGCGGCGGCGTCGCGCTCGGGGACCTCACCGGCGATGGGCTCCCGGAGATCGTCCTCACGTCCAATCAGGACGGCCCGCATCTCTTTCTGAACCTCGGGGCCTTCAAGTTTCGCGACGTGACGCGGGCAGCCGGACTGGTGGAGCGCGATCGGTGGACGACGGGCGTCACGCTCGCGGACGTGAACGGCGACGGCCGACTCGACATCTACGTGTGCCATGCAGGTCTGAAGCCCGCCGCGGCGCGCGCCAACACGCTGTACGTCAACCAGGGACTGCGGGACGGCGTTCCTTTCTTTCGCGAAATGGCGGCCGCCTACGGCATCGCCGACACCGGCTACTCCACGCAGGCGGCGTTCTTCGATTACGACGGCGATGGCGATCTGGACCTCTTCCTGATCCGCAACTCGCCGCGTCCCGTCGCGACCATCCCCGTACGCAACCTTCGCGCAACGCGCGATCCGCTCGGCGGCCACGAGCTGTACCGCAATGACGGCGGCCGGTTCGTCAATGTCAGCGAACAGGCCGGGATCTACGGTCCAGAAATCGGTTTCGGACTGGGAATCGCGGTCGGAGATGTCAATCGCGACGGCCGGCCCGATGTGTACGTCGCCAATGATTTCTTCGAGCGGGATTACCTCTACCTCAACCGCGGTAACGGCACGTTCGACGAAGTGCTGGAGCGCGCGCTGCCGGCCTCGAGCTACTTCTCGATGGGCGTCGACATCGCCGACGTCAACAATGACGGCTGGCCCGACATCTACACCGCCGACATGCTGCCCCGCGACGACTACCGGCTCAAGACCACATCGGCCTTCGAGCCGTGGGAGCTGTATGCGGCCAAGGCGCGCGAGGGGTTCGATCACCAGCTGATGCAGAACATGCTCCAGATCAACAATGGGAACGGCACCTTGAGCGACGTCGGCTACCAGTCGGGCGTGTCACGCACCGATTGGAGCTGGAGTGCGCTCATCGCCGACTTCGATCTGGACGGCAACAAGGACATCTTCGTCGCAAACGGGCTCGCGAAGGACGTCACCGCGCAGGACTACGTCACGTTGCTCGCCAGCGACCGTACCATGCTCGGCGCCACGCGGGGCGATCGCGTCGACTTCCTGGGCCTGATCCGGTCGATGAGCTCGACCAAGTTGTCGAACTACGCGTTTCGCAACAGCGGAGCTCTGGCGTTCACCGACGCGTCGGCGGCATGGGGACTCGACCAGCCGAGCTTCTCGAACGGCGCGGCGTACGGCGACCTGGATGGGGACGGCGCGGTCGATCTGGTCGTGAACAATGTGAACGACGAAGCATTCGTGTACCGCAACAACGCCCGCGCGCAACTGCCCGAGAATCACTTTCTCCAGGTGCGCCTCGTCGGCGCAGGCGCGAATCCGTTCGCCGTCGGCGCGCGCGTCACGGTCCGCGGCGCCAATACCGAATTCACGCAGGAGCTCGAGCCTACCCGTGGCTTTCAATCGAGTGTCGACTACACGCTGACGTTCGGCGTCGGCAAGGTCGACACGCTCGAATCGGTCATCGTGGACTGGCCCAACGGGCGGTCGACCTTCGTCTCCCCCGTGGTCTCGAACCAGCAGCTCACGATTCGCGAAGCAAAGACGCAGCCGACACCGAGAGCCGGACGGACTGACAGCCGCAGCACGGTACTGCGCGACGTCACGCGCGACGTGGGCCTCGATTTCGTTCATCGTGAGAATGAGTTCGTCGATTTCGATCGCGAGCCGCTCATGCCGCACATGGTCTCGACCGAAGGACCGATCGTGACTGTGGGCGATGTCAACGGCGACGGGCTGGACGACTTCTTCGTCGGCGGCGCCAAGGGTCAATCCAGCGCGCTGTACGTGCAGCGGCCCAACGGCACATTCGTGGCAACCAACAAGGCGCTGTTTGCGGAAGACCAGATCGCGGAGGATTTGGGGGCCGCGTTCTTCGATGCGGACGGCAACGGCACACTCGATCTCTACGTCGTCACCGGCGGCACGGAGTTCTCCGCGCTGGCGCCGGCATTTGAGGATCGGCTCTACCTGGGCGACGGTCACGGTACGTTCCGAAAGGCGTCCGGCTCTTTGCCGCCGGTCTTCACCAGCGGCGAGCGCGTCGCGACGGACGCGGTGTGGGTCGATGTGGACGGTGACCACCGGGACGATCTGGTCGTCGTCGGCGAGTGGATGCCCATCACAGTCTTTCATAACACGGGAACGCGCCTGGAGCGCGTGGCGACGCGCGGCCTCGAGCACAGCTCGGGCTGGTGGAACCGCATTATCGCCGCCGATTTCACCGGCGACGGGCGCGGCGATTTCGTCATCGGGAACGCCGGCCTCAACAGTCGGCTGCAAACGTCCGCAGCCGAGCCGCTGCGCATGTACGTCAAGGATTTCGACGGGAACGGTTTTCCGGAGCAGATCCTGGCACGCGTCGACGGATCCGTCGCGCACCCGCTGGCGCTGCGCGATGAGCTCACGGCGGCGCTGCCGGGATTGAAGGTCCGCTACCCAAAGTACGTTGACTACGCGCGCCAGACGGTGCAGGACATCTTCGGGGATGCGTTGTCGGGCGCGCTCGTGAAGCAGGTCGATACGTTCGCGAGCGTGCTGGCGAAGAATAACGGCGACGGGTCCTTTACCCTGCTGCCTCTCCCGCGCGAGGCGCAGCTCGCCCCGGTATATGGGCTCCTGGCGCGGGATTTCGATCACGATGGCAGGCTCGACCTGCTCCTGGCGGGGAATCTGGCCGGCGTGCAGCCGGCGTTCGGAGCCATGACGGCGAGTTACGGGCTCTTGTTACGAGGCGATGGACCGGGGGGAGAGGGGGGGACCGGCTTTACCCCGGTCCGGTCCTCTGAGAGCGGATTCGGTGTGCCGGGCCACGCGCGCGATATCCAGCGGCTCCGCACGCGGCGCGGCGATCTGTACATCGTCGCGCGCAACAACGACCGGCCGCTGTTTTTTCGCTAATGCTTCGTCACGATGATGATCACGCCATTCGTGCCGCGGACACCGTACCCCGCCGTCGATGCCGCGTCCCGCAACACCTTCACGGTATCGATGTCGTGCGGGTTGATCGCGGACAGATTGGTGGGGTTGGAGCCGAGCGGAATGCCGTTAACGACGAACAGCGGCTCCTCGTCACCCATGAAGGTCGTGCTGCCGCGCAGCCGGAGGACGACGTGCCCGTCCGGAGCACGCGTCATCGTGAGGCCGGGCACCTTGGCCAGCAACAGCTGCTCGAGGGACTGCCCCGGCGAATGCTCGATGTCTTCCGCCGTCAGCACCACTTCGGATGGTCGAGAGGGTCGACTCGTGTGCCGGGTTGCGGTACGATGCGAGCAGGCGGCGAGCAGGAGTGCAATGGGAAGTGCAGCGCGCGCGACGATCGTCATGAACGACCCCTTGCAGGAGTGGGGAGTGCGCTGAGGCTCAAATATACTCACGCAGTTCGACTTCGGAGTGACTCATGAAAATGCCATCGCTGTTGCTCGTCCTGGCTGTGATCACGGTACGCGCCGCCGCGCAAGCGCGGGTCGGCTCCCCCGATCGCCGTAACGAGGTGCAGGTCGCGGTGCACGATGGCAGGCTCTCCTACTCGGTGCGGCGCGATGGGAAACCGCTGATCACACCGTCGCAGCTCGGCTTCGTGTTTCGCGGCGCCCCCGCCCTGCGCGACTCGCTCACGATCGTCGACTCTTCCCGCGCGACGTTTGACGAGACGTGGACACAGCCCTGGGGCGAAGTGGCGCGCGTTCGCAATCACTACAACGAGCTGAAGGTCGTGGTGCAAGAGACGGCGGCGCCGAGACGGCACTTTACCCTCGCCGTGCAGGCATTCAACGACGGCG
>WNGF01021888.1_pt1 | contig 11293 bp, 10 predicted proteins | sample 5400641 | NCBI WGS metagenome assembly WNGF01 (sample SAMN13153371, study PRJNA577476) | soil metagenome | isolation source: 80 cm soil or saprolite under grassland replicate 2 | place: USA:California | collected 2016-06-15 | reverse complement strand
CGATCCTGCGGCGCTTTCGCTTTCACATCCGGCCGGCCTGAAGCATATGGGCCCGCTCGAGCTCTTGCACCTCGGCGGCGGCGCAGCGCTCGCCCTGGCTGGATGGCTCCTGCCGCGGCATATCGCCGGCTCGCGCCGGGTAGCAATCGCTGCGCTGCTCCTCGACGCGATGCCGCTGGCGCTCGGCGCCGTATTGTTGGGCCTTGCGACCGGCCGGCCGGTGTTTGCCGGAGTGATCGTGCTGGCGCTCGGCGCCGGCTTTGCCCTGACCGACCAAACGATGCGGCAGACTTTGCGCGAGCCGGTCGTGTTCTCGGAAAGCGTCGAGCTGCCGCAAGTCTTTAGCCATCCGCATCTCTATCTGCCGTTTGCCGGGCCGGGCCTGGTGATCGGCGGCGCGAGCGCGGCGGTGTTGTTTGCGCTCGCGCTGCTGGTCATCGAGCCGGCGCTGTGGACGCCACAGCCCGCGGCGGCATTCGGCGCGCTGCTGTTGATCGCCGCGGCTGGCTGGCTTCTCGCCCGCGAGCCGCTGCTCGGTATTGCAGCCGATGGATTGCGCCGGCTGATGCCGAGCGGCGAGCCCTCTGCCGACGCCGAGGCGCTCGGGCCGTTTACGATGCTGCTCGTCCACATGCTGGTTGCCCGCGCCGAGCGGCCGGCCCGGCGTCAGGCGCTGGCCGCACCGATGTTGATCCACTCGCGCCGCGAGCGCGCGCCGCCGATCATCCTCGTGCAGTGTGAATCCTTCTTCGACGCACGCCGCCTGGGGCCCTCGATCCCACGCGACCTCTTGCCCGGTTTCGACGCGTGCCGCGCCGGCGGTGCGCTGAGCGGGCGGCTCGAAGTGCCGGGCTGGGGCGCCAACACGATGCGCACCGAGTTCGCGGTGCTGACCGGCATACCCGAAAGCGACCTCGGCTACGATCGTTTCAACCCCTATTACGCCCTGGCGCGCCGGCCGATTGCCTCGCAGGTCTGGCGGCTGCGCCAGGCCGGTTACCGCACGATCTGCCTGCACCCGTTCGATCGGCGCTTTTTCCGGCGCGATCTGGCGATGCCGGCGCTGGGCTTCGACAGCTTTCTCGACCATGAGTCGCTGGGCGGCTCGCGCCGTCCGCCTTATTGCTCCGACCCCGATCTGGCTCGGCAGGCGCTGCGGGTGCTCGATGATTCCGGGCCGCAGAGCTTCCTCTTCGTGATCACGATGGGCAATCATGGGCCGTGGCTCGAAAAGGGACCGCCGATCAACCCGGCAATCGCACAGCTTTTCGATGCGGCGGCGGTGCCGCAGGGCGGCGCGTTGCAGCGTTACCTCGACGGACTGCGCCGCTCCGATGAGATGCTCGGGATCCTGGTCTCAGAGCTGGAGCAGCGCGGCAGCGACGCGATATTGGGATTTTACGGCGATCACCTGCCGAGCCTGTCGGGCGCCTTCGCCCATTTCGGGTTCGACGAACCGCATAGCGATTACGTGATCTGGCCGCAAGGCATCGCCCCGCCGCGGCGCTGCGACCTGCCGGCATATCGGCTGGGCCGGGTCATCGTCGATCGGGTGCTTGGCGCCGATCCCGCAGCAGCGGCGCGCCTGCCAATCCTGTCACACGTGCCGGGATTCGCCGACAAGGCGGTGAAGAGTGGCGCTGCTGTCGGAATGCCGGATTAACCCTCGAGCGAGTGCCATTTCTCGCTGAATTCGGCCATCCGCTCAAAGCGGTCGGCGAGGTCGAACAAATCCTGCCGGATCTCGAAATGTTGGGTCTGCTGCGCCAACCGCCTCAGTGAGTCCGCCACCCCGCGGTAATGCTCGCTTCTCGACTCGGTGTCACCGCTGGTCATGCCGGCCCGGCACTCGCTATCGCCATTCAGTCCTCCAACATCGACCCGCGGCGCTCCGTTCCGCGCCACAACTGGATGTTAAGACGGCGCCACCTTGTTGCCGCGCTTCGCGGACGCGGTCTCGAGCTCGCCCAGATGCGCCGCCGTGTTGATGATCGCGGTGTGCGAGAAGGCCTGCGGGAAATTGCCGAGGAGGCGCTTGGCGACCGGGTCGTATTCCTCGGATAGCAGGCCGAGATCGTTGCGCAACGCCAGCAGCCGTTCGAACAGGGCGACCGCCTCGTCGCGGCGCCCGATCAAGGCAAGGCTGTTGGCCAGCCAGAAACTGCAGGGCAGGAACACGCCTTCGCCTGGCGGCAGTCCGTCCGTCTCTGGTCGGGTCGCGTAACGACAGACAAAACCGTCGCGCACCAGCTCGCGCTCGATCGCCGCGACCGTGCCGCGAACCCGCGGGTCGCCGGGCGGCAGGAACCCCAGCTGCGGGATCTGCAACAGCGAGGCATCGAGATCGCGCGCGCCGTAATACTGGACGAACGTGTTGCGTTCCCGGTCATAAGCTTTGTCGATGATCTGTGCGGCGATCTTGGCGCGCAGCTTCTCCCAATGGGCGCGAGGGCCCTCGAGCCCATACTGCTCGATCGATTTGATCCCGCGGTCGAACGCGACCCAGCACATGATCTTGGAAAAGGTAAAGTGGCGCGGTGGGCCGCGAACCTCCCAGATGCCCTGGTCCGGCTGCTCCCAGATCGTTTCGAGATATTGGAGCAGCTTCTTTTGCAGGTCCCAGGCAAAGCGGCTGCCTTCGAGCCCATAGCGGTGACCGGCGTAGAGCGCGTCCATCAACTCGCCATAAACGTCGAGCTGCAGCTGCTCGTGCGCCGCGTTGCCGATGCGCACCGGGCAACTGCCGGCATAGCCGGGCAGCCACGGGATCTCGTATTCGGTCAAGCGGCGCTCGCCGGAGAGGCCATACATGATCTGCATCTCGGAGGGATGGCCGGCCGCGGCACGCAACAGCCATTCGCGCCAGGCCCGCGCCTCGCCGCGATAGCCCGAGCTGAGCAGCGCGTAAAGGGTCAGGGTCGCATCGCGGATCCAGCAGACCCGGTAATCCCAGTTGCGCACCCCGCCCAGCCATTCGGGCAACGAGGTCGTGGCCGCCGCGACGATCCCGCCGGTCGGATAATAGGTCAGCATCTTCAAGGTGATCAGCGAACGGATTATGGCATCGCGCCACGGCCCCTGGAGGGTGCAATGGCACGACCAGTCGTGCCAGGCATTCTCGACCGCGAGCAGCGCGTCCTCCGGGTCGCGGGAGCGGAACCCGATGTGGTGCGAGGGATACCAGCTCATCGTAAACGGCACGGTCTCACCGGCATGGACGGTGAACTCGCCGACCGTGGTCAACTCGGCCGTACCGCGCAATTTGACCGGCGTGGTGAACTGGATCGCGTTCGGGCCGGCGATGGCCTTTATCCCCCCGAGACTCGATCGTACCCAGGGGATGCCGCGTCCGTAGTCGAAACGCAGGACGATCTCGGTGCGCATCCGGACGCGACCTTGGTCGCCGCGCACCAGCCGGATCAGGTCGATCTGCTCTTCGCCCTCGGCAATCGGAATGAAATCGATGATCGTGACGCGGCCTTCGGCGGTCTCGAACCCGGTCTCGAGGATGCCGGTATCGCCGCGATAATTGCGTGATGACTGTGCGGCCGGCTCCGCCGGCGCGATCAGCCAGCGGCCGTGCCGCGCGTCTCCGAGTAATGCCGCGAACACTGATTCCGAGTCGAAGCGCGGCAGGCAGAGCCAGTCGATCGACCCACCGCGTGACACCAGCGCCGCGGTGCCGGCATTGCCGATGATGCCGTAATCCTCGATCGGCGTTGTCATCGCGAGCCGGTTCTCAGCGAAGTCGACAGCCCGCCCTTGGTCTTCGGGTCCCATTCCTTGCGGATCTGCTCCTCGACCGGCAGGCCGCTCTTGGTCCTTGGGCTGCGCACCGTGGCGTTCAGCGCACCGGCCTCGCCGACCGGCTCGTCGGCGACGTGATGCGGGCCAGGCGGCCTTTCCGGCTGCGGCGCCGTACCGCGCCGCTTTTGCCGTTTTCGCTCGGGCATCGCGCTCTCCTCAGTCAGACCGCGTTCTCTCGATAACGCGCTGGTCGCGGCGATCGTTCGCCACGCGGTTGTCAGGGACGGCGGCTAATGGCCCGCGAGCAGCTGATCGATCAGTGCGTCGAGGCGCGGGGCGACCCGGGCATAGCCCTGCGCGCTTAAATGCAGCCGATCGGGCGAAATCTGCGGCAAGAGCCGTCCGTCGGGCTCGAGCAACATGCCGCCGATCTCCGCATAGGTGACCGCTCCGCCATCGCAAGTGGCGATCAGCCGGTTCACGGCGGCGATCTCGTGACGTTCCTGGATCCTCGGCAGATCCGCCCGCGGCCACAAGCCGAGCAGCAGTATCGGCGCATCGGGCAGGCGCTGGCGCAGTTTCACCAGATTGGCGCGGATCCCTTCGGCGGCAAGATCAGGCGGACGGCCATGCCCGAGATCGTTGGTGCCGATCAGCAGCACCGCGGCGCGCGGCGGCGGCCCGTCAAGATTGCCATGCGTCAGACGCCACAGCAGGTGCTCGGTGCGGTCACCGCTGATCCCGGCATTCAGCACGCCGCGCGGCGCCATATGCGCCTGCCACACCTCCTGGTCGAACCGCTCGGTCAATGAATCGCCGAGGAAAAGCACTTTGTACGGTTGGGTTTTGACCGCCGCCTTGATGCGTTCGAACCGTTCGCGGGCATGGGCATACTCGCGCGGCTTGGGCTCCGGGAGCGCATCCTGGGTAAACGGGCCGCAATGCAACTGGGTTTGCGGCTGTGCCGAGGTGAGCGGCGCAGCAGCGGCGAGGGCCACCACCAGACCGATCAGAGCAGAGCGCAGCAGGGTCGTCTGCGCGGACCGACCCGCCAAACGCACGACCGGCTGCGTCGTCATGTTTCTCTCGATAATGGCGGCAATGGCCGGGCAGGTTTAGGTCGCCCGCGGCCGGTCGGCAAGCCTGCGGCGGTAAAGGGAGACCTCGCGGCCCCGCCGGCTTTCCGCTATTCCTATGCCGATCCCCCGCGCGTGTAATCGGCGCGATTTTTCGAAGCGGATTTCAAGGTTACCCGGGATGAACGAATGGTCCGACCAGCGGGCGGCGAGCCGCCCGAAATTGCTGGTCAACCTGGGCAGCGGCCCGAAGGGACAGGCGTGGCTGCCGGCGATGTTCGCCGAATGGCGTGAATTCCGGGTCGATGTCGATCCCAATTCGGCGCCCGATCTGCTCAGCGACATCACCGATCTGTCGGCGATCAAGAGCGGTTCGGCCGACGCCGTCTGGTCGGCCCACTGCATCGAGCACCTCTATCTGCATCAGGTCAGAAAAGCGCTGGAGGAGGCCTACCGCATCCTCGCCGATGACGGGTTTCTCTGCGTCATCGTGCCGGATCTGCAAACCATCGCCAGCAGCCATGTCGCCACCGACCGTCTGCATGAGACGGTCTACCAATCGCCTGCCGGGCCGATCACCGCGCATGACATGATCTTCGGGTATGGCGCGGCGCTGGCGCAGGGCCATACCAACATGGCGCATCATTGCGGCTTCACCCCGGCTCTGCTGCTGCAGAAAATGCAGGAGGTGCCGTTTGCCCAGATCGTGCTGCGCCGCCGGCCGAGGCACGAACTGGCCGCCGTCGCCCGCAAGCGCGCCCCGGCCGACCAGCGCGAGCGGGAGGCGCTGCTCGCCGCGCTGGAGCTGTGAGCCGCCGGGCATGAGCGCGCTGCGATGAAGACCTATCGGGGCGGGCGCAGCCTCGATGGCGCGCTCGTAACCGTCGACGGCAGACCATTGCCGACGCGCTACGATCTGAAGCGGTTGTCCTCGACCGGTTTCGAATGGACCTATGAGGGCGCCGGGCCGGCGCAATTGGCATTGGCGCTGTTGGCCGATCACCTCGGCGACGATGCGCAGGCGCTCGCGCTCTGCGAGCCCTTCATGCAGCGGGTCGTCGCCGAGCTCGACAATTCCTGGGAATTGACCTCGGCCGAGATCGACGCCGCGCTCGCCGAGCTCAGAGGCTGAGCCCGGCGAGTTCGGAGAACGCGCGGCTACTCGGCGGGCGCCCGAACCCGCGATGCCGACGCCGTTGCCCGCGCCGCGTCGTGCACTTCGTCGATCTCCTCGAAGGTGCGGCCCTTGGTTTCGAACCCGAACACCCAGAAGCCGATCAGGCCGAGGATGTACCACGAGGCGAAATACACGAAGGCCGGGCCGAGCATGACGAGGTTGGGCGCGGCCGGTTTGATGATGTCCCCCGCGCCCATGATCAGCGCCAGCCCGAGCGGCCCGATGAACTTATTGTATAGTTGGCGCTGCTGAAGAAGGTCTGCGCCACCAAGAGGACGTAGAACAACGACACGGTGCCGATATAGACGTCGTAAAGATACCCGGACGCCACCATGGCCGTGCCGCCGACCACCATGCACAGGGTTGCCGAGCCGCGGCGCCCGAGCGGCTCGATCAAAGTGGTGATGAAGAAGCGGCCGACGATCCCCGACAAACCGACGAAGATCATCAAGAACGCCGCGTGTTCCGCGGTGATCTGGGGCACCAGGACCAGCACCAGCAGGGTCGGCCCCCACACCCCGATCGAGAATCCGCCGGTCTGGGTCAGACCGGTCAGGCAGCCTGCGGCTACCAGCTTCGGATACTTGAACAGCTCGACCCAGCGCGTCTTCTCGACCGTCGCCAGGGCGGCGGGCAATTCGATCTCTTTCGGATCGATCATCAGCGCCCAGGCGAGCGATTTGCGGGCTTCCTCCATGCGGCCCATGCGCATCAGCCAGCGCGGCGATTCGGGGACCCAATAGCGGATCATGAACACCAGGACGAGCGGCACCAGCCCGACCAGGAACAGGCCGCGCCAGCCGATAATCGGCAGCAACAGCCACGCCGCCACTCCGGCCAGCATGCCGCCGGCCGGCAGCATCGTCGTGACCAATGCGCTGACCCAGCCGCGCTTGTAGGCGGGGATGAATTCCTGCACCAGCGGCAGGTCGATCGTGTAGATGCCGGCGTTGCCAAGCCCGACAAAGACGCGGAAGAACACCAGGAACAGCCAGCCTGGAACAATCCCGTCGGGTCCCGGGGTGAACACGCAGACGCCGCTGGCGAGGGCGATCAGCACGGCCGACCAGATGAACACGGTGCGGCGCCCGATCCGGTCGCCGAGCCAGCCCCAGAAAAACGCTCCCGGCGGAGCACCGATGCCGGAGGCGAGCAGGATCAGTCCGCCTTGCAGATAGGTGAGCGACCACTCCGCTCTCAGCGCCGCAACTATGTAGCCGATCAGGAGGAGATCGAAGAAATCAAGCAAATCAGCTATGTTGGCCGTGCAGATCAGCTTCCACTGGTTGGCCGTGAGCTTTTTCTGTGCTTCCAACCGCTCAATCATCTAGGCGCTCCCGTTCGTCAGCGGGGCGAGGTCGATCGGGCAATCACAGGCGCGGGGGACGGCGATCCCGGGAAATGAGACCCCCGCGCTGTGCCGGCTTTACGATCGAACGCCGACCCTTCTCATGCTCAAGGTGCGGCGGCGGCTTCTGCGCCCGCCTTCGCCGGCGGTCACAATAAGCGAGGGGGCTGGAGTTTCAAACAAAAACGGCCGGGCGCGAGGCCCGGCCGTTGGAGGGTTGTTCTAAGGACTTAAGTTCAGTCGCGCCGCGTTCCGAGGAGCTGCAGCAGCATCATGAACAGGTTGATGAAGTCGAGATAGAGCCGCAGCGCACCCATGATCGCGGTCTTGCTCGCGGCCTCGCCGCCGGCATAGGCCTCATCGACATACATCTCCTTGATCTGCTGCGTGTCCCAGGCGGTGAGCCCGACAAACACGATGACCCCGATCACCGAGATCGCGAATTGCAATGCCGAGGAGGCGATGAACATGTTGACGAGGCTGGCAATGATGATGCCGATCAGCCCCATCAGCAGGAACGAGCCGAATTGCGACAGGTCGCGCTTGGTCGTGTAGCCATAGAGGCTCATCGCCGCGAAGGTCCCGGCGGTGATGAAGAAGACGCGCGCGATGCTTGCCCCGGTAAAGACAAGAAAGACCGAGGCCAGCGAGACGCCCATCAGCGCGGCATAAAACCAGTAAACGGCCTGCGCCGTGCTCGCCTGCATCCGGTTGATGCCGAAGCTGAGCCACATGACGAGACCCAGCGGCGCCAGCATGACCAGCCAGATCAGCGGGGTTTGCGCCAGCTGTTGGTAAATCCCGGACTCGGCGAAGACATAGGCGACGATGCCGGTGAGCGCGAGGCCCGACGCCATGTAGTTGTAGATGCGAAGCATATAGTCCCGCAGGCCGACATCGACGTCGACCTGGACACCTGCCGCCGGCCGCACCGTCCAGCGGGGCTGCGAACCGAGAGCCATAGAACCCCCTTCAAGGAGAGTAGCGAGGATGATTCCTCGCGTCCCGATATTGGCACAAGCCGTGGAGTTTTCAATAACGCTGCTGAGGAGGTGACGGTCAGCGAAGGTTCCGCCTCCTCTTTGGCGTCCCGGCGAAAGCCGGGACCCGTCGGGCCGCCGCACGAGCGCTTGAGGGCTGGATCCCGGCTTTCGCCGGGACGCCGATTTTTTGGGGCGGGAGATTTCGCGTGGTTCAGGGTGGGAGGCGGGAAGCGAACGGCTATTCGTTGCGCAGATAGGGAGCAGACTTGGCGCCGAGGGCGCGCCACGTCCCGGCAAAGCCGAGCGCCACGGTCAGCAGCACAGCGATCCCGAGGCTCGCGAGCAGCGGGCCCGGCAGGAACACCCACTCGCTCTTGATCGGCCCGGTGACCAGGGCATAGGCGGCGAGCGTGCCGAACCCGCCGGCGACGACCGCGGTCACCAGGCCGGTCAGCCCCTGCTCGATCAGGAACGCCGTGGCGATCGCGCCGCGGGTCGCGCCCAGCACCTTCAGCACCACCGAATCATAGACCCGCCGGCGATGGCCGGCGGCGACCGCGCCGCCCAGCACCAGCACGCCGGCGGCCAGGGTCAGGAGCGCGACGAGGCGGATCGCGCTGCCGATCGTCGCCACCACCCGCGCCACTGCCGCCAGCCCCTCGCGCACCGGGATCGCCGAGACATTCGGGAAGCGCTCGGTGACCCGGCGCACCAGCGCCTCCTCGGCCTCGCCCGGCGCAATATAGACTGCGGCGAGATGGGTCTGCGGCGCCGCTTCGAGCGTGCCGGGCGAAAACACCAGCGCGAAATTGATGCCGAGCCGCGCCCATTCGATCTGGCGCAGGCTGGCGATCCGCGCGGTGATCTCGCGGCCGAGCAGGTTGACGCTCAGCGTGTCGCCGACCCGGAGCCCCATTCCCTGGGCCAGCTCGGCGTCGAAGGAGACGAGCGGCGGCCCGCGGTAATCGGCCGGCCACCAGCTGCCGGCGACGAGACGCGATCCGGCCGGCGGCACCGCCGCATAGGTCAGCCCGCGGTCGCTGCGCAACGCCCATTGTGCCTCGGGGGCGATCCGCACCTCCTCGACCGGCGTACCGTTGAGCCGGGTGATACGGCCGCGCAGCATCGGCACCTCGGCAAAGCTCGTTCCAGGCGTGACGCGCACGATCTCTTCGAAGCCGGCGAGCTGGTCGGGCTGGATGTCGATGAAGAACTCGGCCGGAGCATGCTCGGCGAGGCGCCCCTCGATCTCGACCGCGAGATTGCCTTGCACCAGGGCGATGGCAACCAGCACGCTGAGCCCGATGCCGAGCGACAGCACGATCCGCGCGGTCGGCGCGCCCGGGCGGTGCAGATTGGCAAGTGCCAGGCGCAATACCGGTCGCGTCGGGCGCGGCAGCTGCCGCGCGGCGGTGACGATCAAGCCGCCGGCCAGGCGGAACAAGAGGAAGGCCGCCACCGCGCCGCCGACATACCACAGGGCGATGCGGCGGTCGGGCGCGGTCAGCACGACGAGGGCGGCGAGCCCGAGCGCCGCGGCCGCCGTCGCCCCTAATGCCAGCGCCGGGATCTGGCGGCGGGCCGGCGCAACCCGGTCGCGGAACAGCGCGCCGGGCGGGACCCGGCCGATCGCCGCGAGCGGCACCAGCGCGAAGACCAGCACCGTCAACAATCCGCTCAGCGCCGCGACGGCGAGCGGCCAGGGATAGAACCCGAGGCGCAACGATACCGGCAATAGTCCCCCCAGCGCCGGCGCCGCGGCCGCCGGGGCAAGCCCGCCGACGAGCAGCCCGGCGGCGATCCCGGCCAGCGCGAGCGTCATGATCTGCAGCAGATAGGCGGTGAAGATCAGGCGGGTCGACGCGGACGCATCGGCGAAGCTGCGGATCTGCCAGCCGGCTTCGGGGAAGGTGGCGCGCGCCCTCCGCGCCCACTCCCCGGCATCGCTGCCGGGTGGCAATCTGAGCCGGTATTCATAGGCGACCAGCGCGCCCGGCCGGATCAGCCCGGTTGCCGCGAGCGCCGCCTGCGAGATCATCACGTGCGGGCCGAAGTCGAATCCGCCGAACGCGGCGTCGGGCTGGCTCTCGATAGTGGCACGTAATTCGAGCACCGCCTCGCCGACGCGGAACTGGTCGCCGAGCTTGAGCCCGAGGCGGCTGGCGATCGCCGCCTCGGCCACCGCGCCAAAGCTGCCGCTGTCGTCTGCGAGCGCGGTGCCGAGCGGCAATTCCGGCGTCAGGCTGACCGCGCCGTAAAGCGGATAGGCGGCGTCGACCGCCTGCAATTCGATCAGGCTGCGCCGCCCGCCATCGAGCGAACGCGCCATCGCGCGCAGCTTGGCGACCTCGGACAGAGTGCCGTTGGCGGCGAGGAATTGCCGCTCCGCCTCGCCGGCCGGCCGATAGCTCAGCCGCGCGCTGACATCGCCGCCGAGCAGCAGCCGCGCATCGCCGCGGATGCCGGCGACCACCGCTTCGGTCAATGAGCCTATCCCGGCGATCGCACCCACGCCGAGTACGAGGCAGGCGAGGAACACGCGAAACCCGCGCACCCCGCCGCGCAGTTCGCGCCGCGCCAGCTGGAAGGAATGCGGAAATAAGGAGCGCCAGCGTCCCGCCGGTAGGGCGGCCAGTGGATCAAAAACTTGGGGCCGGCGGTCCAGCCGCGATGGCGCGCTCACAGCGCCAGCCGGCGCGGGGGGGCGCGCCGTTCCTCGACGATGCGGCCGTCGGCCATGCGCAGTTGGCGCTCGCAGCGCTCGGCAAGCGCGGCCTCATGGGTGATCAGCAGCAACGCGCTGCCGAGCCGGGCATGCTCGGCGAACAGGCAGTCGATGACGGCCCGCCCGGTCGCGCCGTCGAGGTTGCCGGTCGGCTCGTCGGCGAGGAGCAGCCGCGGGCCGGCGGCGAAGGCGCGGGCGATCGCGACGCGCTGCTGCTCGCCGCCCGACAACTGCCCG
>WNGF01013326.1_pt1 | contig 11293 bp, 7 predicted proteins | sample 5400641 | NCBI WGS metagenome assembly WNGF01 (sample SAMN13153371, study PRJNA577476) | soil metagenome | isolation source: 80 cm soil or saprolite under grassland replicate 2 | place: USA:California | collected 2016-06-15 | reverse complement strand
GTTCGGCGGGGACGAGTTTGCCCTGGTGCTCCCCGAGGCCGACGAGGCGGCGGCCGAACTCGTAATGCGTCGCGTGACGGAACGGCTGACCTGGGATACCGACACCCCCCGCGTCACGGTGAGCCTGGGCGCGGCGGTCCACCCGCGTGACGGCGCGACCGTCCAGGCGCTGCTCGACGCCGCGGATCGCGGGCTATACGCGATGAAGGGGAAAAAGGTGGGCCGGCGGGGTTAGATTGTAGCACCCCTATGGCCGAGAAGAAGCGCGCGTTCAGCCCCGGCGCCTGGCAGGAAGCCCGAGCGCTCGTCTACCAGCACCGCGGCCGGCTGGCGCTGGGTCTCGGGCTGCTGCTCGTCAACCGGCTGGCCGGCCTGGTGCTGCCGTCGTCCACCAAGTGGGTGATCGACCGCGTCATCAACCAGCGCCACGCCGAGCTACTGGTGCCGCTCGCCGTCGCGGCCGGCGTGGCAACCGTGATCCAGGCGATCACCGGGTTCGGCCTCTCGCAGATCCTCGGCGTCGCGGCGCAGCGCGCCATTACGGACATGCGTCGCACCGTGCAGGCCTACGTGCTGCGGCTCCCCGTCGGCTACTTCGACTCCACCAAGAGCGGCATTCTCATCTCCCGCATCATGAGCGACGCCGAGGGGATCCGGAACCTGGTGGGGACGGGGCTGGTGCAGCTCGTGGGCGGGCTCGTGACCGCCGCGATCGCCCTGGGGGTGCTGTTCTACCTCAACTGGCGACTCACCGTCTTCGCGATCCTCATCCTCGGCCTGTTCGGCGGCGGCATGGCGTACGCGTTCACGAAGCTGCGGCCGCTGTTCCGCGAGCGCGGGAAGATCAACGCGGACGTCACCGGACGACTGGGCGAGACCCTCGGCGGCATCCGCATCGTCAAGGCCTACCGCGCCGAGCGCGGCGAGCGGCTGGTGTTCACGCGCGGTGCGCACTCCCTGTTCCGCAATGTCGCCACCACGATGACGGGCATCTCCTCGCTCGGCGCGTTCGCCTCGATCATCGTCGGCGCCATCGGCATCCTGATGATCCTCGAGGGCGGGCACGCGATCCTCTCGGGGAGCATGACGCTGGGCGACTTCTTCATGTACGGCGTGTTCGTGGGGCTGGTGGCGCTGCCGCTGATCAACATCGCGTCCATCGGCACGCAGATCACCGAGGCGTTCGCCGGGCTGGACCGCATCCGCGAGATCCGGCGGCTGGCCACCGAGGACGCCGACGACGCGTCGCGCGGGGCGGTGCCCGACGTGCGGGGCGACGTCGACTTCGAGGGGGTGAGCTTCGCGTACGTGCCCGGGCGCGACGTGTTGCGCCAGGTGTCCTTCCAGGCGGCGGCGGGCTCGACCACGGCGCTCGTGGGGTCATCGGGGGCGGGGAAGAGCACGCTGATCAGCCTGGTGCTGGCGTTCAACCGCCCCACGGCCGGGCGGATCGTGGTGGACGGGCGGGACCTCGCCGGCCTGCGGCTCGCCGAGTATCGCCGGCACCTCGGCGTGGTGCTCCAGGACAACTTCCTGTTCGACGGCACGATCGCCGAGAACATCGCGTTCGCGCGGCCCCACGCTACGCGCGGCGAGATCGAGGAGGCGGGCCGCATCGCGCACTGCGACGAGTTCGTGCGCCGCTTCGAGCAGGGCTACGACACCATCGTCGGCGAGCGGGGGGTGAAGCTGTCGGGCGGCGAGCGCCAGCGCGTGTCCATCGCCCGCGCCATCCTCGCCGATCCCCGCATCCTGATCCTCGACGAGGCCACGTCCAGCCTCGACTCCGAGAGCGAGGCCGCGATCCAGGACGGGCTGCGGACTCTGCGGCGCGGCCGCACCACGTTCGTGATCGCCCACCGGCTCTCGACGATCCGCAGCGCCGATCAGATTCTCGTCCTGGAGGGCGGGGAGATCGTCGAGCGGGGCACGCACCAGGAGCTGCTCGCCAAGCACGGCCGCTACCGCCAGCTGTACGACAAGCAGTACCGCTTCGAGCACGACCGCTTCGTGAACCCCGGGGAGGATTTCACGCCCGAGCCCGAGGCCCCGGCCGTATCGGCGCCGGTGACGCCCCCGACGCGCCTCTGACAACGCAAAACGGCGCCTCCCGTTGGGAGACGCCGTTTCTTTCCGCGGTACCGCGCGAGTCTTACAGCTTCACGACGTTCTGCGCGGCGGGGCCCTTCTGGCCCTGAACCACCTCGAACTCCACGCGCTCGCCTTCGGCGAGCGACTTGAAGCCCTGCGCCTGAATGGCGCTGTGATGCACGAAGCAGTCCTTGCTGCCGTCCTCGGGCGTGATGAAGCCGAAGCCCTTGGCGTCATTGAACCACTTCACGGTACCGGTAATGCGTGCCATCTGTGCGTACTCCTGACTTAATAGTGTTCCCGGCGACGCGCGGTCTTCGCCTTGCGGCGCGCCGCGGCCTTAAGTCCAGACGATCTGTCTCGCTCAGCGTGACGATCATGCGAACCCGATTCCAGGGAGAGTGAATCCAGAAACGAACAAAGACCTGCGGCGACAGCCCCAGGTCCTTGTGATCAGTCTCTGGTGTTCAGCCGCGGCACCGTGCCGTGGCCCTTTCGCTCGGTCGGGAAACTCGCCCCCGGGCCCGGAAAAGTCAAGGGCGCCGGGCTCCGGGCCGAAACCGCTCCTCCCACTCGTCCAGGGACCGCGGCCAATCCGTCTTGAGCAGGCGGGAGAGCGCCCGGTCGGCCAACACCTTCCCACCGGTCTGGCAGCGCGGGCAGTAGTTGACCTCGTTCTCGGCGTAGCGGATGCGTTGCACCGGCGCAGCACACACGGGGCAGGGCAGGCGGTAGCGGCCGTGCACCGCCATCGCGGGGCGAAAGGCCGTCACCTTCTCCGGAAAGCTGGTCCCCGTCTCCGCCCGCAGTCGCGCGGTCCACGTCTGCAAGGTCTCCTGCGTGGCTCGATAGAGTCGGGCAACCTCTTCGTCCGAGAGCCGTGAGGTCAACGTGAGCGGCGACAGCCGGGCCGCGTGCAGGATCTCGTCCGAGTACGCGTTACCGATGCCGCTGAACAGTTTGGGGTCGGTGAGCGTGCGCTTGAGCGTATGGCTCTCCACAGTCAGCACGTCCTTGAATTCCTGAAGGGTCGCGCTCAACACCTCGAGGCCGCCGGGATCGAGCGCCGCGATGCCCACGGACCCACGCACGAGATGCAGGGACGCCCGATGCTTGGTGCCGGCCTCGGTCAACAGCAGGCTCCCCTCGGCGAAGTCGAAGGCGGCGAGCCCGTTGCGCCGGGGGATCTGGGCGCTCGGAGGCTTCCAGTGTAACCGGCCGGCGATCATCAAATGGATGACGGCGGCGAGGTCGCCCTCGAACGCGATGACGATGCGTTTCCCGAGGCGGCGGAGCCCGACCACGGCGCGGCCCTCGAGCTCCGCCGGCTGGACGCCCGCCGACCGCAGCAGGAATGGGCTCGTGATGCGGCAGCGCAGGAGCGGGCGGCCGGGGATGCGGCGCTCGAGGGCTTCGAGGTAGACGACGATGTCCGGGAGCTCGGGCATAGAGGAGAAGTCTACGCGCCGAGCGCGTGACGGGCATCACACCACAAGCGGAACTGAGGCGCCGTCGGCCTGAGTGATTTCCCGGTTGCTCGGCTCCGTCCGCCGTGGGTACTTTCGTACCCATGTCGTGCCCGACCGGTCGTTCCGCCGCAGCGACGGCCCTGCTGGCTGTCCTGCTCGTCGCCTGTCCGAAGCCGCGCACCGTGGCCGTTCCCGACCCCGGCCGCGCCGATTCGGTCACGGCGCGGAACCGCGACCTCGAGCAGCGGGTGGCGCGTCTCGAGCTGCAGCGGTTGGAGCGGGATGCCCAAGTGGACCAGCTCCAGGGCCAGCTCGACGCCGCGCGACGCGAAGTGGTGCGCGCGATGGCCAAGCTGCAGACGCTGGCGAGCCGGGCGGAAGCGGCCTCCGCGATGGCCGAAGCCGAAGTCGCCTTGCAATCCCTGCAGCTGCCGGCCGGGCAGGTGCCGCCGGGCATCGTCGAAGCGCGTCAGCTGCTCAGCCAGGCGAGCGACGAGTTCAACAAGGGGAACTACGGCGGCGCGCTGTATCTGGCGAACCAGTCCAAGAGCGCCACCGGAACCGGGCGGGGCGCCCTCGCCGCGAGCAACGCGACGACGCTGCGGCCGGGGGAAGTGCTGTTTGCGTTGCCGCTGAACCTGCAGACGACGGGTCGCGCCAACGTCCGCGAAGGCCCGGGCGCGGCGTTCCACGTCGTGTTCGCGCTGGAAGCGGGTGCCAGCGTGACCGGGTACGCCTACGCCGATCAGTGGGTGCGGGTGACCGACGACGGCGGCCGTTCCGGCTGGGTCTTTTACGGCCTGGTGGGGCGGCGCCCGGACACTGCCCGCTAGCTCACTCGGCGGTTGCCTTCGTTTCCTTCGGCTCCCGGGGTCCGGCCATCACCACGCGATCCCGCCCCCCGTACTTCGCATCGTACAGCGCCGAGTCCGCCGCGGCGATCATGCCGTCGGGCGTTTCGCCGTGCGCGGGGAACTCCGCGACGCCAACGCTCACCGTGACGTGCCGGCCCGGGATCTTCGCCGCGGCGACGGCGCCGCGGATACGCTCGGCGACGCGCGAGCCTTCGTGGAGGTCCCCTTCGGGCAGGATCACGAGGAACTCTTCGCCCCCGTAGCGCGCCACGAAATCCACCTCACGCGTCTGCTCCCGCAGCGCCTTCGCGACGGTGACGAGCACCTCGTCCCCTGCCAGGTGGCCGAAGGCGTCGTTGTACTTCTTGAAGTGGTCGACGTCCACCATCAGCACGGCGAAGGTGTGTTGCAGCCGCTGCGACCGCTTCACCTCGTCCGCCAGCACTTCCATCAGCCGCCGGCGGTTGAGCAGGCCGGTGAGACTGTCGGTGACCGAGAGCCGCTCGAGCTCCTCGGTCTTTTCGCGGAGCCGCACCACCATCGCGTTGAAGACCTGGGTGAGGAACGCCACCTCGCCCCCACCGGCCACCGGCAGCTCCACGGCGAGGTCCCCCGCGGCGACTTTCCCCGCCGCCTGCGCCAGCCGGTTCAACGGTCGCACGATCAACATGCTCAGGAAGTAGGCGATGGCGCCGATGACGGCCAGCAGTCCCAGCACGATCCCGATGGTGACGTTGCGCAGGCGGATGACCTGCTGGTACGCCCGCGCGGTCGGCACCTCGCTCACCACGGCCCAGCGCAGCCGGGGGACCTCCTGGTAGCTGGCGACCGCGCCCTGGCCGTCGAAGCCGCGGTATTCCAGCGCCGCGCCGGCCTTCGCGACCAGCGCGCTCAGGGTGCGCGGCGGAAGGCTGTCGCGCAGATACCCCTGCATCCCCGTGGCGGAGGACGCGACGAGGGCACCTTCGGCCGTCGTGATGAACGTCGCGCCCGCCGGAGCGGGCACGCTGCGTTTCGCGATGCGCTCGACGCCGCGCAACTTGACGCGCGCGGCGAACGCTCCAACGAAGCGGCCGCTGGGGACGACGATCGGCACGGCGACGACCAGCACCGGCGTTTGGCCGCTGTCGGCCGGGAGCGGCGGGCCCACGGCCGAGTTGTCGGAGCGGATCTGTTGCAGCCAGTCCGGGGGCAGTGGGAGGGGAGTGGTGTGCGGGGCGCTCGACGCGATAGGGTTCCCCCCGGGATCGACCACCAGCAGCTCGTCGAACTCGTCAGGGAATCGGCTGCGGAGCGAACGCAGGTAGTCCGTGAGCCGGGAGAGATTCGGGCCGGGGCGTCCGGCGCGCTCAATGTTCTCCGTCACCTCGTACGAGGAGGCGAAGACGCGCAATTCGTACAGGCTGCCTTTGAGCCACAGATCGAGCTCGCGCGAGACGGCGCCGCTCACGCTCACCAGGTCCGCGGTGATCTTTTCGGTGAGGGCGTTCCTGTTCTGGAAGTACGAAACCCACGCTGTGGAGAGGGAGGGGACAAGCGTGACGACCACAGCAAACAACAGCATCTTGTAGCGGATGCTGTCGGGGCGGAGCGCGCCGAAGCTCCGCCCCGCCAACTGCTCCCATGATTTGCTGAGCCGCTTCATGCCGTGGCCCAGCAAGATTCCACTTCCGGCCGCCTAACGCAAGGTCAGCCAGTAATTTGCCTTGAGCAGCAGCACGTTCGTGGGCCGATCCCGACGATACAGCAGCAGGTCGCCCAGGTCCCGGCCCGCGTCGAACGTCGAGTCGAGCGGGAAAAACCCATCGCGGCTCTGGGTCCAGACGAGAAACAGCGTGGACCCCGGCCGGTACTCCCAGCGCAGCACGGTCTTGACCTGGAACGAGCGCGTCCGGAAGTCGGGATTGTTCAGCGTGAACGGCGGCGCCGGCCCGCCCGACCCGTCGGGATCGATCCGATACACGGCGGGCCGCCCTGCGGCGTCGGTGGCGACGACGGAATCCGTCGATCCGGCGTCGCGCCCGTACACGAGGAAGGCGAACGCGCGCGGCGCGGCGAGCTCTTTCAGGTCGGTGAAGTCGCCCGCGAACGTGAACGGCTGGGCGTACAGCTGCACGCTCAGCGTCGGCGACATCGTCACGTTGAAGCGCATCGTGACGTCGAGCGTATGCTGGTCGAGCGCGCCAAACACGTAGCGCCTGCCAAACGTGGCGGTGGCGGTCGGGTCCGGAATCGCCGCCACGTATTGGGCCGTGCTGCGGCCGACCGCATAGCTCGGCGCGAGCTCCAGCGCCGCCGCCGCCGAGATCTTCACACTGACGTCGGGGCTGACCGAGACCGACCACCCGCCGGCCGGGCTCCGGCTGACGAAAGAGAACACACTGGCGGTCACCGTCTTGCGGTTGTCCGTGAACGCGTTGAACCCGCCGCTCCAGCCGGCGGGCTCGATGGCGAGCGGACCGCCGCGCGTCAGCCGGTCGTCGATCACCCGTGCGCTGTAGGTGCCGAACAGGCTCACGCCCCAGAAGCTCAGGAACTGCCCGAACGCCGAAGCGCTGAAGGCGTTCTGGATCATGTCGCCGTCGTAGTTCCAGCTCGGCCCCATGCTGGTCGCGAGGGACGCGAACCGGAACACCTTCCCGGGCTTGGTCCAGCGGTGCCCGAGGAACGCGCCGACGGAAATCCGGTCCACGCGCCGCTGGAAGCCGAGGTCGTTCACCTCGTACCCGGGCGTCGTGGTGCTGGCGGCCACATCCCAGTTGGTGCTGCCCCCGTCCTTGCTCACGCCCACGTCGGCGGAGATCCCGGCGAGCGACGTGCGCGTCGGATCGAACGACAGATGCTTCGCGTCGGGGCGGTTGAAGTAGCGCGACGAGGCCAGCTGCGTGGCCTGGATCGCGATCGTGTCGCCGCGGACGAGCGCGCCGCTGAACGATCCCGACACCGCGTAGTCGTTGTGGTGCCAGCGGTGGAAAAAGTCCGCGCCCGCGAAATACGCCCCGCTGCGCAGCGTGGTGCTGGCACCGGGCACGAGCCGCCGGTCCACGGCGGTCGCCATCACACCGAACCCCGATCGCCCTGCCCAATCCCGCTTCAGGCGCGCGGCGAAGAAGTTCGTCAGCGGTCCCGCCGCCGCGTGGGTGTGCACGCCGGCGGTGTCCTCCCAGGTGCCGTATTCCACCGGTGTGAGGGCGTCGAGGACCCCGACCGACCATCCGCCCGTGCGCCCGGTGAGCTTGCCGGCGGCGGCGAGCGTGGTGTAGTCCGGCAACGACGTGAACCCGCCGGGGGTCGCGGCTGAGGTGTACGCCCCCGTGGGCGCCCGCCCGATGCGCCGCGAATAGAAGATTTGCGGGGTGCCGCCGAAGCCGATGAAACTCGTGATCTTCCCGAAATTGAAGATGCTCGCGCCTTCGACGAAGAACGGACGGCGCTCGGGCAGAAACTGCTCGAACGCCGTCAGATTGACGAAGGCCGGATCGACGTCCACCTGGCCGAAGTCCGGGTTCACGGTGGCGTCGAGCGTGAGGTTGGAGGTTACGCCGTACTTCAGGTCCAGCCCCGCGCCGCCGAAATAGCCCGCCCGCGCGTCGAACGGATTCCCGGCGACGCTCACCGCTGGCGAGGTGCCGCGGCTCACGACGTAGGGCAGCAGCTCCACGCGCCGCGGCGCGGGAATGTCCCGGAGGCCGAGGAGGTGGGCGAAGCGCGAGATGAACCCGCTCTCGGTCTTGCCGACAAACGGCCAGAAGCTGAACTCGTTCTTGCGCAGGATCGTGCGTACGAAGCGGACGCCCCACACCTGCTCCGGCGCGCCCGAAAACCGCAGCTGCGAAAACGGAATCCGCAGCTCTGCCGTCCAGCCGAGCGAATCGATCGCGGTGGCGACTTCCCAGATCGGGTCCCAGGAATCGTCGGCGAAGTTGCCGTCGTCGCCGAACACGAGGTCGTGCTTGACGCCCAGCGGGTTCACGTCGAACCGGAAGGCGCTGCGGTGGTCGTGGTAGCTGTCGAGCAGCACCCGGAAGTCGTCGCTCTGCGTGGACGCGTCGCGGCGCCCCAGCTGGCGCGCGATCCGCGCGGGCTGCCGATCGTACAGCCGCGCCCCGATGTAGAGGGCGTCCCGGTCGTAGACCACCCGCACCTCGGTGGACTCGGAGACCGGTTTCCCCTCCTCCGGGTCGCTCTGGCGGAAGTCGGTGAGGGGGACCGCCGCGCGCCACGCGGCGTCGTCGAGGTGACCGTCGAGGATCGGGGGGCGGTCCACCCGCACGGCGACGATCGTCGGAGGCACGAGGCCGTTGGCGTGCCGCAACACCGCGGAGTCGGCTGTGGTGGCGACGGGGATCTGGAGCAGGGCGACGCACAGCACGGCTACCATGGCAGCTCCCGGGAGACGGCGTCCTCCATAGGATGCAGCATTCGTCCAGAGGGTTGCGTACGCAAGGCGTCCGGATAACGTCAGAGTACCATCATGCTCGGGCTTGCGCTCCTCGTTGTTCTCGCGGGCGACACCGTGTCCGGCCGCGTCGTGGATCAATCCGGGTCCCCGATCCCCGCGGCCGTCCAGCTCGTCGAGCTCCACCGCACCACGCTGGCTGGCAGCGACGGCGCGTTTGCCCTCCCGGAGGTTCCCGCCGGTCGCTACACCCTGGTGGTCCGTCACCTCGGCTTCACGCCCGTGGTGCGTGCCGTCGAGGTGACCAGCGGGGCGGCCCCCCGCTTGAACATCGTGCTCGAGCCCGCCCCGTTCGAGGTCGAGCCGATCACGGTGACCGCGGCGCGCGCGCCCCTGGCGAACTTGAGCTCGCCGCTCCCGGTCGCGTCGCTGGGGCCGGATGCCCTGCGCCGCGAGCAAAGCGTCTCGCTGGCTCACGCCCTCGCCGCCCTGCCCGGCGTGCGCGTCCTGGGGACCGGCGAGCAGATCGGCAAGCCGGTAATCCGCGGGATGTCGGGGGCCCGCGTCCTGGTCCTCGAGGACGGCAGCCGGCTCGAGGACTACTCCTGGAGCGACGAGGACGGACCATCGGTGGACGCGCGCCTTGCCGAGCGCATCGAGGTGATCCGCGGGCCCGCCAGCGTGCTCTACGGCTCCGACGCGCTGGGCGGCGTCGTCAACGTGGTCCCCGCCGACCTCCCCGACGCCGCCGGCCGGCCCGGCTTCGTGCGTGGCCGCGTGGAGGCCTACGGCGCTTCCAACAACGTCGAGCTGGGCAGCGCGGCGACGCTCGAAGGGGCGACCGGGCGGGTGGGCTGGCGCGTGCTGGGCGTTGGGCGCTTCGCCGGCAGCCTGCACACGCCCGCCGGCGAGCTGGACAACACCGGCTTCGGCGCGTTCAGCGGCGAGGTTGCCGTCGGCATCCGGGGGACACGGAGCGACGCGCAGCTGCGCGTCAGTCATTACGGCGGGGAGTTCAAGCTGCTCGAGGCGAACGCGCCGGCGGGACCGGACTCCGGGGGGAGGGGACCGGAGCGCAAGTTGTCCGACGAGCGCGTGCAGGTCACCACGAGCCGGAGCGCCGGCCCGCTGCGGCTGGAGCTCAAGGCACAGTGGCAACGGCACAACCTGATCGAGATCTCGGACGAGGCGTCCGGAGGCGGTCCGCCCAAGGACACGACGGCGTTCGACTTGCTCCTCAACACCGGGACGATCGATCTCCTCGCGCATCATGGCGGCAATCGCGTGCGCGGCACCGTGGGCGTATCCGGCATCGGCCAGTCGAACGATTCCCGGGGCCCCATTCCGCTGATTCCAGACGCGCGGGTGCGCGGGGCGGCGGCCTTCCTCTTTGAAGAAGTGCAGGTGGGCCGCTGGAGCCTGCTGGCCGGAGCGCGGGCGGACGCCCGCCGCGTCACCGCGGAGGCCGACACGGGGCTGGGGCTCACGGCCCAGCGGCGCAGCTGGAGCGCGCTGTCGGGCGACGTGGGGCTCGTCTTCCGTCCCGTCGAACGGCTGGCGTTCGCGGCGAACGTGGGCCGGGCCTGGCGCTCCCCGACGCTGTTCGAGCTGTTCAGCAACGGACCGCACCTGGGTGAAGCGCGCTGGGAGGTGGGCGATCCGGGCCTCAAGCCCGAGTTGGCGACCGATCTGGACGTGAGCGTCCGCTGGGCCGGGGCGCGGGTGCAGGCCGAGGTCGCGGCCTATCGCAACGGCGTGAGCCGCTACGTCTATATCCAGCCGACGGCGCAGTACCAGGTGGTCAACGGCGATTCCCTGCGCGTGTACGATTACCGGCAGGCCGATGCGCGGCTCTCCGGGCTGGAAGCGTCTGCGGCGGCGCAGATCGCGCCGGCGGTGGTCGTGCGGGGACGGTTCGATATGGTGCGGGGCACGAACCGCACGACGGCTCAGCCGCTGCCCCTGATGCCGCCCGCGCGCGGCGCTGTCGGTGTCGAGCTGCACGGTGCCGGGGGGGGGCGCCGCGTGGGGGTGGAGGTCGAGGCCGTCGCCCGCCAGACGCGGCTCGATTCCCTCGACATCCCGACGGCCGGGTACGCGCTCGTGCATCTCGACGGCGGTCTCGTTACCGCCGCGTTCGGCCGGTCGTGGACGCTCGACCTCGTGGTCCGTAACGTCGCCAACAAGCGCTACCGCGACTTTCTCAGTCGCTACAAGGAATTCGCGCTCAACCCGGGGCGGAACATCACCCTGCGCGTCGCGACAGCCTGGTAGCCTGCTCCATCACCTCTCGCTGCTGGAGGCCTCATGGCCGATCGCCGGTCGTTCCTCGCCGCCGTCACCACGCTGACCGGCGCCTCGCTGCTCGAGCCGCTGGCGCGCTCCGCCGACGCCCTGGCGCAGCAAGCGGTGGCCCACGATGGCCCGTGGGACCTGTCCTGGGTGAAGACGCTGCGGGGCAGGCACCGACAGGTGTTCGA
>WNGF01021124.1_pt1 | contig 11297 bp, 11 predicted proteins | sample 5400641 | NCBI WGS metagenome assembly WNGF01 (sample SAMN13153371, study PRJNA577476) | soil metagenome | isolation source: 80 cm soil or saprolite under grassland replicate 2 | place: USA:California | collected 2016-06-15 | reverse complement strand
CATAAACTTCCATCTGATGCGCATACAGTTTTTTTACGTCCGGCGATACACTGTCCCATGGAGGAAAAGCCGGATCACGGGGAGTGAGCTTGGCGTTGGCCGGGATCACGCCGAGCTGCTTCTGTCGCGCGAACGTCTCTTCGCGCAATTTGTCCCAGCCCTGGTCAAACTTGTCTTTGTATTTGTCGCTCCATTCCTTCGGTACCTGGTGCGGCGCGTGAGTTGCCCCGGTTGAGAAGTAGAGGAAGAAAGGTTTGTCCGGTGCCTGCGCTTTCTGATCACGAATCCAGGTAGTCGCGTGTTCTACCATCGCGTCGTTTAGATAGAAGTTCTTGTCCTTCGGCACGCCGATGACGCTGTTATTCTCTGCAAGCACGGGGTCGAACTGACCGCTTTCTCCGCCGAGAAATCCCCAGAAATAATCGAATCCAAGCGCGTTCGGCCAACGATCAAAGGGGCCGGCTGGCCCCTGTTGCGCGTCAGGTGTCAGATGCCACTTGCCGATCGCGGCCGTGTTATAGCCATTGCCCTGCAGAATTTGCGCGATGGACGCCGCGCTCGTTGGCCAGTTCGTGCTATAGCCGGGCCAACCACCGATAAGTTCGCAGATCGAACCAAATCCTACCGCGTGATGGTTTCGCCCCGATAACAACGCCGCGCGCGTCGGTGAACAAAGAGCAGTGACGTGGAATCGGTTGTAACGAAGTCCCTCGACCGCTAGTTTCTCGAACGTGGGCGTCGCGACGGGCCCACCGAACGTCGACGGATTGCCGAATCCCGCATCATCAATCAGCACAAGCAGGATGTTCGGTGCATTGGGTGGAGCCTTCACCGGCGGGGTAAAGGCCGCGACAGACCCTTCCAGCGTACGCTTGGTCACGCCTTGGAACGGCTGAAGGGGACGCGGCAGCACGGTTCGATCCCATTCCGCATCGGCAGCAATGGACCGGGTTGTTTGCGATGTGACGACAACCGCGATTGCAATGAAGCATTTTGCTAGTTTGACCATACCAGTTCCTCCGAGATACACCGCGAGCGTAAACAAAGTGGTTAGTCATCATACGCTAAAAACCGAGCAATCCAGACTACGCTTTCGTTGTTGAACGATTTGTGGTGCTCTTCGAGAATAGAAAATAGAAAATGGGGTTCGAACTGAAGAGCGTGTGCGAAAAATGCGGAGTTACGCTTGCACCGAGCGGGGTCGCATACATTTGCAGTTACGAGTGCACCTATTGCGCGAACTGTGCCGGGCAATTGAACTTCGTTTGTCCGAACTGTGAAGGCGAACTTGTGCGGCGACCGCGTCGCAAGGAGGAGCCTAGTTCCGGCGCCGCCGCCGATGCTTGATTCGATAGGTGAGAAAGCACTCGTCTCCTATCGTGCGCATGTCGCTCAACGAACAATGCACACTGGCAGACAGGAATTTCGTGCTCAGGCCTGTGAGCGTCGGAGCCTTTGCTCCACCAAACATGTAAGGCGCGATGGTCAGATTGAGCCGATCGATAAGGCCCTGTTCTAATAACGACCGAAAGAGAGTTGGTCCGCCTTCGCATGCAACTGTGCGGACTTTGTATTTACTGCGCAACGTTCGCAGCATGCCGGCAAGATCGACATGCTTTGAATTGCTAAGATGGAGGGTCGCCTTCTTCTCCAAGGCTCGCTGATATTTCCCTGGCATCCGTTTCGTGGAAAAAATGATGATAGGCGAAACGTTCGACTGAAAAATTTTAAGACGATGGTCGACCTTCCCTTCGTTGGAAACAATCACGCGTAAGGGACAGCGGCTTTGACCGCCCTTCACTCTGCTTTCCTGCATATCAGCTGGCAGGCCGAGCCGGACGTTGTCGCGTTTTAAACTGGTGTGTCCGATCAATACCGCATCGGCCGAAGCGCGCTGCCGAAACAAATGCAACTTGTCTTCGCGCGATGTGAAATCTACCGGCGACAAATTCTTCGTGGTAACCTTGCCATCGACAGTCATGGCGAAGGTAGCAACGACGAATGGACGCCGTCGATGCCGCCTCATCGTGAAGAAAACACCCAACGCTCAATCTTATTCATTCCGCTTCGCCTATCTCATGTTCCAGCGCGATGACTTCGTGTTCCATCTCACGCATTTTCACGCGCGCGACCGCTCCGCTGGGCTTGTAAAACAGATAGACGAGCGCACCTGGCAGGCAACAAACAAGAATGATGAGGAAGCTAAGAGAGCCAATGAGAATGGCCTTTGCTTCGGGCACTCCACAGAGGCCGCTGAGCATGATTTGCAAAACCTTTTCCCGAAGGCCGATTCCCGCGAAACTGATGGGTAATGCGGAGATGGTGCGTTCCACCGGCATCACGGCGAAGAAGTTGACTACAGGCACCGGTGCGCCCAGTGCGTAAGCCGCACAGAGGAAAGTGGCGAACGTGGCCATGTGCGCTACCAGAGACGCACCAAACGCGACGAGCGTCGCGCGCCAATGATGCGCGTAAAGATGGTAGGCCGCGGAAATTTCGATCAGTTTGTCACGGCCCGGGAACTTCTCCGGCAATGAATGGAACAGGTTAAATCCGCTGATTACAAAAGTGGATATCAATGTCAGGACCGATGTACCGAGGAGAAAGAGCAGTAGCCAAAGTAAATTTCGTGTTTCGGTAGTCTGCGCCAGAAAATCGTAACGCAAGCTGATGAGCGTGACAGTAATGGCGACCAAGGCAACCAGACCAATGAAACGATCAAACACGACGGCGAGCAATGCGCCCGCTTTTTTGTCCGGCGTTTCCTTGAGCAGGTAATAGCTTTTCATGATATCGCCGCCGGTGCCTCCAGGAAGAAATTGGTTGTAAAACATGCCGATAAAGAACAAACCCGCGAGGCGCGGAAGACTCAGATGGATTTTTTGGACTTTCAGCAAAACGTGCCAGCGAAAAGCCGCGGCGACTTCCACCACTATGTAAGCCAGGATGCCTAGCATGACCCAGCGGTAATGAGCGTTTCGGATCGCCTCGACCATCTGTGCGCGCCGGTTGGGATCGTGATAAACCCAGTAAAGCACCGCAACGGTGACGCTAACCTGGAAAAACGTGATTAGCATTTTTTTCATTCGCCGAAATGCTCCTTCCATATTTGGACTGACTGGCGAATTGCATCGGCTGTCCGATCCGGGTTCATCTCCCAGACAAATAAGCAGTTTGCGGGAAGGAGCGGAACAAGTTTCTCGAAATCGACACCTCCGGTAAAGGGCAGTTGGCCTTCTCGGGCAGGCCAGATGCAGTCTTGCACGTGGCAGCCGAACGTCCGCGGACCGACCGCGCGCAGCCATTCAGCGTGATCAATGAACCCGAGGTTCTCTTTGACCTGACAGTGACCGAAATCATGCCAGTAACCTAGGTGCGGCGAGTTCATCTCTTCAAGTAGCTCGGACAATTCCCGCTCAGTTGGGATTTGTTCATAATCGCGACGGGCTTCCAAACCAATCCTAACATTTTTCGAAGCAGCATACTCGATGATGCGGCGTAGGCAGTCTTTCACGCGCTGTAACGATACAGGCGCTATTTTCTCCCGTTCTTGCACTGCACTGATTTTAATTCTCACGTATTCGCGAGAGAGGTATCTCCCGGCTTTCGCCAGCGCGATCAACCGCTCGGTTATCAGCGACATGTTCACCTCTCCCAGATGCAATACAACAAACGGAGCGTTTAATCGCGCAGCGAAATCGATCGTCCTCAACGTTTGCGTGACGGTGGCCTCACGTTCCTCAGCTGATACGGCGGAAAATTTGTAACGGTCGAGCGAAGCTGGCGCGCCTTCGGCAGGCAATGGACAAAAATTATGCAGGCTACTGATGCGAATTTCTCCGGCGTCGAACATTTTTTGAATTCCCGGCACTAACGGTGTGCGGATACCTTGACCGAGCTCAATCGAATCAAACCCAACCTTGGTCTTGATCTCGCGCAGCATCGCATCACCAGCGGTGTACCGTCCGGAGTTCCAGCAAGTGGAGAATGAAATCATCGGCCTAACGAACTGTAAGGTGCGTCTTGTATCGGTTTAGCGCCAAAAGCGCTTGTCTGATGCTAGCCTGGGGCATCGCCCCAGGAGTTCAAATCCTCGGATAGACCAGCGCTGAAAGCGCGTTTCAACGGCGCCGGAAATGAATCGCGCTTTCAGCGCTGATGCTCTCGGCGGTGATGAATTCCTCGGGCGTCTGCCCCAGGTTCGCCACAGCGAATCCGTCGCGTGGCGGACTGGCGCTGAGTGTCGCGCCCTTGGTGCTAAATACGTACTGCAAAACGCCATTCCCCATGCTCAGCAGACCGGCTCAATCTCTGGCGCGGGCGCGGGCGAAACTGGGCGATCGCAAACATGGCGCCCGGCGAGACTTAAAACTGACGCTGCAGCAATTCCATAAATCACTGAAGCGATACCGAGTGTCGTTCGCATCCCGATTAAATCAGAGAAGCCGGGCGTGATCAGACCGGCGATCGGCATTAATCCGAAAAAGCTCATGCCCACGACCGCAGAAACCCGGCCGCGCAAGTGCGCTGGCGCCTGCTCCTGCACAATCGTGTTGGCCAGACCGAAGTTCATCGAGAGTGCGATGGCAATGGCTCCCATGGCACAGGCCGTAAGAAGGAAACTTTGTGACCACGCCATCAGGAAAACTCCCAAAGCGATGGCGATCACGTTTCCACTCATGAACTTCAAGCGGTGTTCGCGCGCGACGCTCAGCAAGCCAATCGATCCAAGGAATGCGCCGCTACCCGATACCGCCATCAATCCTCCCATGCTCTCCGCACCCAGATGAAGAATATTGCGCACGTAAAGTGGCAGCATCACTGAGATAGCTGGAAAAACAAAGATCGTGTTCAGCGCAATCAGTGCGATTAGCGCCACAATCATGCGATTCGAGCGAACATAACGAAAACCTTCCAAAATGCCGCTGCGGCGTTGTTCTTCTTCCTCGGGAGTGCCAATCGCCCGCTTGGGCAACGAGATGAGCGCCACGATGAGCGCCACGAAAGAAAAGGCGTTCGTGAAAAATGCCGCTGCTGCGCCCCACCATGCCACGAAGAATCCAGCCAGTGATGGTCCGATCAGACGCGACCCGTGGAACACGGATCGATCCAGAGCAACAGCCGCTGCGATCTCATCACGCTTCACCAGCTCAGGCACAAGCGCTGAGATCGCTGGCATTTCGTAGGAGAACGCAACGCCCAGCAGAAATGCAAAAAAGATAATATGCCAAATCTGAATGTGCCCGCTCATAACCAAAAATCCCAAAGCGACCGCAAAAATGATCTGTAGAATTTGCGTTGCGACCAGGATCTTGCGCTTGTCCCACTTATCGGCGAGCGAACCCGCGGTTGGAGCGAGCGCAAGTGCCGGCAAGCCAGCGGCAAAATTAACCAGGCCAAGCAGGATTGCCTTGTTCGTGAGCCCGCTCATAACCCAGCTTTGCGCCATCATTTGCATCCACGTGCCGCTGTCGGAAATCAGCGAACCAATGATGTAGCGGCGAAACGCCCCGGGCCTCAAAAGCGACAGCGCTTTCGGTCCAATCCATTTTTCTCTCTCGTCCATCGCAAACACTCATCGGTGTAGAGGCGTTTGTGTCAAACGCTGGAGCGTTCTTATTCTTGCTCTGCTCGCGCTCATGCTCGCGGCATTGAACAATGACGAAGCACGAATGACGAATGACGAAGGAATGACGAAGCCTGAATGTCGAATCCACGTTGCAGGGCCTCGGGTAGTGCACGCTTCCTCGCGGGTTGGCGATTGTGGGATAAAGCGCTGGGTGCGCCAATGAACGAGCGCAATCAGCGCTCTCACGGTCATCCTGAGCACAGCGAAGGACCTCCCAAAAATTGTTGAGCACACATTTAAACTTGTGTGATCCAAGCCAGGACTGATGAGGTTCCTCGCTTCGCTCGGAATGATAATCGCGCGTGATTGCCTGAGCGGATTCCGTTCATTATCTTTGCAGAAATGCGTATCGACAAATACACGCAGAAGATGCAGGAAGCGCTGCAGGGAGCGCAGGACCTGGCTTCCCAAAGTAATCATCCGGAAATTACGAATGAGCATTTTCTATCCGCTCTTCTGGACCAGGGCGAGGGGGTAACCCGGCCGCTCCTCGAAAAGATTGGGGCGAATGTAGAGCAATTGCGTGACCGGCTGCGCTCCGAGTTGGAGCGTCGGCCAAAAATCCACGGCGCCGCTGCCGACGTACGTCTCTCAAACGAACTCCGCAACGTTCTGGAGTCGGCGGAGAAGGAAATGTCGATACTAAAGGATGAGTTCACCAGCGCTGAGCATTATTTGCTGGCCTTGGCTGGCGCCAATGTTCCGGCTGCAAAATTACTTAAGGAAGGCGGCGTCACGCGCGACAAAATCATGCAGGGCCTTCAGCAGGTACGCGGCTCCCAGCGGGGCGACAATGAAATCCGTCGGATCATGCAGGTGCTGTCCCGTCGGACGAAAAATAATCCGGTGCTCATCGGCGATCCGGGCGTGGGCAAGACGGCGATCGTGGAAGGATTGGCCCGGCGAATCATCAGCGGCGACGTGCCCGATTCACTCAAACAAAAACGAGTCATCGCGATGGACATCGGCGCAATGGTGGCTGGCGCAAAGTTTCGTGGTGAATTTGAAGATCGCCTGAAAGCGTTCTTGAAAGAGGTAACCGATTCGCAAGGTCAGGTCATTTTGTTCATCGACGAACTGCACACCATCGTCGGCGCAGGCGCCGCGGAAGGTTCGGTCGATGCATCAAACATGCTTAAGCCGATGCTGGCGCGCGGCGAACTGCGCACCATCGGCGCAACCACGATCGATGAGTACCGCAAATACATCGAGAAAGACGCTGCGTTGGAGCGGCGTTTCCAGCCGGTCTTGGTGAATGAGCCGACCGTAGAAGACACGATCGCAATTCTGCGCGGACTAAAAGAACGTTACGAAGTGCACCATGGCGTGCGCATCACTGACAGCGCGCTGGTTGCAGCAGCCGTGTTGTCGCAGCGTTACATCACCGATCGGTTTCTGCCGGACAAAGCGATCGATCTGGTCGATGAAGCGGCGTCGCGTTTGAAGATTGAGCTCGATTCGATGCCGACAGAGATCGACGTGATCCGGCCAGCAAAGAGCGTTTGAAAAAACTCGAGAAGGAACTGGCTGGATTAAAAGAAAAATCTTCGGCGCTCAAAGCTGAATGGCAGAAAGAGAAAGCAGTCCTCGACGAGCAGCGAAAATGGAAGGCGGAACTCGATCAACTTCGCACCCAGCTCGAGCGCGCGCAGCGTCGCGGCGAGCTGGCCAGGGCGAGCGAAATTCAATACGGCAGGATACCTGAGCTCGAAAAGAAATTGGCTGACGCGACGGCAAAAAGTGCAAAGACAAAAAAATCGCTCCTTCGCGAAGAGGTAACGGAAGAGGACATTGCGGAAGTCGTCTCGAGCTGGACACACATTCCCGTCTCGCGATTGCAGGAAGGTGAACGCGAAAAGCTGGTTAAACTGGAAGAGCATTTGCACTTGCGTGTTGTCGGCCAGGACGAAGCGATCAAAGCGGTCTCCAACGCGGTGCGCCGAGCCCGGGCTGGCCTGCAGGATCCAAACCGTCCACTCGGATCATTCATTTTTCTCGGACCCACTGGTGTCGGCAAAACGGAATTATCCCGCGCGCTAGCGGAATTTTTGTTCGACGACGAGAACGCCATGATCCGGATCGACATGAGCGAATACATGGAGAAACACACCGTCGCACGATTGATCGGCGCGCCGCCGGGATACGTCGGCTACGAAGAAGGCGGCCAACTCTCCGAAGCAGTCCGGCGCAAGCCGTACTCAGTAGTGCTATTCGACGAAATCGAAAAAGCGCATCCCGACGTGTTCAATGTACTACTGCAAGTCCTCGATGACGGCCGCATCACAGACGGGCAGGGCAGAACGGTCGATTTCAAGAACACCGTCATCATCATGACCTCAAACATCGGTTCGCAGTACATCACTGAAGAAGAATCGAAGGAAGCGCGCCGGCGACTGGTGACGGACGCGCTGCGCGCGCATTTCCGTCCAGAGTTTCTCAATCGCGTGGATGAGATCATCATTTTCGACCGGCTCAGCGAGGACGATCTGAAAAAGATTGTTGAGATCCAACTCGCCCGGTTGTCGAAGCGTCTCGAGCAACAGAAGATCACCCTCAAGCTCTCCGATTCTGCCAAGGAACTGCTCGCGCGCGAAGGTTACGATCCAGTTTACGGCGCGCGTCCGCTCCGGCGCACCATTCAAAAAGAAATTCTCAATCCGCTCAGCATCGACATTCTCGAAGGCAAAGTCCGCGAAGGCCAGACCGTGCAAGTCGATGCAAGAGACGGCGCTTTGTCATTTCGAGCGTGAGCCAGAAATCCATTACCTTTAGCTTTTAGACGAAGAAATATTCGTCTTTAAATGCGAACCTTCGTCTAATTATAGTTAGATGAGCAACGTCGCCCGCTTCGCTCTCGCGCTGTTGCTGATTGTAGTCGCGTTCACCGAGTGGTTACTCGCACGCGCAAGGCGCGGCTTAACCATTGAAGACAAGGCGAGGCTTACCGACGCTACGTTTCGGCCGTGGTGGGTGATGCTCGTATTCGCGGCGGTGCTGCTGGTCTGGTCCTTCAGCTTTGAAGCAGTTCCGCGTGAGTGGCAGTGGTGGTGGCTCGCCGCATTCGTAGTCACCATTTTCGTGCTCAGCGTCCTATCCGCAGCGATCCAGTGGATATTGCTGGTCCGTTCGGGGGTCGCGCACGGTTATGTGCGCACACAGCTTTGGGTTTTTGTCGCGCTCTACGTCGGCATGCTACTCTTTTTCAGCGCCATACTTTTATGATGCTCGTATTCTTGCTCATCACTAGCCCGGCTCATCTAACCAATCGATGAAGCCAACTCCGAAAGCGTTCGCGAGCAAGCTGGCCCGATTACGGAATAAGTCGACTCGTTCGCTCCCGTTCTCTCGGCCTTCGGCTTGCCCATCTATGTCGCCCCGCTTCCCGCTGGCTCCATTCAGCGTGTTTGCAACGTTACCCTGCCGTGGCTTATCTCTGTCTCGTTAGATGTCATCATGAGAGCCGCCTTTCTGTTCGCCTGTGCGCTTCTATCAGCAATCAGCTATGCCGAAGATCAGACGAGAATTGAGGGCACTCCTGCAAAGTCAATATCGGACGTTCCAAAGGAACTTGCCGGCTTATGGGCCGTTCGCATCGAGAACTTGCAGTATCAAGTTGTAACCACGATGACGATTGAGTTTACGGGCGAGCAGGCAACGTCATGTATGAGCGGTGATTGGAAGCGCGTAGTCGTCAAGTCTCATGACACATCGAATAAAGACTTCTTCCCAGTTACTGAACCGCTGTCTTATCAACTCGAGAACGGCGGAATGGTCATTGGGCGGAACGAAGTTTGTGATGGTTACCTGTATCTGAAGGGTGACTTCCGAGATTCGGCAGCGCATGGCGAATACGTTGCTTTGGGACTCGGAAGCAGCGAACGCCTTGGTTATTTCTCGTTGAGCCGAAGTCCATAAATGACTTTATGTCATCTAACCAATCGATGAAGCAAACGGCCCCACCCCGAAATACGTCCAGTGTGTTTGCCACGACACCCTGCCGTGGCTTATCTCTTTCTCGTTAGATGCATAAGCGCAGCGTAACAGCAGCGGTCGTATTCGCCATCGCACAAAGCGCATTCGCGGCAGACGCTCCGCAGGTGACACTCTCTGTGCCTCCGCCGTTCGCGACTGAAGTCACGGTGAAGCATTACCGCGAAGGACAGGATCTCCTGCACGACCCGATCTTTCACCTTATCACAGTGGCTCCTTTGACCGAGTATCACGGCTTTTTTGGCCCGCGCGTGGCACGTCAAGCGGACATTCACGCTTGGAGAGTCGATGTCTTTGCCCATTTCAGCCCGAAGGTAGCCGCCGCTTGCGCGGCGGCTAAAGACGGCTACGAAGCCGATCTGAGCATCGAGCCGGAATTCTTCGGCCTAAACGAGCGCGCCTATATGTTCGCGCGTTTTGAGCGCAAGCGCTTCAGCTGGGGTAGTGCGGTCTCGTTCCTCAGCCAGACAGTACAGGAGGTCGCGCTGTACGTACCCCACAACGGTCATTTAGAGTACGAGGTCTGGGGCGTTACACCCGATAGAAAATTCACGGTCGTCGCGAAGCTTTTTGCCAGCCACCCGAAGCTCACCGGCTGGGGCCCAGAGGTGCGAGTCGCATCTTCTATGGACGCTTTGAAGCGCGACAGAGACTACAAGCGCGTCGAGAAATGTGATCCAGAAGAGTTCGAGCCGAGCCTCACTGCTTTTGACCGGATGCTAGAGACACTGGTGATTCGATGAATGCATCTAACCAGACGCTGGAGCGAACGGCCACCCGCTTTGGCTCCACGTTCTGCGTGGCTAAACCGTTTTCGCTTCGGGCGACGCTCGCTCCCGGTGGTTCGCTCATTCAAGGACGTGTTTGGTTTCGCCGACATCGACACCGATTGGTCACACTATCCACGCACGACGGATTCCGGTATCTTTCACGATGTTTTCACGGCGCGCATTGGCCGGTCACCGACAGCGCAGGAAGTTTCGCGCTTTCGCCAGCACTTCGTTGATTTGCTTGCGCGGGTTTCATCTGAAGCTGCTTTCGCAGCAGTTACAGGAGCGCCTCTATTACTATCGCGCCTGGCTGATAGCGGGGAGCATCGAGTCGCACTTGCTACTGGGGCGTGGCGTGATTCGGCCCGTCTCAAGATGGCAAGTGCTGGCTTGTGCTACGATGATTATCCAGCAGCGTCGAGCGACGATGCGTTTGATAGAGAGACTATCATCAAGTTGTCCATGCAAAGGGCAGCCGAGCGGTATAGCACGCCTGGCAGCACTGTTTATGTTGGAGACGGGGTGTGGGATGCTCGTGCGTGTCGCAGCGTCGGCATTCCGTTCATTGGCATTGACACGGGCAGTCGCGCTACACGGTTGTCGGCAGAGGGAGCTGTTTGCGTCTTCCCTGATTTCAGTGACACGGATTTATTTTTGAGCAGTGTGTATGAGATTACGAACGTGGCCTAAACCAGTGGATGCACCGAACTCCGCGATCGCGTTATGGTTCCAGGTCGAACGTCATTGGCGCGGGGTCGGTGATCCTCGACGTTAGGCCATCACTTCCCAGAACGCTGTCAGAAAGACTTCCATCTCGGGTTTTTTGCCGATGGTCCCGCCTGCGGCCAAGCGCTACGGCGTGGCAAGGAGGCACTATGTCATGCGATGACTTCTCGGAATGCCGCTAG
>WNGF01026997.1_pt1 | contig 11300 bp, 10 predicted proteins | sample 5400641 | NCBI WGS metagenome assembly WNGF01 (sample SAMN13153371, study PRJNA577476) | soil metagenome | isolation source: 80 cm soil or saprolite under grassland replicate 2 | place: USA:California | collected 2016-06-15 | reverse complement strand
TGGCGGCAGCCGTAGATGTTGTCGAACTTGCTCTTGGTCACCGAGTCGTTGACGTTGATCGCCGGGAACAGCAGCGTCCCCGCCTTCATCATTTCGTAGAGGCGGTGCACACCGGTGGTCGTCTCTTCGCTCACGCCGCGCAGGTCCGCCGCGACCTTCGTCCAGCGCTGCGAGTTTTCCTTGATCTCCTTCCGCAGCAGCTCGAGGATCACGCCCCATTCCTCGGGCTCGCTCTCGGCATTGAACGCGGGCACCTTGCCCGCCTTCTCGAACTCCACGCCCTTGTGCACCAGCAGCGTCGCGTCGCCGCCGTCGTCGACGATCTGCGTGGGGCCCGATCCGTCGGGCCACATCAGCGCCTCGCTCGTGCACCACCAGTACTCCTCGAGCGTCTCCCCTTTCCACGCGAACACCGGCGTCCCCTTCGGGTCCTGCGGCGTGCCACCCGATTCCGGGCGCCCGACGACGACGGCGGCCGCGGCGTGATCCTGCGTCGAGAAGATGTTGCACGAGACCCAGCGCACGTCGGCGCCGAGCTCGACGAGCGTCTCGATCAAGACGGCGGTCTGAATGGTCATGTGCAGGCTGCCCATGATCTTCGCGCCAGCGAGCGGGCGCTTGCCCGCGTAGCGCTCCCGAAGCGTCATCAGGCCGGGCATCTCCTGCTCGGCGAGACGGATTTCCTTCCGTCCGAACTCCGCGAGCGACAGGTCCTTGACCTTGTAAGGCTCGCGTCCGGCCTTCACGGCCGCGTCGAATGCATGCATCTCTCGAACTGCTGTTGCCATCGTGAAATCCCTTTCGTCTCTGTCTGCTTTACTCACTGCTCCCGCCCTCGCTCGGGCCGGAGGCGCTTTACCTTCTACCTTTTGCCTTTACGCCGCGACCGCTCGATTCGCGGTCGCGACAAACAATGCCGGTCCCCTCGCAGCGGCGTTGACGGGCAACGGCACAATGCGGACGCGCTCGAAGCCGGCCTCCTCGAGCAGCCGGCGCATCTGGTCTTCCGAGAATCCAAGCCACACGTGACCCATCTGCTGCCGATATTCCTCGCGATCGTGCGGCAGCATGTCCGCGATCACCAGCCGTCCGCCGGGTTTCAGCGCGCGTGCGGCTTCCGACAGCGCCGCTGACGGATCCGGCAGGTGATGAAGCACGAGGAGCAGCGTGGCCGCGTCGAGCTCGCGGTCAGCGATCGGCAGCGCCTCGAGCTCGCCCCGCTTCACCTCCACTGAGGGAAGGTCGCGGACACGCCGTCGCGCGGCCTGCAGCATCTCGCCGGAGCGATCCACCGCGATCACCCGCGCGACAAACGGCGCCAGCGCGCAGGCGACCTGCCCCGTTCCGCATCCGAGGTCGCCGACCACCCACCGTTCGTCGACGAGCGCCGGCAGCGCCTGGAGGTGCGACGCGCCGCCGAACAGATCGGCGCGGACTTTGTCCCACTGCCCTGCCGTCGACTCGAAGAACTCCTGCGACTTCGACTGGCGCCGCGCGAGCACGTTCTTCAGGCGTCGCGCGTCCTGATCCGCCCCGGCCGTGCCGCTCACCTGATCGCGGAGCAGCGTCCAGAGCCGGCGTGCGTGCGCGCCGCGCTCCTCGAGCGACACTGTGTAGTAGCGCCTCGTCCCGTCGCGGCGGCAGCTGCATCACCGTGCAGAGCTCGGACACCGTCAGCTCGTGGCGATCCAGGACCAGGAGCATCCGGCTTCTGGTCGAATCCGACAGCGTGGTCAGGTCGTCGAAGATGGCAGTGGTCACCGCGCGTCATCCATCCGTAAATCCGGATACATCGTTACATGAAACCGTCCGCCCGGTCAAATCCCCCAGAGCGCCGTCGAAGGCGAGCACTGGGCGTGAACTGGACGCTCGTCGGCAGCGACACGATCCCGATGGGCGCGGCGGGGACTCCCATCTCCATCGGGCTCGGCGTGTCGAGCCACACGACGACGGCGATGGCGACGGCAGTCTTCGACAACGTGACGGTCACGTCGCTTGGCAGCGAAGGCTAGTTACTTTCGTAATACCCGGCCTGGAGTCGCGTTCGTGAACTTCCCCTCGTTCACGACGACCACTCCGTTGACGAGCACGTAACTCATACCTTCGGCGAGCTGGTGCGGATCGGCGTACGTCGCCCGATCGCGCACCTTCGCCGGATCGAACACCGCGATGTCCGCAAACGCGCCTTCGTGGATCGCTCCCCTGTCCTTTATCCCGAACACTGCCGCCGGCAGGCTCGTCATCGATCGGATCGCGGCTTCGAGCGGGACGGTGCCGCGCTCGCGGACGTAGACCGCGAGCTTTCTCGCAAACGCCCCGTAGTTGCGCGGGTGCGGCTTCCCTTCGTTCATCGCGACCAGGCCTCCGTCGCTGGAGGTGATCGTGTAGGGCTGCCGCATGATCGCGTCGATGTCACGCTCGGCCATGTTGAATGACACGATTGAGGCGTTGCCGCGCGCCAGCAGATCCAGCGCCGCGCGCTCCGGCGCGAGGTTTCGCGCCTCGGCGATTTGCACGAGGCTCTTCCCTTCGAGCGTGCGATCGGGCGCGTACGCGGCGAGCACGATCGCCGCCGCGCCGCCTCGACGCCGGATATTTTCTTTCACCATCGGTTCGACTTCGGCACGCAGGGCGGCATCGTCCGCAGCAGGGACGGGCACGCCGCCTGGCAGCAAAGCCGCACGCAGCGATGTGGACGACGCTTCGTACGCATATTGATCGGCGAACACTTCTACGCCGCGCGCCCGCGCACTGTCGATGTGGCGAATCATGGTCGCCGCGAGTCCCCAGCTGTCGGGGCCGAGCGCTTTCATGTGCGTGACGATGCCGATGACGTGCGCTTCTTGCGCGATGCGAATCACTTCATCGACGGATGCTACGACACCGACGCCGTAGTCCCCTTCATCACGAATGTGGCTGGTGTAAAGCCCGCCGAACTCTCCCGCCACCGCGGCGAGCGCAATCACTTCTTCAGTTTTCGCGAAACTTCCGGGCGTGTAGAAAAGCCCGCTCGAAAGCCCGAACGCGCCCTGCTCCATTCCGCGGCGCACGAGATCGCGCATCCGCTGCAGCTCATCAACGGTCGGCGCGCGGTTCGCCTGGCCGATCACCGCGCCACGTACCGCGCCGTGTCCGATCAGCAGCGCAACGTTCGGCCCGATGCCGCCGCTCTCGAGGCGCTCGCGCTGCGCGGCCAGGTCGACGGGCCCGCCGCCGTCCGGATTCCCTACGATTGTCGTGACCGCCTGCGCGAGCAGCGGCAGCCCCTGGCGCAGCTCCGGCCTCACGAGTCCCTCGATAGCGTGCGAATGCACGTCGATGAAGCCTGGCGTCACCAGACGATCGGCAGCGTCAATCGTCACGCGCGCGGTCGATCCCGTCAGGCGTCCCATCGCGGCGATGCGGTCGCCGCGGATCCCGATGTCGCTTCGCAGCCACGGATTGCCGCTTCCGTCCATGACGCGGCCGTTGCGAATCAGAACATCGAATGACGGTGACGGCTGAGCCGGTGCCTGGAGACTCGTCAGCGTAAGTGCCGTAAAAACCAGCCGGAAAGCGGTTCGGAACATGGCGCATTGTAGCCGTGGATGGGCATGCCTTGTGCTTCCTTCACCGAGCCGCCTTCGCCCTCAGGGCTTCGGCGGGCCAGGCTCCACAGACCGACGACTGAAAGGATCAATCGATATGGCCGACGAATCGATGAATCTGACTTTGCCGCGCAGCGACAAGAGCGTGTGGGACAAGCCAAGCCTCACGGCAAAGCTTTCGACATTTGACCGCGAGCGGTGGATGGCGGTCGCGTGCGGATCGGCACTCGCGGTGACCGGCGCGCGCCGCGGCGGGTTTGCCGGGGCGCTGCTCGGCGCGCTTGGCGCCGCATTGAGCGTGCGCGCCGCAATGGGCTTCCGCGATCTCGGCATCGCGCGCGACTGGCTCGATCGCCGCCTGAAAGCGACCGGCTGGCGGCCGAAAGACATTGTCGCCGACGCGTCCGAGGAGTCGTTCCCCGCGAGCGACTCGCCCTCGTGGACACCAACTATCTGACCGGCCGGCCGTAAAGGCCGGCCCACGAGCGAGATTTTGAACGGCCGGCCGTAAAAGCCCGCCCCACAGGCGAGATTTTGAACGGCCGGCTGTAAAGGCCCGCCCCAGAGGCGAAATGTAGGGCCGCCCTTTAAGGGCGGCCTGTTTGTCGGAGAGTGCAATGACATACATGGACATCGAATTCCCCGGGGACATCCGGGATGCGGCCGTGCGCTCCGGGCGCAACATCAGCGAGGCCGAGCGCTGGATCTCGCTGGCGGCAGGACTGGGGCTTGCCGCGTACGGTCTCATCGGCCGGCGCGGCACGGGCCCGGGACTCGCGATCGCGGCGCTCGGCGGCGCGCTGCTCAGGCGGGGCGTCACCGCGCACTGCGATGCCTACCAGATGATGGGCATCAACACGGCATCCACGAGCGACGACACGCGCAGCGCGCTCGGCGGGCGCGCGGGCGTGCACGTCGACGAGAGCGTCACCATCAACGAGCCGGTCGAAACTCTGTACCGCTTCTGGCGCAACCTCGAGAACCTGCCGCGGTTCATGCGGCACCTCGAATCGGTCGAGCGCGTGACCGACACGCTCTCGCGGTGGCAGGCCAAAGGTCCCGGCGGATCCGCGATCGAATGGACCGCCGAGATCATCAACGAGGTCCCGAACCAGGTGATCGGCTGGCGGTCGATCGAAGGCTCCGACGTCGTCAGCGCCGGCTCGGTGAATTTCGACGACGCGGGTCCGGGGCGCGGAACGCGGGTGCGCGTGCATCTGCAGTACAGCCCGCCAGGAGGGAAGATGGGCGCCGCGATCGCGAGGCTGCTCGGCCGCGACCCGGCGTCGGAGATTCGTGAGGACCTGCGGCAATTCAAACAGCTCCTCGAAGCGGGTGAAGTCCCGACAACAGCCGGTCAACCTCGCGGGTGAGCTGAATCATGAAAGCACTTTGCTGGTACGGCACGAACGACGTGCGTGTGGCGCGCGTCGCCGATCCGAAGATCCTCAACCCGCGCGACGCGATCATCAAGATCACGCTGACCGCGATCTGCGGATCCGATCTGCACCTGCTCGACGGGTTCATCCCGACGATGAAGCGCGGCGACATTCTCGGCCACGAGTTCATGGGTGAGGTCGTCGACGTCGGTCCGGAAAACAAGAAGCTCGAGGTCGGCGACCGCGTCGTCGTGCCGTTCACGATCTCGTGCGGCCACTGCTTTTTCTGCGAGCAGGATCTCTGGTCGCTGTGCGACAACTCGAACCCGAACGCCTGGATGGCCGAGAAGCTGTACGGCTATTCTCCGGCCGGACTGTTCGGCTACTCGCACATGATGGGGGGCTACGCGGGGGGCCAGGCGGAATACGTCCGCGTGCCGTACGCGGACGTCGGGCCGATCAAGGTCCCCGCGCACCTGACCGACGAGCAGGTCCTCTTCCTGTCCGACATCTTCCCCACCGGCTACATGGCTGCGGAGAACTGCAACATCCGTCCGGGCGACACCGTGGCGGTGTGGGGCTGCGGGCCCGTCGGGCAGTTCGCGATCAAGAGCGCATGGATGCTCGGCGCCGGCCGCGTGATCGCCATCGACCGCGCGCCGGAACGGCTGCAGATGGCCGCCGACCAAGGCAAGGCCGACACGCTCAACATGGATCACGTCGACATCTTCGACGCAGTGAAGGAAATGACCGGCGGCCAGGGACCCGACGCCTGCATCGACGCGGTCGGCCTCGAGGCGCACAGCACCGGCTCGTTCGACGCGGTGTACGACAAGGTGAAGACGGTCGCGATGCTCGCGACCGATCGCGCCGCCGCGCTGCGCCAGACGATTCACACGTGCCGCAAAGGGGGAACGGTTTCAATCCCGGGCGTCTATGGCGGCTTCCTCGACAAGATCCCGCTCGGCGCCGCGTTCAACAAGGGATTGACGCTGCGGATGGGGCAGACGCACGTGCAGCGCTACATGCCGCTCCTGCTCGATCGTATCGATCGCGGCGAGATCGATCCGTCGTTCGTCATCACGCACCGGCTGCGGCTGGACGACGCGCCGAAGGCGTACAAGACCTTCCGGGACAAGCGCGACGAGTGCATCAAGGTGGTGATGAAACCGTAGCCGCTACACCTCGTTATTCACAACAGCAGCCTTATCGGTCAACACGGTTGCAGCCGAGGGCGCCCACTTCGAGGTGCTCTCGGCGCCGCGCTTCTTCCTGTCGCCATTCCCCTCGTTCACCCCCGGGAGCACGCGGTTCGCGAGCATCATCGTATGCGCGACGAGCACGGGCATGAAGTGGTTCACGACCATCGCGATCTTCGCGGGCATCGTGATCGTCAGCTCCGGATCGCCGTAGCGGCACGCCTCGACGATCTGGTGCGCCGCGCTTTCCGCCGACGCGGTCAGCCCCGGCAATGAATCCGAGATTGCGAACCACGCGTACTCCGCTTCGTGCTTCCCTTTCATGTCGGCGTTGCGCGGCGAGCCGGTCCGCATCAACCCCGGCGTGACCGTCGTCACGCGGATACCATACTGCTCGAGCTCTGTACGCACGGCGTCCGAGAGCCCCACGAGCGCGAATTTGCTGGCGCAATAGGGCGCGAGGTGCGGGACGGCGATGCGGCCGCCGATCGACGTGACGTTGACGATGCGCCCGAAGCCGCGGCGGCGCATCGACGGCACCGTCTCGAACATCAGGTGCAGCGGTCCCCAGAAGTGCGTGGCCATCGCGTTCTCGAAATCCTCCTCCGTCATGTGCTCGAGCGGGCCGACCTGGATCACACCGGCGTTGTTGATCAGGATGTCGATGACGTGCCACCGATCGAGCACCGTCTCGATCGCCGCACGCACGTCGGCGCGGCGGCGAATGTCGCAGCGCACCGTCATCACGTCGACATCAGGAGGAAATTGCTGCGCGGCGCGCTGGAGCTCCCCCTCGTCGCGCGCGAGCAGACATAGCCGCGCGCCTTCGGCGGCGGGCCGCGAGGCCGACCAGGAACTTCTGCTGGCTATTCATCTCAACCCTCCAGGAACCGCCGGAGCGTGACCGCGTCGCGAGGCGCATGGCCGCCCACGTCGTTGTTGAAATACGCGTAGACGTCAGCCCCCTCCGCGCGCTGCGCATTCAGCCACTCGGCCCACGCACCCAGCCTGTCGTCGGGATAACCGCCGTTGTAATGACCGCTCGTGCCGTGAAATCGCACGTAGACGATCGGACCCACGCGTTCACGACCTGTGGCGGATCCGCGCATATCGTGGAGGCACAGTGACACACCGTGGCGCGCCAGCATGGTCTTCACATCGTCGGCATACCAGCTCGGGTCGCGAAACTCCAGGACATGGCGAACGCCTGCCGGCAACTCTTGCAGGAAATGCTCCAGACGCTCGCGGTCCAGCTTCCATCCGGGGGGCAGTTGGTAAAGCACCGGACCGAGGTGGTTTTTGAGCGGACGCATACGGCTGAACAGCCGGTCGAGGGGCTCCTCCGGGTCCTTCAGCTTTTTCATGTGCGTCAGGAATCGGCTCGCCTTTATCGCGAAGATAAACCCGGAGGGTGCCCGCGCGGCCCACGCTGCAAACGTGGACTGCTCAGGTAGTCGGTAGAAGGTGTTGTTGATCTCGACGGTGTCGAACCGGGCCGCGTAGTACTCAAACCACCGCGTCTTGGGAACGTCGAGTGGATAAAAATCCCCGCGCCAGTGCTTGTACTCCCACCCGGAGCAGCCGACCCACGCGTGCGTTCCCGACACTCAGGATTCGCTGAGCGGAGCCTCGACGCGCTGCGTCAGTTCGCGCTCCGCCGCGAGCCAGTCCTCCATCGCCCGCCCGTCCGTGCCGCCGCGTGCGAGGTACAACTCGTACGCGCGCTGCGCGACGCGCTCGCGATCGATGTTTCCTGTCGTCGTGTCGCCGGCGTTCTGCGGCGCCGATTCGAGCGCCACGCCGCCGCTGTTCTTCCGTCTCGGTTTAGCCATACCTACCTCAGGGGCAACTCACGTGCCATCTCGACTGCTTCAAAATACCCCGCTTCAGCAGGGTCATCTCCGATACTCGAACATGAACAATACGCGGATGAGTCGGCAAAAATACATGGCGTATTCGCGCCGGGATCCGGGAGCGGGGATCCGGGATCCGATCCGATGCGAAAGCGAATCCCGCATCCCGAATCCCGCATCACGACATCATATGTAACGTCGAACCTGCGTGGCGCAGAACTCCGCGAAGGCGTCCGGATCGCGCGGCGGACTCGTGTGGTGGGGCGAGAACACGCCGGGGAACATGGTGCGGTGGCTTCAACATCCGCAACACATCGAGAAAGGCACGGTGACCCTCCGCTAGGCCAGTGCCGGTCTCCCGTCCTCCCTTCCTCCTGTTGGCTCTTGGGGGCGGCTGTCGTTGATGGAGCTTCGTGTTCCACGTTGCGACAATCGGGCGTCAAGATTTCCGAGCAAACGCGCCATATCGCGCGCGCGATTACCGACCTCGCACGCGGAAGTCCCGGAACGGAACATCGGTCGCGGCGCGTCCGCTTACATCCCGAACAGCGCGGCCTGTAAACATCTATTAATCAATAACTTACATACCTGTACAGCCCGGGACCAGTTCTTGCGATAACGCAGGCGCTCCATCATCGGTACAGATCCGCCGAAAGGTTCGTCACTTATGCGCCGGACGTTTGTCCTGATCGCCGTCGTCTTCTGCCTTGTCGCGCTCGTTCCCGCTCGCCCGCATGGGCAGCGCCCGCCGACGCTCTCGGCGGATCTCGCCAACGTCACCGGCGATCGCATTCGCGTGATCGTGCAGCCAGCCGAGGAGGGAAACCTCTCGTCGCTGCGCGGCCACCTGCGCGGGATCGTCCGGCGCGAGCTGCAGGGAGCGATCGCCCTCGAAGTCACGCGTGCGGAGTTCGACGCGCTCACACGCGACCCGTCGTTCGCACATATCTCCGCCGACGCGCCGGTGGCAGCCGACATGGCGATCACCAACAAGGTGACCGGCGCGAGCGCCGTGTGGCAGGGCACGAGCGGCCTGCTCGGCATCGGCGGCACGGCAGGGTACAACGGCGCGGGCGTGACCGTCGCGGTCGTCGATTCCGGGATCGCGGCGCACACCGCGCTCGACACACGCGTCATCTCGCACGTGAACATGGTTTCCTTCGAGCCGGCGACCACCAACGGCGATCCGTACGGACACGGCACGCACGTCGCGGGCATCATTGCCGGCAACACCACCGCCGCAAAATACGTCACGACCGCCTTCGCCGGCGGCACCGCACCTGCCGTGAAGCTCGTCGACGTGCGCGTGCTCGGATCCACCGGCGTCGGGTACACGAGCGACGTCATCGCGGGCATCGACTGGGCCGTCGCGAACCGCTCGAAGTACGGGATTCGCGTCATCAACCTGTCGCTCGGCCACGCCGTCTCCGAACCCGCGGCGATCGATCCGCTGTGCCAGGCCGTCGCGCGCGCGGTGAATGCCGGCGTCGTTGTGATCGCGTCGGCCGGCAATTACGGGGTCACGTCGACCGGCGCGCCGGTGCTCGGCGGCATCTCGTCGCCCGGAAACTCTCCATATGCGATCACCGTTGGCGCCATCGACACCAAGGGCACCGTGGACCGCTCGGACGACGTCGTCGCCGAATACAGCTCGAAGGGACCGACGAAGTACGACCTTGCGGTGAAGCCGGACGTCGTCGCGCCGGGTACGCGGATCGTTTCCCTCGAGTCGCAGAGCTCCTATCTCTCGACGCATTATCCCCAGTGGCACATCGCGGGGAGCGGGAAGAACGCGTACTTCCGGCTGAGCGGCACGAGCATGTCGACACCGGTCGTGAGCGGCGGGATCGCGCTGCTGCTGAATGCGGTCCCAGGCCTCAGCACGAGCCAGGTAAAAGTGGCGCTGCAGATGGGCGCGCGCTGGATGCCGAAAGCAGGCCTGGTGGCGTCAGGCGCAGGCAGCGTCGATTTTCCGGAATCGCTGAAGCTGGCGCAGACGGGCCTGGTGCCCACGTTGCTGAACACGTTAGATGGGCTGCTCGGGACTTCCGGCGGCGGCACGTTCCGCGATAGCGGCACGATGATCAACCGGATCTACGGCGGCGGCGGCATCCATCTACTCGGCCTACTCGACGCGTCGATCCTGTGGCAGCAGGCGGAGAACTCCGAGTGGGGCGTGCTGAACCTGCTCGGTCTCGCGAACCCCATCGCCCAGACGCCGGCGAACTACGTCGTCTGGGGCGACGTCGGCGGGTGGAGCTCGAACTACTACGTCGTGTGGGGTGACACGATCCAGTCGCCGTCGGGGCAGTATGTCGTGTGGGGAGACTCTGAGCACACGGACGGAACCTACGTCGTGTGGGGCGACGCGAGTGGCGCGCGCCGGTAAGCCGCTTTCCGCGCCCGCACGCACCTACATTTCCGCAGTCGCGGCGATTGGATTCCCGATCGCGGCGTACTGCGCCTATGCCGTCGCCACGCGCGACGTTCCCTGGCAGTTCTACATCTTCGCCATCCTGACCATCGTCAGCGGCCGCTTCACGCTCAAGGTGCCCTCCGTTGAAGCGTATTGCTCGACGTCGGAGATGTTCATCTTCACGAACGTGCTGCTGTTCGGTCCCGAGCCGGCCGCGGTAACGCTGGCCGTCGACAGCCTCGTCCTCGCGTGGCAGCGCAAGACGATGACGGCCGCGCAGGCGATCTTTAACTTCGCGAACCTTGCGCTGTCGGTATGGATTGCGGGAACGCTCTTCTTCCGCCTCGCGCGGATTCGCCCACTGTTCGCGGCCGAGATCGTTCCATGGAGCGGCCTGATTGCTCCGCTTGCCGTGCTCGCCACGGCCTACTATCTCGTCAACAGTGGATTGACCGCGACGGCGATCGCCTTCGCGCGACGCCGGCATGTCGTCGACGTGTGGCGGGAACATTTCCTGTGGCTCGGCCCCGCCTATGCGGCGGGGGTCTGCGTCGCGCTGCTGCTCGTCGTCGCGCTGCAGCAGGTCCATTTCTCTGCGCTCGCCCTGATTCCGCCGCTCCTCCTCGTCTTTTACGCGACGATGCGATCGTCGTTCGGACGCGTCGAGGACGCGAAACAGCACGTGGCCTCGCTGAACCGGCTGTATCTTTCGACCGTCGAAACGCTGGCGACCGCGATCGACGCGAAGGACGAGGTGACGCACGGGCACATCCGGCGCGTCCAGATCGGGGCGGTCGCGCTCGCGCGCGAGATGGGGATCTCCGACGGCCCCGCCATCCAGGCGATTGAGGCGGCGGCGCTGCTGC
>WNGF01010234.1_pt1 | contig 11300 bp, 9 predicted proteins | sample 5400641 | NCBI WGS metagenome assembly WNGF01 (sample SAMN13153371, study PRJNA577476) | soil metagenome | isolation source: 80 cm soil or saprolite under grassland replicate 2 | place: USA:California | collected 2016-06-15 | reverse complement strand
CTTCCGCACCGAGGCGGAGGCGATCGCTCACAAGGTCAAGGCCGAGCAGGACAAGGCGCAGGGCCGCCACGTGGCGCCGGCAGAGGGGCGGATCAGCGTCGTGAAGCTGGTCGAGCGTTACCGCGGGCACCTCGAGCGCCCCGCCACTCTCACGAAGATCGACGGGCACCTCCGCAAGCACATCGGCCCGGACCCGATCGCCCGACGGCGGATCAACACCGTGACTGTCGTGGCCGCTAACGACTACCTCCAGCGGCTGCGGCGGAACGGTGCCGGCGAAGGAGCCATCGAGGAGGTCCGCGGGACGCTCCGGGCGGCTTGGAACCTCGCCATCGAGGAGGGCCGGGTAACGGAGAACCCGTGGACGAAGGCGCGCCGGCATCGTGGGGTCCGCCGTCGGCCGGAGCGGTTCACCTTCACCGAGGACCAGCTCTGGCAGGTGGCCGACAAGGCCGGAGAGCGGAACGGCCGCGTCTACCGCCTGCTCACGCTGTTCCTCGGCTACGTGGGACCGAGGATCGGCGAGGCCGTCGCACTTCGAGGGCGGGATCTCGTGCAGGCTTCGCTTCCGGGCGACCTGGAGACGTACAGGGTCACGATCGGACGGACGGTGGTGAAGGACAGCACGGGCCATCTCACGGAGCAGGAGACGACGAAGACGGGAGCGGTCCACACGACGTGGATCCCGCCATTCCTGAAGCCCGAGCTCGAGGACTACTGGCGCCTCCGACCGAAGGGCAGCAATCCCCTGGACGATCCGGAGGCGCTCCTCTTTTGCAGCCCGCAGGGCGGATACGTGCACCCGGACACGTACCGGTCTCGAATCCTCGCTGGGGCCTGTAAGGAACTCAGCATCACGAAGCGGGAGCCGTCGAAGAACGGCGGGGACAAGTATCCGACGCCGCACGACCTGCGGCGAACGGCGGCGAGGTTCGCGGCGACCATCGCCAACAATCCGAACGTGGTCAAGGACTACATCGGCCACGAAGACATCGAGACGACGTTCGAGGCCTACGCCTCCGCCCAGGAGGGCGACGTCGTCGACGTCGTCATGGCGCTGGCCAAACAGGCAGCTGTGGCCCGAAGCCGGCACGACAAGTCGAGGGGCGCCTAATGACGAGGCGAGACCTGTCGTCCAACGGCCGACTCAGAAGAAGTTGCGCGAGCGCGAGGGCACTTCGTCGCCGCAGAGCTCCATCGGCGCGGCGCGTTCGCCACAGTGGTATACGTCTCGAGCGCATCGACCTTCTCCCCAACAAGAGCATGAAGAGTTGGGGATTATCGGATGCTCAGGCGCCGTCGCGAAACTTGACGCCGCGGGTCCTCTCATCGCCTCGTTGCTCACAACTCCCCACGGATGCGCTCCTTGCGCTCCTCCTGGAGGGCTTCGTCCCTGGCCGCGGCGAATATCTCCACGCCAGCTCGCCCCACGGAAGCCACCGACTCCTCAGCCGATTGAGCCATAGCGGAGAACTGCTCAATCATTTGGGAGTACCGATGCGACTCTTCTCCGGTCCAAGTCCCTGACTGTGCGAAGTAGGCGACGCGCCGGGGATCTACACCCCGTGGCACAAGCAGTCTTGCCAGATCCTCGAGGGGAGGATGAATTCCCAAGCCGTTGTATGTCTCTGCAGCCTTCTCGGGTGATATCAACCCTTCGTCCATAGCATGGGCCAGCCAGTCAACATCGTCACCGACCATTTCCCTTCCCAAGAGCCATCGGACACTTGGGTGCGTGAAGCGAGACCAAAGTTCGTCCTTAGAGTTATGGGGAAGCAGATGGAGAGCCTCCCATGCTCCATGTGGGAGGGCTCGATAGACCTCTCTGGATGCGATCCCGGCGTCAAGGCGAGATGAGACCCAGTCTGTCGCTACGTCAGGGTAGCGCTGGGTGAGATAGCTCATCAGCTCCGTCGCCTCGTAGTCCTGAAACCCGATTGTGCTTGTAGGATCGAGCTGCTGGATTGCATCGAGCCACTCGTTCTCTAGCTCGCCAGGCGTCCAGCCCTCACGTTCCCCACGTCCCTTGGCAAACATCGCCGCGGCTGCAGCGCCCCGGGCTGAACCAACCGGCCGAGTAAGTAGGCGCCGTGCTTGCTCAGCGCTGAGCGATGCGCGAAAGAACATGCTCTTCAAGATTCCGTAGTCTTCGGGTCCTAGATGTCGCAGGACAACATCTCGGTGGGTTTCGCTTTCTGCCGCGAGGAAGTAGTGAATTGCTGGGCCGCGTGCCACCAGGTTGCCGAGGTAGCGCTCAGCCTGGCGCTCACTGATCTTCTGACCCCTATCCAGAGCATGCCCCAGGAACGGTTCCGCTTGAGGGAAGAGCCCAAGCTCAAGAGCGGTGTCCGCCCAGGCTATCGGGTCGTCGACCCGCTCGGCGAGCGCAGTGCAGGCGATCCACACTCGATCCGGCCATCGCACGGTAGAGAGTTCAAGCTCGATTCTGAGCGTCACTAGACGTTGAATCACCGTGGCCCGATCTTCGTCCGCCCAAGGCATCACCATCCCCTTGATCTGTTCCTCGAGCCGTCTGGCGGCCGCTTCCCAGTCCTCGTCCCTGTCGATGTCCGCGAAGAACGCCTCATGTTCCGGACTCAAGGCAACGTCCACAGAGAGCTCAAACTGGCCGGCTACATCACGCAGATAGCTGGCGAGGCCAGGATGATTCCCGACAAGGGGCACAAGGTCTCGGAATAGTCTTTCCCCGAGTCGCCGGGCGGCATCGATCGAGGGCTGGGGGTGGCTCCTACCGAACGGCCGGTCGTAACCGCCGCCGACCCGGAGCCAATCCTCGGTTGTCTCAATCACAATGCGGAGAGTGGCTGGGGGGGCATCTGCAAGGCGGTCTCTAACGCTCGGCCAAATCTCTTGGTAGATGCGCTCCATCTCCGAGGAATCAGCTACTGTCTCAATCAACTGGATTGTTCTGGGGTTCCCTGGAGCCGCGAGCGCTGATCGCAGACGAATCGAGAGGGCCGTTGCGGTGGCATGGCCATAGACAATCCAACGAGCGGGGCTTGGATCGTCTTCGATCCAACGGTTTGCAACCGAGGCAACTAGCTTCCTCTGTTCCCTCGGTGTGGGAAGCTCAGGGTGGAAGTCCTGAACAAGTTCGGCCAACCTCCGCAGGGGATGGCCAGGGTATGGATTGGTGGGTCGCGAATCGCAAACTGCCGCGTCGAGTAGCAGCTCCATAGCCCGATCCTTCAGGTGCCATCTTGCGATCAAGTAGGCAAGCTCCACGACACGTTCGATCTGCTCTACACGTTCATGGCTCCCGCGCATCCAACCCTCGAACTCAGTCCGAGCCAACGAGAGAACTTCGTCAGCTGCTGAGTCATCCACCCGGGCGTAGAGCCGAGCGACCTGCACCCTTGCGTCAGGACCGACGTGATCCGAGACGACCGTCAGACGGAAGATTCGACCCGCGTAGGCACGAGCGTGTGTTGCACCGACCAGCACCGCGTTGATCGTGGCTTCCGCGACTGCACCCAGCCTCTTAGGCCACCGCTCCAACAGCTTCCCTACATCGACCCCAGGCACCTGATCGGAGAAGATGTGCTCTGCCACGAGGACCGCGGCCAGCATCGGAGGGCGAACACAATAGAAACGGATGTTGTCCCTCAGGCCATGGTCATACCCAGATGTGACGTCGATCAGACCACTCGCTGCCGCAGCGGCCAGAAGGTCCACCAGCTTCGGCCGTGCCAACTCAATCTCTTTCGCGAGATCGTCGAGCTCGCTCTCTGATACTTCCCCCAGAAGAGAAATCGTTGCCAGGAGGTGCATCGCTTCTGGACCGACCGCAGACCTGCGAAGGTAGCCTTGTACCTGTCCCAACAATGCCCTTCCGCTGAGCAGGGAGGCATGGTCTCGTGCGCGGAGCAGAAGATCGCCAAGCGCGACAGCCCAGCCTGGGCGACCCTCCGCTTGGTCAAGGATCTCCCCTCTTGCTAGCTGACCCGTGATACCCATGGCCACCAGCAGCTGATCGAGATCTTCTCTCACGAGAAGGCCGAGATCGAGACTCTTGTCCACCCGGACCCAAGCTCTTACCTTTTCCGCTTCGTCGGGCCAGCAAGCCGCGGCAATCCGGTATTCGTGCAGACTTGGTTCGACTTGCCGCAGACGAACCAGCGAGCGAATCAGTTCCTCGGACCTCCCGGCATCGTCAACGACAATAACCGCAGGTCGGGCCCATCTCAGATCGTCAGCAAGGCGATCCCGTGTTGCGTCGCGATCCACGAAGAACGCGCCCTCGATTTCTGCGAGCAGCCTCGTCTTCCCGACCCCTGGAGAGCCGCTTATCACAAGGTCGCCTTCGGTTGCGGAAATGACCTGCAGTTCGGCGTTTCTCCCAACCAAAGGGAGAGCCGCCCAGGGACTCTCCGCTAGGTCCGGCGGGAGCCGCGACAGTGTGATGGGGTATGGGGACAGCCCGAGAAGGCGCTGGCGCCACTGACCATCGCGGCGGAGTCGACTTGCAAAGAATCCACGATCAAAGATTGCATCCACTACAGCCCCGAACTTCTTTGCCGACTCGCCCAGGCTGTGGCGTTCCGACTGTGTGAGGCTGGCGGGGTTCGCTAGGACAATCCGACGGAAGGGGACGCCGTGCTTGGCCATGCTCCGCAGGCCCGCAAGGAGGTTCTTCCTGACCCCTTCCCGGGTGCGAGAGGAGGTCGCCAGTAGCCGAACAGGCGGCTCTTCGGTCGCGGGATGAACATCGGCATCACGGCCCCAATCGGTCCCACCGGGAATCGGCGACAACCCAGGATAGATCTCTGTAAGGAGATCCTGGGCGCACCGTTCAAAGAGGCTGCTGTCAAGATGAGTGGACGCGAGTCCATGCTCAATCCGGTCCAGCTCATGTGGGGACGAAGGCATGGGAAGCTCCGGGCCTAGCCCTGCCGGGGAAGACACGTTCTCCGGTGAGCCGGCATGATCCTTCAGCGCACGGCGTATGACGTCACTGACGCTCAAACCCTCAGCCTTAGCGCGGCTCTCTAGAGCACGGCGTAGCCGTTCATCGAGACGCACCGGAACTACCTCGGCCGGCTCAGCTCCCTTCGTCGGGCGGCCGACTCGGCGGCGCAGTTGAGTGGGCTCGTACCCCTCTTCGGCCTCCTTCGCAAGGCGCTCGATGACGTCTTCAGTAACCGAAACGCCGCGAGAGGTCCATGGTTTGGCTTTCCCCTTGCCGGTCATCTCTCCTTGCCTCGTCTCCTAAGAAAGTAGGCCCTCGTACTTCTCGCGCAGGCGCATGGCGTGGATGGCGAGCTGTCCACCGTCATCGAACTCCAGGACGACAACCTCGAGGAGGTTGCCCGCCCCATCAGGTCCAATGTGAAGGATCCGAAGGGGCCCATCGTCGTTCTCCACTTCGTAGCTGACCAGCGCATTCCGGACGGCGTGACGGATGTCGGCGTCCTTGATGCCGTGCTTCCTGGCCGCTTTGTGGATCTCCAAACTCGCTCTCCCATGGCTTCCTAAATCGTATTACGAAACCGTCCCATCTGCAAGGGGGCACCTGGAGCCAGGCTCGCGATCTCAATCGAGACTTCGCGCCGGGTTCCACCTGGAACTATCCGCGGTCTGCTTCTTGGTCGGTGCTCAGCAGCAGACCACCCGTTCGCATGGCTCTCATCGTGGTCGAGCCACTCGGACGAACAGCTACTCGGTGCCGGATTCGAGCCCGACGATCAGGTCCAGGAGTCCATCCGCCTCCCACGCCCGGTTCCTCGCCGACTCACTGAGGGGGAGTAGGACACCGGCGTCGGCCAGTTCCTGGATCGCGTTGGTGACGGCCGGCCGGGTCCTCCTCGTCGCCGCAACACCGCTCGGGGTCGTGATGATCGGGTAGGCCGGGAGGGTGTCGATGATCGCCCAGGCGGCTGCATCCGCTCGAGGGCTGGAGTGTTCGCGGAGCCGGCGGCGCCACTCAGCCTGGAGCTCGGAGACTCGGCCCAGGTAGGAGACCGCGAGCTGAGCTGCCCGCGCCGCGGCGACGGCGAAGATTTCGAGCCACTCCGCGATCCGGTCCTCGCGGAACAGCGTCAGGCCTCTGATGTATCGAGCCTTCTCTCGAGCGAGAACAACGCTGATCGGTGGGACGAACCCGGGAGCAACGTCTCGTCGGCGAAGGACGATCTGGACAAGCGCACGTCCGGTTCGGCCGTTCCCGTCCTCGAAGGGATGGATCGTCTCGAACTGAGCGTGCGCTAGTGCGGCCTGGACGAGTGGGGGGAGGCTCTCCTCAGCGCAGAACCCGGAGAGGTCGTCGATGAGAGGCAGGACCTCCTCGGGAGGCGGAGGGACGAAGTCGGCGCCGCACGGGTTGTAGTCGTTGCCCCCGATCCAGTTCTGTGAGTCTCGGAACTCCCCTCGACGCCGGGCGCGGGCGTCATGCTCCATGAGGACCGCGTGGATGTCTCGGATGTCCTGGGCCCCGATCCCGTTCGCGCCTGAGGCACGCTCGATGGCGAGCTGCATGGCGTCGATGTTCGCGAGGATCTCTGCGGCCTCCGGGCCAACGGATCGCCCCGTCTCCTGGTTGGCCTCGGCGCGAGCCAGGGTCCGGGCGTCGACCTGCATCCCCTCGATCTTGGAGGAGGCGATCGACTCCGTCCGGAGGAGGAGCCGGGCAAGGGGGTTGAGGGCGGGACCGGCGTCGCGGTTGAGATCCGCGATGGCCTTCTCCGCGTCGGACACCGCGCCCGCCACCTCGCCCGGAAGAACGACGTCGAGGCCTGCGATCCTGTCCGGGACGAAGGCCTCGTACCGGCAGGCGCGGCGGTACCTGGCCGGCGCGTAGAGCGTCGGGTTGTGCTCCCAAGTCTTGGCCACGAGTCGCCCTCTCACCGCGGTTCCTTTCGTTCGGCAGCCCCTTGGTAAAGGATCGGCCGCATCCTTTCGCTAGCGTGAAATGGCCTGCCATCCTTGCATCTTCCGGGATGTAAGTACAGGATAGTGGCTATCCTTTACTTAGCGGTTCCCGGTAGGCACGGCTCGCTTTGATGCCGACAACTAGACCATGGATCAGTTCGTGCCAGGACCGTATCATCATGATACGCTTTTGGCATGCCTGGACGCGTGTACATGGAGTTGCTCGAAGCAGCGACGAGCCAGTATGGCCACGTCACCGCCGACGACGCACGGGGGGCCGGAGTCGATCCTGCACAGCTCCGGATCATGCATCACCGCGGTCTCCTCGAGCGTGTGGCCCGCGGCGTCTACCGGTTCCCCATCCTCCCCGCCACGGCCCTGGACCAGTACATGGAGGCTGTCCTCTGGCCGCGAACCAAGGCGGCACTGAGCCATGAAACGGCCCTCGACCTGCATGGGCTGTGTGACGTGAACCCTGCCCGCATCCATGTCACCGTCCCCGCTGGCTACCGGCTGCGCCGCGACGCCCCCCGCATCTACCAACTCCACCGCCGCGGCCTCGATGCCGGCGACGTCACGCTGCACGAGGGCATCCCTATCGTGACCCCCTACCGGGCTATCCGCGATGCCATCGAGGCGAACCTCGGTGGCCATCTCATCGACCAAGCGATCAGCACCGCCCAACGGCGCGGGCTCATCGCTCCCGCGGAGCTGCGCCTCCTCAAGCGTGCACGACCTGGTCGGCGGCCGGGGCCTCGACCCCGCCCGGAAACCATCGCGGCTCACCGATGACCTCGCAGCGCAAGCCGCCGCCCAACGTCCAAGTCCTCCAGAGGTGGGTTGGCGAGCTGGTCCGTCAAGAGGGCGTCGCTCCGGGCCGCGTCCAAGCTGATCTCATTCATGGTCGTGGCGGCCATGCTCGGCCACGCCCGCGACGAGAATCAGGATCCTGTCTTCGTCCTCAAGGACGGGGCCGCGAGTAGCCACCGTTCACCAAAGTCAGACTGCCGTCGGGGCGACGGTGCGGCGCTTCACGTACCGGCGGATCGCCGCAGGCTCGTAGCGGACTGCTCGAGGGCCCACGCGGACGTGCGGCAGGAGCCCCTGCCGGGTCCAGCAGTAAACGGCCCACTTGGTCACACCGAGGAAGTGGGCGACCTGATCGGCGTTCCAGAGCCCCTCGGGCTCTCGGACAAGATCCGCATCGGGCCTTGTGCGGGGTGAATTGTCCCCGTCATCGACTCGTTGAACTGCACCGATCTCGCTTGGATGACGGCTCACTTGAGGAACGCCTTTCGCTTCTCACTCCCGGCCCACTGCCAGATGTCGGTCAAAGGGCCGGATCCGGCCACGTCGTCCGCGGTCGCGAACAGCAGGTCGGGCTCGCCGTCGCGCCCGCGGGCGAGCGTTGCCGCGCACACGAGCCGATCCAGCCGCTCCGACTGGTTCCGGCCGCCCACGACGGTCGCCACCTTCGGAATCCGCAGATAGTCGCGGCGCCACCCTCCCGAACGGAAGAGCGAGACGTACCGGAGGTACTTCTCCTCCACGGCCATCGCCGGCATGGTCCCGAGGTCCATCTCGAGGAACCGGAGGGCCCACCGGCCTGCGAACCCATAGACGATGAACGCATCCGCCACGAGGAGGCGCCCGCCGGGGAGCTTGAGCGCCTCCTCGTTCCGCCAGTCCGCAGGCCCAAACGTGTGGCCTCGTTCTCGAGCCTCCCCGACCAGGCGCGTGCAGAACTCGTTCACCGCGATGGTGTGATCGAGCTTCCGTGCCCCAACGCTGCCGGCTCGCGGCTTGCGAATTTCCGGCCAGGTGGCCGCCGCGACCTCGAAGCCCTCCGTCGTCGCGTACCAGACGCTCTCCCGGCCGATCGGCGTCGCCTCGATGAAGTGACCGGCGAGGTGACGACGCTCCAGCCTGGCGAGCGCTCGCCTCGCCGGCGGCGCCGACAGGTCGGTGAAGTGCAGCCGCCGGACCTGCGAGAACGCGAGGAGGCGATGCATGGCGAGCGACAGCAGCACCGCCTCCTCCCGCTCCGGGAGTGGCCGCAACTCAGCCGCCGTAGACATCGAAGTCCGGCCCATGGCCATTCCTGGGAAGCAACACGAGGGCGTGCGCTTCGTTATCGGCGAGCACCTGGTCGACCTCCTGATGCGTCGGCCCGGGCTCGCTTGAGTCGCTGACCTGCTGCAGACGCCGACCGCTGTGCTGGCTCTTCATGAGCACGTCGTAGACGGAGGGCGGCACGGTGTGGATCTGTACTGCCGAGAGCCTCTCCCGCTCGACGGTCGGCTTCACCATGCATGTGAATCGAGGGAGCGCCGTCAGCAGGTCGGGGTCCACGCCACCCCCGAACTCGTCGGCAAGGGCCACGGCGTCGGCGTGATCCGTGGTGAAGCTGATGAGCTGCGAGTAGTTCCCGAGGATCGCTCCGCGCACATCCTTGGACAGGTGTCCTAGCCCCGCGCTTGACAAGACAGCTCGCGACGGGTGAGGCAACTTTCGGAGCAGGAACGAGCGCGCGGGGCTAGTGAGGACGTCTGAAGTGGGCGGCGGCTGTGCGAACGGCAATGGTAGGGCGCCGACGTGAGCCCCGAAAAGGTAGCGGGCGGGAACAAGTCCGCCCGTGAGGCGAGCTGAGGTTGAGCCCGCGGCCGGGCCGGGCGGGCGGTGGGAGTGCGGTCAGGCGGCGAGGCCGGCTCTGAGGATGAGTCTTCGTATCTCGGCGTCGTAGGTGCGCCACGCCGCGAGCAGGGACGAGGGGGCGGTCCGCGGTGGCCGCGCGGCCTTGTCCAGTGCGGTCAGACCGGGCACGACCACCCGAGCGGCGAGCCGGGTGAAGAACGTGGCGATCCGCCGTCCGTAGGCGGTGATGAGGTAGGTGTGCGTGCCGGGAACGCGCTCGATGAGGCCCTTCAGCCGGAGCCGCCGGAGATCGTAGGTGGCCTGGCGGGCGCCGTAGCACGGGTCGTAGAGGTCGGCCATGTGCTCGCGGAGGGCTTTGTTGGTGAGCCCTGCGGCGACATGCTCGAAGGAGCAGATGGAGGCGAGGAGGGCCGTGACCCGGGGATCGCCGAAGCGCAGCGCGGGGGCACGCTGGCCGTTGTGGACGGTGGGCAGGACGACCGAGTGAAGGGTGGCGGCGTCGGGGAGGTCACCCGAGCCTTCGCCGAGGGCGGCCAGGAAGCGGTCGTTGACCCCCTGGCCGATGCGCCTGAGGGCTCGCCAGTTCTCGGCGTTGAGGGTCTTGCGGCAGTCGAAGTGCGCGGGGTTGTTGATGGTGGTCTCCACGCGCAGGGCCCGGCCCTCCTTGAGGTAGGCCTTGGCTCCCGAGGTCTTGTAGCGGATCTCGATGCGGGGCCGGGTCCCAGGAGTGATCACCTGGGTGGCGAACGACCCCGGGGTCCGGTTCTTGCCCCGGGTGAGGATGTGGCGGGCGAAGACGATCCTGACCCGGTCGGGGCGTCCGAGGTCCAGGTGGTCCCGGATGGCCGCTTCGAACCAGGCTCGGCCGGCGGCCGGGCGGTCGAACACCGCGGTGTCGGCGATCTCCAGCTGGCGCACGGAGAACGACCAGGTGAACCCGGCCCGGTGATCGGCCGGGATCAGCGGGCTGGGCAGCGAGGGCAGCCACCGATCGATGAGACCCCGGACGTGTCCGGAGCCGAGGCGGGCGCTCACCCGCCGGGCCGCCTCGGGGTTGAACGCGATGCCGGCCCGGTGAAGCTGGCGCTTGGCCCACTCGTGCCCGTTCGCCGAGATCCACAGGCCGAACGGCGCGTAGGTGCTGAGCTTGATGAACGCCGGGCCCCACTGGTCGTCCCACAGGTAGAAGTACCAATGGTCGGGAACGGCGGACTGGCGGGAGAAGCAGAAATGGGGGTGGCCCGCGGTGGATCGGGGAGATCCCTTGTCCACCCATCCCCGCCACGCCTCCATCCGTTCCTGGGCCTTGCCCACCAGCACGACGCCGGTGCGGCCCTCGGCCTGGGCGGCGAGCTGGTAGGGCCGAGCGATGTGCTCTTTGGGGTCGCCCCGGCGGAACCGGACCACGGGCAGTCCGCGATCGGCCACGAAGGCCTCGAGGTCGCGGGTCATCCGGTCATGGTTGTGCCCGAGCAGGGCGGGAGAGGGGACGTTGCGCTTGCCGAGGAGGGATGCCCGGTGCAGTAGGAACTGGACCAGGCCCCCCTCGTGGCACAGGCTCCGGATGTAGCCGGCCACGCCGATCCGGTCGACCGAGGTCAAGCGGAAGGTGACGTGGTGGCCGAGTAGGCTGTTGACGGTGCCCACGGTGGCCCTCCTTTGCTTCGCGGCGACAGGAGGACGCTACCGGAGGTGCTGACGCAGCGAGGGGGGCCTCGTAAGGAGCCCCCCTCATGCGCCCGATGGTTGTGGTTCCG
>WNGF01009317.1_pt1 | contig 11300 bp, 11 predicted proteins | sample 5400641 | NCBI WGS metagenome assembly WNGF01 (sample SAMN13153371, study PRJNA577476) | soil metagenome | isolation source: 80 cm soil or saprolite under grassland replicate 2 | place: USA:California | collected 2016-06-15 | reverse complement strand
ACCTCCCGCGCTCGAAGAGAAAGATGTTCTGCGGGTTGCCGATCGGAGTCACGGCTCCCAGAAGGTTGGCCGAGAGGACTTCGAGAACGACAAACGGCGCGCGCGTGACCCCTTCGACTTTGCGGAAGAGCATCGTGAAAGGCACCACGAGGAAGAGTGCGACGTCATTGGTCAGGATCGCGGCGAGAAGAGCCGTGACGCCGATCATCGAGAAAGCGAGACCCCGGCAAGTGCGAGCCCGCCGGATGACGGCCACGACCAGCCTGTCGAAAAGGCCGGAGACCTTTCCAAGCTCGACGGCCACCGTCAGGACGAAGAAGAGCGCCAGGATCCGCGTGTCCATCAGCCGCGGAATTTCCGACGGCTTGACGCGTCCCATGGCGACAGCCGCGAAGGCGAGCGTCGCCGATCCGGTGATCAGGAACCGCTCGAAGAGGAGGGTGCGGAAGACCGGGTGATGGAGAAGTGCGCGGCTCCGGCGAATCATGCCAATTGCGAGTTGTGAATTGTGAGTTGTGAATTGGGCGATCTCATTGGGTTTTTCGATTATTCACAATTCGCAATTCACAATTCGCAATTAGTTTCTCCCCTTCCCTCTCACCTCCCTGTCCCATCTTGCCATCCAGGCCTGGCCTTCGCGCTCGATCAGGTCCCATTCCATCTTCGCGGGCTTCATCTTCTTTTCGACCTCGCGAGCCCAGTCCGGGAGCTCTCCGGAGGGAAGGTCCTTGCGGGCGGGAAGACGGTAGGCGTTCCGCGCGGCCAGGAGCTGCGCCTCGGGACTCCCGATCCACTCGATGAGCGCCTTTGCCTCGCGCGGGTGTCTCGCGCCGCGCACGAGTCCGACCGCGTCGTCGATGACCGGCGTTCCGCTCGAGGGGAAAACGTAGGCGAGGTCCTTGCTGCGCCGCATCTCCAGCAGGACGTCGGGCAGATCCCAGACGGTGACGAGCCCCTCGCGCCGCGCGACCTTCTCGACGAGGACGGAGGCGTTCATCACGTACTCCTTGGTCTGGGCGTCCAGGCGCGAGAGCCACCGAAAGCCGCGTTCCGGCGAGCCGGTCTCCGAGATCGACCGCGCCAGGATCATGCCGAAGATCGCGCGCATGGTTCCGGAGGCGAGCGGATAGCGGATCAGGACCTTTCCCTTCCATCGCGGGTCGAGCAGGTCGTCCCAATCGCGAGGCGCCTCGGCCGCAGCGACGGCGCCGGAGTTGTAGACGAGGACGGCGGGAGTCCGGTAAACGCCGAAGAAAAGATCCCGCCGCTGGCGGCTCTCCGGCGGGATCGCGACCGCCCAGGATGGCCGGTACGGCTCCAGGAGGCCGTCGCGCACGCCGCGGGCGAAGATGGTGTTGGGACCGCCGAACCACACGTCGGCCTGCGGATTCGCCTTCTCGGAGCGAACGCGGTCGTAGACTTCCTGAGATCCCATGTCGAGCCAGCGGACATCCACATCCGGGTGATTCGCCTCGTAGGTTCTCTCGACAAGGCCGAGCAGGTCCCGCCCGTGCGGCGAGTAGAGAACCAGAGGGATTCGAGAGTCACGCCGGCAGGCGGCCAACGGCGCGACGAGAAGCCACATGATCGAAAGAAGGCGCCGCTTCACGGCGCGAAAGATAGCAGCGGAACCCCGATCAGAGATCCAGGGATGATCTCAACTCGCTCTCGACCGCCTCCAGGTCCGGCATGCTCAAGGAGCCAAGCCTGCGGCGGATCATGTCCCGCTGAATCGTCCGGAGAATGCCCGTGGCCACGGACGGAAAGAGGAGACCGGCTTCTCGCCATCCCTTGAGGAGATGGTCGCCGGCGAGCCGTCTTTCGATGTTGCTCGTGACGGCCGCGACGATCGCTTCACGGCGGCCGCGGTGGTAGAGGGCCGAACTGACGACGAGCGCGGGTCTCATCTTGCCGCCGGACTCGTCGGCGAACACAAAGGCAACGAGGACGACATCGCCCCGTCTAAATCCGGTCATACTCCGCGTCCTTCGGGTTGTCCCAGAGACGAGCCAGGACCGGGTCAGCCTCTGCCGTCAAGGAGAGGAGCCCGTCGGCCTCGCCGCCCAGATCTTCTCGGAGCCGCTCCTCCAGAGCTTCCAGGACGTATTGCCGGATCGTCAGATCGCGCTTCGCCGCCGCCAGGCGCAGCCGGCGGCGCGTCTCCATCGCGACATCGATGCTGATGCGCGGTCGCTTCGCAGAAGATCCCATCAAGCGACCCATTCGTTCTCTCGGGCGTCACGATGTCACGTGTACTCCATGGTGTCAAATGCTAGGCGCGATGCGCCGGCCGGACGCTATCTTTCACGCATGGGCGACCTGTCGGAGTTTTCGCTGAAGGTACAGCTCTTTCTGAGGGCGTACCGCTGGCGGCGGATCGACCCGGTGCCGTGGACTCCTCTGAAGAAGCCGTTGTCGGAGTGCCGCGTCGCCCTGGTCTCGAGCGCCGGCTTCGTGCTCCCTGGCCAGGAGCCCTTCGACGACAAGAAGCGCGGAGGAGATTCGAGCTTCCGAGAGATCCCGGGAGACGCGGTTGTCGCTGCGCTCGTGGACACGCACCGCAGCGAGTCTTTCGATCATTCCGGGATGAGACGCGACCCCAATCTCGCCCTTCCCATCGACCGCCTGCGCGAGCTCACCGAATCCGGCCGGATCGGACAGATCAACCAGCGTCACCTCTCCTTCATGGGGTCCTTGACCGCGACGGGCGCCTTCGTCCGCGACACCGCGCCCGCGGCGGCGAAGCTGCTGGTCGAGGACGGCGTGAACGTGGCGCTCCTCGTGCCTGTCTGACCGATGTGCAGCCAGGCCGTGGGCCTGTTCGCCGCGGAGCTGGAGCGGCAGGGGATCTCGACCGTCGCGATTCAGCTCCTGCGCCAGGTCGCCCTGCGGGTGCGCCCGCCGAGAGCGCTGTTCGTTCCCTTCCGCCACGGCTATCCTCTGGATGCCCCCGATGAGCCCGGCCGCCAGACGGCCGTCCTCGAAGCCACTCTGCGGATGCTGGAAGACCCGTGTCTGAAACCGCCGGCCCTCAAGGATTTCCCCGGCTAGGGGCGCGTCCCGCCCCGGTCGCGGCGAAGGATTCTCCCAGAGGGGAGGAGCCTCGCGCCGCGGGAGCGTAGCGCTTGCGCGGGAATCAGGCGAGCGGTCGAGGCCGCATCCGGCCGAGCCGCTCGCCGGTGCGCCCAAAGGGCGCAGATCACGCGCTAGCGCGGAGCGACGGCTAGTCGAGGATCGCTCCGCCGCTGGATGCCTCCCGCAGGCCGGCCTTGCCGGAGGGAGCCAGCCACGTCCGGAACCACGCTGCGGCCAGGCGAGCGACTTGTTCCAGCGTTCCGGGTTCCTCGAAGAGGTGAGTGGCACCCGGGATGATCTCCAGCCGTTTCTTCGCCTGCATTCGGGCCATCGCCTCCCGGTTCATGTCGATCACCGGGAAGTCGTTGCCTCCGACGATCAGGAGAGTCGGGACTCGCACGCGCGCCAGAGCGGCTCCCGCCAGGTCCGGGCGGCCGCCGCGGGACACGACGGCGCGGACGCTATTGGGCCGCTGCGCCGCCGCCACCAGAGCCGCGCCCGCTCCCGTGCTTGCTCCGAAATAGCCGATCCGGAGTTTTCCGGTCTCCGGCTGTTCCGCGAGCCAATCGGTCGCGCCGACCAGCCGCTCTGCGAGCAGGTCGATGTCGAATCGCAGGCGCGCCGTCTCGTTGTCCTCCGCTTCCTCCTCCGGCGTCAGAAGATCGATCAGGAGCGTCGCCAGCCCTTCGCCGCCAAGCGCCCTCGCCACGGCGCGGTTGCGCGGGCTGAAGCGGCTGCTTCCGCTGCCGTGGGCGAACAGAACGATGCCCAGCGCGCCGCCGGGCAGCGCGAGGTTGCCTTCCAGAACGACCGGCCCCGCCGGCACGCGAACCAGCCTTCCGTTCTCTCCGCTGTTGCGTTCAAGCGCCATTGCCGTCTCCTTTACTCGGGCACCATCCCGTCCACGGTCTCCGGAAGGGCCGCTGTGCGGAATCGGATGGTCGTTTGAAGGCCGCCAGACGACTCCGCCTCGAGACCCTCGTCCGCGCCTTCCGGCGTCCGTCGCAGCAGGAGCCTTGTGGGCGAGGGAATCCGGTGATTGATCTCGCCTTCGCGCGACCCCGCGATGATCGCGATCTCGTGTGGCTCTCCGCCGCGTTCTTCCACGGCGATTCCGGAGAGGGGAACATCGTGCGCCAGCGCGCGTGCGCCCGCTCCCGAGTCCCGCAATTCGATCGTTACGAGCCAGCCTGCATGGCGGCGGCTAAATTCGTCCAGGAACCGGGGCCAGTCCGCGCGCGGGATCTCGTCGGTGGCCATGCTGTCACAGCGCGGAGGGGTACGTCTCGGGGACGTCTTCCCGTGACCATTCCGAATTGACCTCCAGCGGTTCGACCGCGCGCGTCTGGTCGAAATGGAGGACAGCGTCGAACTGGTCGGGCAACCGCGCGAAGAAGTAGTGGCTGACGCGCTCGGATTCGGGCAGGTAGATGACTCCAATCGCGCGTTCCAGACGCGGCTCGGCAAGCGTTTCGCGAAGCCGCACGTCCTCGTTGAGCGTCAGGAGGAACCGGGGCAGGTCGAGGGCGTGGAAGAGAGTCTCGTAGCTGCCGGGCAGGGCCGGCCGGACGCGCTTGCGTTCGGCGGGTCCGTCCCACTCGGAGGCGGCGGTCACCGTGCCGGTGTCGGTCGTGAAGCCGACGGAGAAGACCTCCCGGCCGTGCTTCTCGCGCAGGAGCTGGCCGATGTTCCACTCGCCGCGCTCGCCCATCTCCGTCGCTCGCGCGTCGCCCAGGTGCGAGTTGTGCGCCCAGATCACGATCTTGGGCCTCTCGCCCACCGACTCGAGATGGCGCGCCAACGCCTCCGCCGTTTCGACCATGTGCGCGTCGCGAAGATTCCAGGAGGAGACGCGGCCGCGGAACATCTCGCGGTAGTAACGCTCGGCGTTCTGCACGAGACGCGCGTTCTGTTCTGCCGAGAAGAATTCGTCGAGGGCTATTCGTCCGTCCCGACGGGCGTACTCCGCGGCCTTCGAGCGCAACTCGACGAGCTGCCGGATGACCTCGGTCTCGCAGGACTCCGAGAGCCCGAATCCCGCCCGGTAACCGTAGGTCTGCGCGTCCTCCCCGAAATGATCGAAGCAGCCGTAGCGGTACCGGGCCCGGCGCGCCGCCTCCGGGTCCACGCGGCCCAGATACTCCAGGACCGCGCCCATCGAAGCGTGGAGGCTATAGAGGTCCAGCCCGTAGAAGCCGATCTTCCGCGCGCCGGAAGAGAGCCCGTCGTTGTGCTGGAGCAGCCAGCCGACGAAGTCGAGCACATCGGCGTTACGCCACATCCAGGCGGGAAAGCGCTGGAATCCGGAGAGCGCCTGGACCGCCTCCGCATCCTCCGACCGTCCTCGCACGAATCGGTTCACGCGTTCCGCGTCCGGCCAGTCCCCTTCGATCGCGACGGCGGAGAATCCCTTCTCTTCGATGAGCCGCCGCGTGATTCGCGCCCTCTCGCGGTAGAACTCGTGCGTGCCGTGCGACGCCTCGCCGAGCAGGACGAAGCGCGCCGATCCCGCGGCCTCGATCAGGGGATCGTAGTCGCGCTGGCCGTCCGTTGATGGACGGACCCTTTCCCGCAGCTCCGTCAGGAGAGCTCGACTCGGAAGGCGGCCGTCATCGGCTGCGCGCATGTTCCGGCTCGCGGAGTCCTTCGCTGCCCGGCGCCGGCGCTGGTTCGCGCGTCTGCGCGCGCGCCAGCGTCAGCAGGCTCCGCACTTCCTCGTCGGCCGTCTGCGAGAAGTCGTCGTACCAGTTGCCCACGGCCCAGAAGGGCTCGGGGGTCTCCGCGCAGACGATCTCGTCCACGATGTCGCGAAGATCCGCGCAGGTCTCCGCGGCGCCGACCGGAACGGCGGCGACGATCCGAGCCGGGCCCAGCCGCTTCAAGGCCATGGCCGCCGCCTGCATCGAAGCGCCGGTCGCAAGGCCGTCATCCACGAGGATCACGGTGCGCCCGGCCACCGGGAGAGGTGGCTCACCTCCCCGGTAGGCCCGCTCGCGGCGCTCGAGCTCCCGCTCCTCCTTCGCGGCCACCTCTTCGATCATCGCGGCGGGGACGCCCAGGCGCCGCACGAGCGCGTCGTTGACGACCCGCACGCCTCCGCTCGCCAGCGCCCCCATGGCGAGCTCTTCCTGGCCGGGGACGCCCAGCTTGCGGACGAGGAAGACGTCCAGGGGAGCGTTCAAGGCCCGCGCGATCTCGAAGCCGACCGGCACGCCGCCGCGGGGCAGGGCGAGCACGACCACGTCCGAGCGGCCGGCGTAACGCTCGAGCCCCCTCGCCAGCCGGCGCCCCGCGTCGGTTCGATTCCGAAAAAGCATCGGCCTCCGGATTCCTCAGTGCGTGTGCGCCGCCTCGACGAAGGGGCGCTCGCCCACGTTCGACGGAGCGAGCGTCGGCTCCGACAGCTCCCGCACGACCTCCGCCGTCTTTCTCTTCGGACCCTTCAGCGCGATGTCGGCCTGGGACACGATCCCGCAGCAGCGGCCGAACTCGTCCACGACGACCAGCCGGCGCACGCGGTTCTCTTCCATCGCCGTGATCGCGGCGTCCAGGCTCTCCTCTGTGCGGACCGTGACGCCGGGGCTCGACATGCAGTCGCGCGCCGTCAGCTCCAGGGCATTGGCCCCCTTGGCGATGGCGCGGCAGGCGATGTCGCGGTCGGTCACGACTCCGAGCGTCCGCATGCTCTCCTTGCTGTCGACGACGGGGACGGCGCCGCAGTCGTACTCCACGAACATCTCCGCCACTTCCCGCAGGCCGGTCTCGGGCGTGCAGCAGGCGGGGTTGGGTGTCATCACTTCTCGAACTTTCATGGATCACCTCCTGGTCTTGTTTGTCCTCGACCTTCCTGATTCGGCCGGAAGGCGGGACTTCTCGCGCGACACGAGCCAGGAAGGCGCTTTACACCTGTACGCGTCAAAACCTGCAACCGAGGTGCCAGGTTGAGGAAGTTGTCAGTCTTCAGTTGTCAGTTAAGGAAGACCGTGAACTGAGAACTGACAACTGACGACTGAAAACTACTTCCACGCCAGCAAGTTGGCGAAGAGACGGTAAGCGCCGGGCACGCCGGCGGGCAATTGCCGGAAAAACGCCAGGCCCGTGTAGACGTAATGCCCCTTGCCGATCGTGGCGACGAGCAGCGAGCCCTGCCGCTCCGGCTCGCCCGGGTCCGCCATGGCGAGGAGCGGCTTGTACGCGGGCGCCCAGGTGCTCGCGAAGTAGAGCCCGCGCTCCTGGACCCAGCCGTCCCAATCCCGCTCGCCGATCCTGTTGGGTGTCGTGAAGATGGGATGGGAAGAATCGAGCAACCGGACCGGCGCCGTCTCGTCGGTCACGCGGTCGATCGGCCGGTTGATCTCGAGCTTCTCGGGCGCGAAGCTGCCGGCCGCGAACACGGACTGCTGGTACTGAACCAGGAGAAGCCCGCCACCGCGCACGTAGTCGAGAAGGCGTCCGTTGGCGCCCACGAGCGACGCGTCCGTCTCGTAGGCGCGAGGGCCGACGACGATCGCGTCGTAATGCGAAAGGTCGCCGTGCTCGAGCTGCCGCTGCGAGAGCGTCTCGACGGGAATCCCGATCGCGAGGAGCGCCTCGGGTACTCGGTCGGAGGCGCCGCGGACGTAACCGACGTGGCGGAGAGCGGGAAGGCGCAGGTCCACGACACTCAATTCGACGGCGCTCGACTGCGGCAGGGGAGTCGGCCGGATGTGCTCGTAATCCACGAGGCGGATGGACAGATCGGAACGCGCTCCGCCTTCCGAGACCGCGGTGATCGGGATCGATCCGCGGAAGGGGGACATCGCCGCCGGAGGCCGGAGCGCCAGCTCGAACGACTGCGAGGCGTTTCTCTTCTCGAGCGAGAAGGAGGGCGGCGGGACCGCGGCCCATCCGGGCGGGACGCCTATTTCGAGCCTTCCCTTCACGGGCTCCGGAGAGTTGGAGACGAGGCGCGCGACCAGGCGCGGCGCGTCCTTCTTCGCCATCGGCCAGACGATCAGGCCGGGCTCGACGAAGACCTCGACTTCCGGCACGGCCCGGACGGAGTGGCGGATCTCTCCGAACGCCTCGTCGCGAAACCGGTAGGTCACTTCGCGCTCGATGCGGAACTTCGTCGAGCCGATGGAGGCGGTGACGGCGGCGATCAGGGCCGGAGGCTGGAAGGGCTCGCCCCGCACGGAGGCGGGCGCGTTGGTCCAGTCGTAGAGGGCGCCCTTCAGAGGCCGGCGCAGGAAATAGGGGACCGTCGGCGAGGCGCCTTGCGCCGGTCCCGCCGTGAGCTTCCACTCCTCGAGCTTCCCGGGAGCGAGCACGCGCGCCGCGGTCTCCGCCGCCGGCACGCGCCACGCGTCGGGGCTCACGAGCTCCACGCTCGTCACCGCGACGGGCTGCGGGCCCGCGTTCCAGACGCTCGCTGTAATCTGCAGCGACTCCCCCGGGACCGCGGTCTCGCGGTCGGCGAGCGCGTCCATCGCGACGCCGGCGGAGGCGGCCAGCGCGGACTGAACGGCCGCGATCTTCTCGTCGAGCAGCATGAGGGTCGCGGACGGCTTCTCCTTCGGCTCCGCCGCGGCCGCGACGGCGCGCGCGGCGCGCAGCTCTTCCAGCGCCGCCGACATTGGCGGGACCGCCGCCGCGAGGTTGCCCGGGGTCAGCTGCCGTCGGGTCTCCTCGGCCAGCTTCTGGACCGTACGCAGCCGCTCCTCGGCGCGGCGCCGGCTCCCCGCGTCAGCGATTCCGGCCGCGATCGCGGGGAGGCTCGTGTCCACCGCCGCGAAGAGGTCCTTCGCCTCCGGCCCGCCGGCTCCGGCCACCCAGGCCGCGCGCGTATCGCCCCCGCCGAGCGGCTGGATCGCGCCGGTCGACTGCGAGCGTTGGAGGCTGCGGCTGGCGATGGCGATCTGCTGGTAGGAGCGCCCCGAGAGCGGCTCGATCCCGCCCGTGGGGAGAATCACCGTCGTGGCCTCGCGGTCGAGAAACCGCGTTCCCCGATAGAACGCCGCCGGTTTCCAGGGAGTCAGACCTTCGGCGGCGAGCTCGGGAAAGGCAGCGGGGTCGCCCGCCGCGGCAAACGCGTCCCGCGCGATGAGATGGGATTCCTGGTGCTGGCCATGGCCGTCGCGCGGCGTGCCGGAGAAAACCGCCAGGATGACCTGCGGCCGGAAGCGCCGGATGATGCGCACCGCGTCCCGGGCGATCTCCTCGCGCGGCCAGAATTTGAAGGCCTCCTCGACGCTCTTGGAGTACCCGAAATCATAGGCGCGGGTGAAGTACTGCCGCGCGCCGTCCAACTTGCGCGCCGCGTTCAGCTCCTGCGTCCGGACCACCCCGAGGCCGGTCCCGAGCTCGTCGCCGATCAGGTTCTGTCCGCCGTCGCCGCGGGACAGCGACAGGTAAGCCGACTCTCCGCCCATGCCGCGCGCGACCAGCGTCAGGAGCGCCGTATCCTCGTCGTCGGGATGCGCCGCGACGACGAGCACCCGCCGGTGCGTCGTGAGCTTGGCCACCATGGAGTCGAGCGCCGAGAGCCCTCCCGTCGAGGGCGGAGGCAGCGCCGTCCCCGGCGCGGACACTCCCAGCGAATCGCCCGCCGTGAGACAGGCAACCGCCGCAAGAAGAAGCAGCAGCGTTCTCTTCATTCGTAGCCCGCGGGAGTGTACGACGGGTTTGGCGATGAGTTTCAGTCGCCGATTGTTCCCCCCGACTTCCCGTGCTTCTCCTCACCCCGCCAGAGGTCCAGGCATTTGGCTACGGCGGAGGAGACCCGAGCGCGGGCTTCGTCTCGGTCTACGCCGCCCGCCAGCAATCTGTCGTAAGGGGTGCGCGCGTGACGCACGTGGGCGTGAACCGCCAGAGCGACAGCATCCTCCTGAAACTCTTTGGCCGCCGCCGACCGGCCGATCCGCCCGGAGTATTTTCGGCAGGCATGTTCGGCGATGGCCCGCCGCTCGTCGGCGGGGCATCCCGGAAAGAGTTCTCCCACGCGGCGCGCGAACGCGCTCACGTACTCGGCATCGAGTTCCTGGCGCCGTTCGGCGGCGCGCTCCCGGGCAAGCTCCCGGGCTTGCGCATCGGACAGGCATTCCTGCTCCGCCCGGGCAAGCGCTTCCTCCTCGACGAGCAAACCCTGCCGCTCATAGCGTTTCCGCGTGCGGCTGAAGCGCACCACGACCGCCTTGAGCGTCGAGTAGCGGCCTGCTCGCCGGGTGAGCGCGGCATCGCCACGCGCGAGGAAGAGCAGGTGATCGAGATCCGCGCACGCGAGACAGAGAGGATGCCCGCTCTCCAGATGCAAAAAACGTCCTTTGCCGAGCTCCTCGCCGCACTCCGCGCAGGCGGAGTCTCGCCGGATCCAGAAGACGACGATCTCGCCCGGCCGCGAGGTCTCACGATCCTGTCGCCCGACGCCGGAGCCCGTGGACTTGACAACCATTGCCTCGAACCTGATACCTCTCACTAACCCAACAAGACTTCGATCGAATGCGTTTTGCCGTCGGAGACGAGGGGGATCGCGGCGAGAGAACAGGGCTGTCCGTCCAGCGTCACGCGGGAGATGCCGCGGGTCACGCCGCGCGGGTTCTGGACGGAGAGCAGGTAGCGGGCGGAGTGGTAGCGGAAAGAGATGCTGTAGCCGCGCCAGGCCCTGGGGATGCAGGGATCCAGGTGCAGCGTCATGCCGCGCAGGCGGAATCCCAGGATCCACTCCATGCCGGCGCGGTACATCCAGCCGGCCGAGCCGGTGTACCAGGTCCATCCTCCGCGCCCGACGTGCGGGACCTCGGCGTAGATGTCGGCGGCGGCAACGTAGGGTTCGACCTTGTAACGGTGGAGTCCCGCGCGCGTGGACGCGTGGTTGATGGGGTTCAAGATCGCGAAGAGCTCGCCCGCCTTGTCCCCTTCGTCCAGCGCCGCGAACGCGATGACCGACCAGATCGCGCCGTGTGTGTACTGACCGCCGTTCTCGCGCACTCCGGGCAGATAGCCTTTGATGTAGCCCGGGTCGAGGGGCGTGCGGTCGAAGGGAGGCGTGAAGAGGAGCACCAGCCCGTCGCCGCGGCGCACGAGGTATGCCTCGACCGCCGCCATGGCGCGCCGGCGCCGCTCGTGGTCGCCGGCGCCGGAAATGACGGCCCAGGACTGCGCGATCGAGTCGATCCGGCACTCCTCGTTCTGCGCTGAGCCGAGCGGCGTTCCGTCATCGAAGTAGGCGCGCCGGTACCAGTCCCCGT
>WNGF01020098.1_pt1 | contig 11302 bp, 7 predicted proteins | sample 5400641 | NCBI WGS metagenome assembly WNGF01 (sample SAMN13153371, study PRJNA577476) | soil metagenome | isolation source: 80 cm soil or saprolite under grassland replicate 2 | place: USA:California | collected 2016-06-15 | reverse complement strand
ATCAGCGATCCGTCCAGTCGGTAGGCCCGCAGCGCCATCGAATCGAGCGCCAGGTGATTCGTCCAGCGCAGGCGGAGCCGGTCCTTCGACGCGTCGCCGTTGGGACTGAAGGCGCGCGCCGCAAGAGCGGCAGCCGACGAGCCCAGGCTCGAGCCACCCGCGTCGCCGAACGTGAGCCCTTCCACCCCCGCGTCCACCAGGGTTCCGTTCGGCGCCGGTGCGGCGGTCACGTACGCGTCTGTCGTGCTGCGGACGGCCATCCAGACGCCGCTTCGGGTGAAGGTCACGGTATTCCACTCGGCCAGCGGGCCGGTGACTTCGTACCAGGTGTAGCCGTCCGCGCTGACGGGCCCGCCGATGATCGCGACGCGGTCGCCAGCCGAGAGGCTGGCCACGCGCAGCGACGCCGTGTCGGGTGCGACTCGCTGGCCGACGCCGTCGGCAACGACACGGCCGAAGCCGCCGATCGCGAGGGCCGGCGTCACGTCGTAGGTCGCGCTGACGTCCCACGCTCCGACGTTGCCGTAGGCGTCCGTGGCACGGACGCGGAACGCATAGCCGTGGCCCTGCGTCCCGAGGAACACGTCGGATGAAGCCTTCGTGCCGGTGAGCCAGGCGGTCCAGGCGCCACCGTCGGTCGACACCTGGACGTCGTGGCCGCTGATCGCCGAATCGTCCAACGTCCGCCAGCCGACCACGAAGCCCGAATCGGTCGTCCGGGCCGGCATGACCACGACGCCGGATTCCGGGGCCGTCGTGTCGTGGAGGTACTTCAGCGAGATCGCGCCGTAGAGCTCGGGGCGGGTTCCGTCATAGCCCAGGGCCCAGATCCCGGAACCACGCAGTCCGCTGCGAATGACCAGGTCGTAGCGCGCCTTCAGGGACTGCGCATCGTCGTAGTAGACCTCCCGCCAGGAGGTGACGCAGCCGTAGGTGGCGGTGCAATTCTGGCGCTGGTAGGCGAACCACGGACTCTGTTCGGTCGAGTCGTAGCGCCGCCCATAGACCCGCACGAGGTCCGCCGCGGTGTCGTAGATGACCGACGTCGAGGAGCCGTACTTGGCCCCACTTTGATTCGTGGCACGCAGGGCGCTGGACGTCGTCGACCAGGCCCGGCCGTAGTAGGGCAGCCCCAGGATGAGCCTGGACGGCGCGACGCGGGCGGTGTAGGAGCGGATCGTGTCGATCAGCGTATAGCCGGAGCCATTGAGCGGGTCGATCGATCCGGCCGTCGCCGACCCTGCGGTGCGGTAGTCGTAGCCCATGATGAAGATGGCATCGGCGCCACCCGAGGCGGTCGCGTTCTCGATCGGGTAGTTGCCGATGAAGCCCGTCGTGTCGAATGTGAGCTGGTAGCCCGAGCGGATGCGGTTCAGCTCCGCCCGGACCGTCCGGACGAAAGCGGTGAAGTCCGCGGCATGACCGGCGGCGATCGGCTCGAAGTCCAGGTTGATGCCGTCGGCCCCGCGGTCCCGGACGGCGGCGGCCGCCTGGCGCGCGAGGTTGAGGCGGGCCGTCGAGCTGCCGAGCAGCGTGGCCTGCTTGGTGGCCTGGCTGCTCGTCCAGGCGAAGACGGAGATCGTGAGCACGACCCGGGTGTGATGCTGGTGCGCCGCGCTGATGACACTCGTCAGCCGCGAGCTCGTCCAGCCACCCCAGCCCGTCGTCAGCGAGCCGTCGCTGTTGCGCTTGAGCAGGTTGCCTCTCGAGTCCGCCCCGACGCTGAAGTAGGCGATGGTCGAGAGGTAGTCGTACTTGAGCACCGTCGTGCTGTCCGACAGCGTCCAATACGGCAGGAACCCGAACACCTGGCGGCGCAGGCCGGCGACGGCGGTGGCGGCGGCGGGGCTGCGTTCGGCCGTCCGCTCGGCGCGCGCGGGCTCGGCCGCCATGACGACGCCCGTGGGGGCCGCGCCATCCACCGGCGCGGAGATGCCGTCGGGCTCGCCGACGCCGGCCGGTGGCTTGGTGGCCCAGCTGCTGCCCTGCGCGGCGCGGGCCATGTCGCGGCCGCTGGCGTGGCCGCCGGGCAGGCTCCGCGGAGCGCGGCCATCGACGGGCCAGCCGTCGTCGGCCCGAGGCGTGTACCCGACCGTGACACGACCGCCCGGCGTGAAGCGGTTGGGATCGTCGGCGTGAGCCTCCGCCTCCTCGTACTGGATGGACGGCTCGACGCCGGGCGAGATGGCGGACGGGTCATCGACGGCCGGCGCAGGCGGGGCATCCGCGGGCGCCGGCGCTCCGTCGAAGGCGTCTACCGGGTGACCGGCGGTTTCGGTGCCGGTCGTGCCGAGGTCGGTGGCCGCCTGCGTGGCGGGCCAGGCCATCCCCGATACGGCCTGTGGCTGGGCGGCCGCGACGGCGACGGCCCCGGTCGTGCCGCCGAGCAGAGCGGGGATGAGCAGCGCGACGACCCAGACGATCGGCTTGGTATGGGGCCTGGCCAGGGGCCTCGCGATCGGCCTCGCGATGGGCCTCGCGATGGGCCTGCCCCTCACCGGGCCGACTTGGGCCGGGGCGGCAGCGCGACGTCCAATCGGCGATCGGGTGGGCATGTGACGGTCCTCGGCGTGCGATGCCAGCGAATCGCCGGTACGAGACGAGGGCTCACCGTAGGCCGATGTGGAGGATATGGCAATCCGGACGATCGTCCCGGTTATGAGTGGTACGCGGTCGAGCGGAGGCCTTCAGGGTGTTGCGGGGCGGTCAGTGGTGGCTGACGCGATTGCGGGCCGCCGCCCCGTCGGGTGAGCCGGCGGAGCCGGCCGGGATGCCGGCTCGCTCAGTGGAGCACGAGCCTCAGGTAGGACCGGTTCGTCTGTCCGCCGCCGTCGACGCCGGTCACCCGCAGGACCAGGGTTCCGGTCGGGCCGGAAGCCGCCAGGTGGACCCTGATTCGGTAGGTCCGGGTGGCGATCTTCGTCATCGTCACCGTGTATGCCGTATGCCCGGGTTGATAGACGCGGAGACGAGCCGAGGACACGTTCTCCGCCGAAACGGCGGTGATCGTCAGCCACTGGCCGCGAGCCGGCGTCGTGTCGGAGGCTGTGATCTTGAAGGCGTCGGCCAGGATCGAGGCGCGCTGGGTGATGGTGGCGGTCCCATCCGTCGCCGTGACGAACGACATGTAGACCCCACGCGGGGCGAAGCTGCCCGTGGCCGTCCTGCCGTCCCATGTCCAGGCGTACGCGCCCGCGGCCAGTGAAGCATCCGTGAAGCGCGCCGCGACGACCTCGCCTGCCGCGTTTCGCACGGTCCAGGTGACGGTGGCCGGCCGGATCAGCGCGAAGCCGAACGTCGCATACCGTGCGTACGCGTCGCCGTCCTGGGGGAAGAACAGAACGGGCGAGGCGGTGACCGATCGGAGCGACGTGTAGACAACGACCGGCCGGCTCCTCGCCGCTCCCAGGTTGCCGGCCCGGTCGCGCGGTGCAAGCAGCGCCGTGTAAGCACCGTCCGGCGCGGTCCCGCCTGCGATGGTGTCGCCGGTCCAGGCGATGGCACCGGTTCCGGCCACGGCGGCCGAGGCGTAGGAGCGGACCAGCGCGTCGTCACCGTCGCGGACGGTCAGCTCGATCGAGCCGGCCTCATTGGTGGAGTACGGCAGGTTGACCGAGTCGGCGTAGCCGTCGCCGTTGGGGCTGAACGTGATCGGCGACGCGACCGCGAGGGGTTCCGGACCCAGCTCCGGCGCGACCGTGTCGACGACCAGGGGGCCCGTCCGGCTGCCTTGCGGGTTGCCCCAGCCGTCCGTGGCGGTGACGACGAAGCCGTACGGCCCGTCCGGCACCGGAGCGCCGTCGACGATGCCGTTCCAACCGGCGTCGAAGGTCGCGCCGGATCCCGAGACGGCGTGGAGGGCAGCGCCCTCTGCGTCGATGAAGGCGACCCGCCAGCTCGCGTTCTCCGAGAGCTGCCCGGAGACATGAGCCGAATCCTGGCTGCCGTCGCCGTTTGGCGAGAATGCCCCCGTCCCCGTGTCGGCGGTCCAGACGTTCGGTCCCGCACTGTCACGCGGTCGCAGCGCCGCCGCCGACATGAAACCCGACCGTCCCCCATCGAGCGTGTGAACGGCGAAGACCGGGCTGCCGGCCACGACGGGATACTGGCCGTCGAGGCGGAGCCGCGTGTCGAGGGGCAGGGTCGCGGGCGGGAGGCCGGTCGACGGATCGATCGTGAGAGCGGGATCGTCGAACAGCCCTGCCCCATCCCGGCTGACCGAGGCAGCACCGGGCACCAGGAAGGTCGCCGGATCGACGTCCGTGGCCGCATAGCGGGCGCCCGTGACGTCGTCGCTGCGGAGGTCCAGCTTGGCCACGATCGAGCGGCCGAATGGCGGCGCGTTGACACGGTCCGGGTCCATCTGCGCCGTGTAGCCGGCGGTTCGTGCGGAGGCAAACCTCAGGACGTGGTTGTTGAAGTTGGGGTTGGCCCGCCAGATCTGGTCGATGGTCCGGTGCGTCGTGAACAGCTGCCGGACGTACCAGGCCGCGCCGCCCCACGTGCCGGAACCGTACACCTCGGCGATGACCGCTCGAGCGCCGGTCCTGAGCCAGCCCGCGGCCATGTTGTCGACGCGCTGCTTGGCCACGCTGAGCGTCCCGTCGGGCAGGCCCGGCTCGGAGTTGCCGGCCGAGTAGCACAGATGGTGAAGGAGCACGACCGCGTTCGGCGCCAGCCTCACGTCGCGGGCCAGGTAGTACTCGCCCCAATACTTGGTGGTCGAGTTGTCCGCCGTCGTGTCGACCGGGTTGAGGCCCAGGCCGTCCTTCGTGTACGGCTGGAACGGGCCGTACGGGCTGGGCCAGCCGTTGCCATGGCCCATGTAGATGACGATCGATGCGCCCTGGAGGGCCGCCTTCGCCTTCGTCCACGTCGCGTGCGGCGTGTAGATCTTCACCACGTTGGTCGTGTACTTGCGCGCCTCGGCGGCGGCCGCGTCCGCATCGCTCTTGTAGTAGCTCGTGGACCCGGCGACCGGACCCACGATGATCACGACCTTGGGATTGACTGGGGGCGTCGCCGCGGCGGCACTCGGGACGGCCAGTCCCATGGCCACGAGGCAGCTGGCGGCGACCGCGAGGAACAGTCTGCACACGAAGGCGATCTCCAGGACGCCAGGGTGGTTCGCACGGGGTGAGCACGTACAACCGCAGCCTCGCGCCGGAGGGCCGCCGGCTCAATCGCGGGATGGTCCCGAGCGACATGGCTCGATCGGCGGACGGCTGATGCGGAGGTTGGGGGAGCGGAGCGGTGGGCTGAGCTCCGGGCCCGTCTGCGGCCGACACGGCCGGTGCCTGCCCGCACCAGGTCTCGGCGGTGCCGGGGCCGGCGATCAGCCGCGGAGGCGCGCGACCAGCTCCGTGAGCGGCGGGTTGGAACGGTCCCGCTCGGACAGGATCGGCCTGCCGTCCGGGGTCATGGACAGCGCCGGCCAGGGCACGCCGACGTCGGGATCGTCCCAGGCGAAGCCCAGCTCGTCGCTGCCGTCGTACTCGTTCGTGACGAGATACAGCAGCTCTAGCGGCTCGAGCGCGAGGAACCCGTGGGCGACCCCGGCCGGAATCACGACCCAATCGTCTGCCGTCAGCTCGTGCGTCTCGACCAGGGCGCGCGGTCCGCTGTCATCAAGCACGGGCCGGATGTCGACGAGCGCCACGAGCGCGCGCCCCGCGGTCACGACCCAGTAGTCCAGCTGGCGGCGATGGTAGTGGAGGCCGCGCAGCACGCCCGCCTCCGAGTCGGAGAGGTTGGCCTGGACGAACCGCGGCGGGCCTCCGGCGCCGTGATCGACGGAACGGTCCGTGTCGGCCGGATCCAGCGCGCCGAATGCGCTGGCTCTCCAGAGCTCGCGGAACGCGCCTCGGCCGTCCTCGTGACGGACCAGCCGGCCCAGTCGAACGCCGGCCAGGCCACTGCCGCGGGAGCGCTCGCTCATCGCGTGACGGCCGGCCGCAGCCGGAGGAGGGTGGGCACGTAGTCGGCCAGGGCCGACTGCCACGGCCGAAGCTGCTCGCCGTCCGGGAGCGGTGTCGGTTCCAGCACGGCCCAGGGCGGCGCGGCAGAGGCTCGGGGCCAGGTTGCCGAAGTGATCTCCTCGATCGGCACGTCGACGCGGCACTGCCGGAGCAGCTCTCGGGCCCAGCCGGCGCGCGTCACGGCACCTGCGTTGACCACGTGATGCGTGCCCCCGATCGCGCCCGATCCGGCGAGCTCCACGATCGCCTCGGCCAGGTCCGGCGCGAAGGTCGGCGAGCCCGTCTCGTCGGCGACGACACGCAACGGCTCCCCGGCCAGCAGTGCCCGATCGGCGGCAGCCAGGATCTTGGCCGGGAAGTCGTTGCCGGGCGGTCCGAAGAGCCAGGCCGTCCGGACGATGGCAAGGCCCGAAGGCGCCCCACGGTAGCCGTCACGCGCGGCTCGTTCGCCGGCCAGCTTGCCGGCGCCGTAGGGGTTGATCGGGTTGGGCGCGTCCTCGACGGCATAGCCGTGGCCGTCGCCCCGCCGGCCGTCGAAGACCTCGTTGGTCGAGACGATGACGAGGTCGATCCCGCGGGCCGCACAGGCCGCGGCGAGCTCGATCGTCCAGGTCGTAGTCCGGCCGGCCCCAACCCAGCGGGCCGGCCGGTCCCGTGAACGGCGCGTCGCCGAGCGCCGCCATGAGCGCCCGGCCGAGCCGCCCGCCGGGCCCCGTGACCACCACCCGCATCGTCAGTCGGCCCGCGTCGAGCCCGCCAGCCGCGCCCCGTACTGGCGGTCGTAGTAGTCGTCCCAGGAGCCGGAGCGTGCCGCTCGCCACCATGCCTCGTTGTTTAGGAACCAGTCCACGGTCTCGGTGATCCCGTCGGGAAAGGCGGTCGCATTGCGCCAGCCCAGGGACCCGAGCTTTGAGCCGTCGAGGGCATAGCGGCGGTCATGGCCGGGCCGGTCCGCGACGGTCCGGACCAGGTCCCACGGCTTGCCGAGCCGCTCGAGGAGCGCGGCCACCACCTCCCGATTGGTCATCTCGGCCGAGCCCGCCACGTTGTAGATGTCGCCGCTGGCGCCGTGCCGCAGGACGAACTCGATGGCGCCGGCGTGATCGGCGACGTAGAGCCAGTCGCGCCGTTGCAGTCCGTCGCCGTAGAGCGGCAGAGGCTGGTCGTCGATCGCGTTGGTCACGAACAGCGGGATGAGCTTCTCGGGGTGTTGATATGGGCCGTAGGTGTTCGAGCCGCGAGTCACGAGGGCGTCCAGGCCGTAGGTGACGACATAGCTCCGGACGAGCAGGTCGCCGGCGGCCTTGGCGGCGCTGTACGGCGAGCGCGGGGCCAGCGGGTCGCCTTCGGCCGAGCGGCCCGTCTCGACCGAGCCGTACACCTCGTCGGTCGAGACCTGGACGAAACGCGGGGCGGCTCGCCTGCCGGCGGTCGCCCGCTCGTGCTCGCGCCGGCAGGCCTCGAGGAGGACGTGCACGCCGATGACACCCGTGCGCAGGAACGCCTCTGGGTCGAGGATGGACCGATCGACGTGCGACTCCGCCGCGAAGTTGACGACGCCATCGGCCGCCTCGACGAGGGGCCCCACCGCCGCCGGATCGGCGATGTCGCCGTGGACGAAGCGCAGCCGCCCAGCCTGCTCGGGATCCGCGCGGACCGGTGCGAGGTTGGCCTCGCTACCCGCATAGGTGAGCTTGTCGAGCACGGTGATGCGGGTCCCGTCCCGCCGGGCGAGCAGGTTCCTCACGAAGCAGCTGCCGATGAAGCCGGCCCCGCCCGTCACGAGAAGTTGCGCGCCCGGGCGCGCCCACGGCCCGGCCGTCGGATCGTTGGGTGGATCCGGCCTCGTCGGCACGGCCGAGGCGCGGTCGTCGGTCACGCGTCGACCCTTGGCGACAGCTCTGCCGGATCGCCCGGTCGTTGGAGCGGCCGCTGGGTCGGGGCCGCCAGGCGGCCCGCGGCGTCATCCTCGGCCGCGAGCTCGGCGGCGCGGAGCAGGGAGGAGACGGTACCGGCGTCGGTCCAGTGCCCGTCGTACACCTTGGTGAACAGGCGGCGGCCCGGAATGTAGTGATTGAGGACGTCGGTGATCTCCAGCTCACCCCTCCCCGACGGCGAGAGGTGCTCGATGACCTCGAAGGCGTCCGGCCGGAGGAAGTAGACGCCGATCGGGATGAGGTCGCTCTTCGGCTGGGCCGGCTTCTCCTCGAAGGCCACGACGTTGCCCATCTCGTCCAGCTCGGCGACGCCGAAACGCTCGGGATCGGGCACCCGATACAGGAGCGTGCCTCCGCCCCACGGGCCCGTATCGAACTGGGCGGCGGTCTCGGCGAGGGGCTCACCGCGGAGGATGTTGTCGCCGAGGACGCAACAGAAGGCGTCGGCGCCGACGAAGTCCCGTGCCAGGCCGATGGCGTGCGCGATTCCGAGCGCTGCCCGTTGATAGCGATAGGTCAGGTCGAGTCCAAAGTGATTGCCGTCGCCCAGGAGCTCCACCACATCGCCGACGCTCTTGCCGCCGACGATGACCATCACCTCGCGGATGCCCATGCCGGCCAGCGTCTCGATCGGGTAGTAGATCATCGGCCGGTCGTAGATCGGCAGGAGATGCTTGTTGGTGACGATCGTGAGCGGGAACAGCCTGGTCGCGGTCCCGCCTGCAAGGACGATCCCCTTCATCGCGCCAGCGTAGCAGGCGGTCGACCGGCTACGGCTGTGGAGACGGTGAAGCGTCCGCTGGCGGCTCGGGCAGGCCGCCCTCGAAGTCGGTGATCACTAGCAGGTACTCGACCTTCGACAGATCCACCGTCGGCGCAAGGTAGGCGGTCTGGACGACGGCGTTGGCGTCGCGCTGGACGTCGAAGACCTGGCCGATGGGGAGGCCCTTCGGGTACGGAGACCGGATGCCTCCTCCGAGCACGATGCCGGCGGTGACCACTTCGTCGCCGATGCTCACGCGCTCTGTGGAATCGATGTTGGTCATGACCAGGACGCCGCCCAGCTGGCCCGCGACATCGCCGGTCGCCCGGTTGCTCTCGACCATGCCGGTGACGGTGGCGGACGGATCGTTGATGAGCGTCACGTGAGAGCTGTTCGGGGCGAGGCCGGTGATCCGGCCGGCCAATGCCCCGCCGGGACCGACGACGACGTCGCCGAGCGCCAGGCCGTCGTCCGAGCCGCGATCGATCGTGACCACGCGAGCCACGTCCGGCCGCTCCCGGGCGATCACCGTCGCGGCGATCGTGTGGTAGGCGAAGCCCGTCCGGACCTGGAGCAGCGCGGTGAGCTCGTCATTCTCCTGTTGCAGGGCCCGGAGCCGGGCGTTGTCGGCGGTCAGCTCGTCGAGCCTGACCCGGAGGTCGCGGTTGTCCTGTCGCAGCCGGTCGATCTCCCGGATGGAGTCGACGACGGAGCCGACCGTGGCTGCGACGCCGGCCATGGCGCCCTGCAGCGGGCGAAAGGCAAAGCCGGCGCCGTTCTGGAGCTCGCGAACGGCCGCCGTGGTCGAGAAGGCCATGCACAGGACGGAGATGCCCAGCAAGGCAGTGAACGCGATGGCCCGCCGGCGAGCGATGCGGCTGGTTCGCGTCGTGATCGGCCCTGACATCGCGATGGTCCCTCAGGGCCGCGGCCGATCCTCAGGCCCGCGGCCGATCCTCAGTGCGGGGCGCGCGCGTAGGTATCGGCCACGAGCACCCGCTGCATTCTGTCGAGCTCTTCGAGGACGACCCCGGTTCCGCGGACCACGCAGGTCAGCGGATCGTCCGCCACGTGGACGGGCATCTGGGTGGCCTCGGCGACCCGCCGGTCGAGCCCGGATAGCAGCGCGCCGCCGCCGGCCAGGACGATGCCCTGGTCCATGATGTCGGCGACGAGCTCAGGTGGCGTCTCCTCGATCGTGTCCTTGATCGTGTCGACGATCTGCTGTACGGAAGGCTCGATCGCCTCCCGGATCTGGTCGGCCCCGACCTCCACGCTGCGGGGCAGCCCGGTCAGGAGGTCGCGGCCGCGAAGGGTGACCCGCTGGACGTCCCACTCTCCGGGATACGCGGAGGCGATCGCGATCTTGATATCCTCCGCCGTCCGTTCCCCGAGGAACAGGTTGTACTCGCGCCGGGCGAACGTGACGATGTCCTGGTCCATCTCGTCGCCGCCGATCCGGATGCTGCGACTGACGACGATGCCGCCGAGGCTGATGACTGCGACTTCCGTCGTCCCGCCGCCGATGTCCACGATCAGGCTGCCCGACGGCTCGCTCACCGGCAGGCCGGCGCCGATCGCGGCGGCCATGGGCTCCTCGATCAGGCGGACCCAGCGGGCGCCGGCATTGAGACCGGCGTCGCGCACGGCGCGCTTCTCGACCTCCGTCACGCCTGACGGGATGCCGAGGAGCATGCGCGGCCGCGGGATCAGGCCCAGGCTCTTGTGGACCTCGTGGACGAAGTAGCGAATCATCTGCTCGGTCACATCGAAGTCGCTGATGACCCCGTCGCGCAGCGGCCGAACGGCGATGATGTTGGCCGGAGTCCGGCCGACCATCCGCTTCGCTTCGGCACCGATCGCAAGGACGCGCTTGGTCTTGGCCTCGATCGCGACCACGCTCGGCTCGCTCATGACGATCCCTCGGTCGCGTACGTGGACGAGCGTATTGGCCGTGCCGAGATCGATGCCGATGTCGCGCGAGAACAGGCCGAGCAACGCGTCAAACACGAACGAGCAGGTCCTTCGGTGGTGGGCGACGAGGCTGCGGACGCGCGGTGGTCCGCGCGGTCGTCGCCGAAGAGGGTCGCGGGAGAAGCGGGTGCAGTATACCTGCGCCTTCCCGCGCCCGGCCGGCAACCGACTCCCGGCCGCCTGGCGTCCGCTCAGTGTGTGGGCTCAAGGTGGCACCGGTACCCGCCGGGTGCCTATCCGCCCGGCTTCGACGAGCCAACCGTGTTGCATCTGCCCGGGCCGCCTCGGAATGGGTTCCCGTACCCTCGCCGCCGCAGCAGATAACGCTGGCTGCACCGGGTGGGCGCCCCGCGTTGCGTCCCAACCGCCCCCGAGATTACCCATCCGATGGGTCCGGTGGTCAGGATCGGGCCGCAATCGCGGCACAGGCCTCGAAAGAGCCGCATGATCGGCCGCGAAAAGCGATTTGTACCTGCAGCGCGGGCACCACCCTCCCGTCGGCAATGGACGGTGCCCGATTCCGACGACAAGCCTCGAATTGAGCCGCGAGCCCTCGCTCGAGAAGGGGTCGGGTTGCACTCCCCGATCGCGATAGAACCTACGGCAGGAGGATAAGAGGCGACGATGTCGGCATCGGGGTCGGCTGAAGG
>WNGF01013290.1_pt1 | contig 11303 bp, 10 predicted proteins | sample 5400641 | NCBI WGS metagenome assembly WNGF01 (sample SAMN13153371, study PRJNA577476) | soil metagenome | isolation source: 80 cm soil or saprolite under grassland replicate 2 | place: USA:California | collected 2016-06-15 | reverse complement strand
TGCGGCCCTGCTCGATGATCGAGTAGGCGGTCCGGCCGATGCCCGAGCCGAAGAAGATGTCGTTCACGTCGAGCAGGCGCGCCTGCACCCCGTTCACGAGGTACTCGGACTCCCCGGTGCGGAAGAGGCGGCGGCCGACGGTGATCTCGGAGTAGCCCTGGAACTGCGTCGGCAGCTCGCTCGGGCGGTCGTTCTCGAACGTGAGCACGACCTCCGCCATGGACAGCGGCGGCTTCGACTCCGAGCCGTTGAAGATCACGTCCTCCATCGAGCGGCCGCGCAGCTGGCGCGCCGACTGCTCCCCGAGGACCCAGCGGATCGCGTCCGCGACGTTCGACTTCCCGCAGCCGTTCGGGCCGACGACCCCGGTGACGCCGTCGTCGAAGGCGACCACGGTCTTGTCCATGAAGGACTTGAAGCCGACGATGTCGAGCCGCCGGATGCGCATGCTCGGACCCGATATCACGACCCCATGGGCGTTTCAAGCGAAGCCCTTGATCAATGGGGGTTTTCCCGCGATCCGCGCCTCGCGGCCGGCGCGTCGGTCTCGATTTCCCCATGCGAATCACGGCGTTGCGTGACAACGCATGTCACTCCGCTGGCCACCCCCGCCGGGCTGTCCGGCGGGATACACTCTCGCGCCGATGCGCTTCGTCGGAAGGCTCCTCGGAACCGGCCTCGCCCTGCTCGTCGGGCGGGTCCTCGTCGCGTGGTGGATCTTCGCGGCCGCGTTCCCGCTCGTCGAGTCGCAGGCGGCCCTGCTCCGGTCGACGGCGCTGGCGGCGGTCGCGCTCGAGGCGGTTGGGGTCGGGCTCGTGCTCGCGCTGCTCGCGCGCCCGCTCGCGTCCGCGCTCCGCGCGTCCGCGACGCTCGGCGAGGCGGGCGCAGCGGAGACGGCCCTCGCCGCGCACCAGCTCCCGGTCCGCGCCGCGGCGCTCGTCGGCGTCGCCGCGCTCGCGACCGGAGGCGCGATGGTCGCGGCGCTCCGTCACGGCGGCCTCGACGACGACCTCGCGCTCGCCGCGGCCGCCGTCGTGCTCGCAGTGACGATCCTCGCGGCGATGCTCGCGTACTCGCTCGCCGCGGCCGCCGCGACGCGCGTCGTCGAGGCGCTCGGCACCCGCGGCGACCTCGCCGCGCGCGGCACCGTCCGCGGCAAGATCCTCGCCGTCGGCTTCGGCCTGAACACCATCGCCGTCCTGCTGTTCGCCTCGACCGGCTACGTCCGCTACCGCGCCGACATCGACCGCGAGTACGTCGCCTCCGCGGCGCGCGCGCAGGAGACCGCGATCACCGCGACCCGCGGGAAGGCCGACCCGGAGCTCGCCGAGCACGTCTGGATCGCGACGGGGTCGCCCTCGGCGCTCCTCGGCGCCGGCGGCGGGATCGTCGCGCGGTTCGGGCCGGGGGACGTCCCCTACCAGCGCGCGCGCGGCGCGCCGCTCGGCGCGGTGCGGCTCGACGAAGGCTGGCTGCTCACCACGCGCGCGCCGGGCGGCGGGGTCGTCGCGTCCTGGCTCCCGGAGACCTCGCTCCACGCCCGGCGGTCGGACTTCCTCGCGGCGATCCTCAAGATGGCGCTCGTCGTCTACCTCGCGACCGCGCTCCTCGCCTGGCTCGCGGCGCGGGCCATCACCGCCCCCTTCCGGACGCTCGGCCGGGCGGCGGACCGGATCGCCTCGGGCGATCTGACCGCGAGCCCGCCGTCGGTCTCGCGCGACGAGATCGGGCAGCTCGCCGCGGACTTCCGCCGGATGGCGCAGGGGCTCAAGGCGCTCGTCGTGGACGTGCAGGGCGCGAGCGCCGGAGTCTCGCGGGGCGCGCGCGAGGCCGCCGCGATCGGCGAGCGGGTCCGCGGCGGCGCCATGGACGAGCACGCCGGGGTCGTCGCGGTGCAGGCGGCGGTCGAGGCGATGGAGGGGTCCGTCCTGCTCGTGTCGCGCGGCGTCGGAGGGCTCTCGGACTACGTCGCCGCGACGAGCCGCGCGATGGGCGAGATGGTCCGCGCGTTCGAGGAGGTGACGAAGAAGGGATCCGAGCTCGGGCGGGCGATGGAGGGGGCGACGCAGGACGTGGATCAGCTCGGCGCCGCCGGCAGCGACGCCCAGGCGCGGCTCGGCCACCTCGAGGCGCTCGCGGGCCACGCCGGGAGCACGCTCTCGGCGGTGAAGGCCTCGATGTCCACGCTCGAGCGGGCCGCGAGCGAGAGCGAGGCGACCGCCGACCTCGTCGCGGACATGGCCGAGCGGGCGGGCGACGTCGTCGAGGAGACGGTGCACGGCATCGAGAGCCTGCGCGCCGCCGTCGCCGACGCCCACCGCCGCGTCTCCGCGCTCGGCCAGCGCTCCGACGACATCGACCAGGTCGTGGACTTCATCTCCGAGGTGGCCGGCCGGACGAACCTCCTCTCCCTGAACGCCTCCATCATCGCGGCCCAGGCGGGCGAGCACGGCAAGCCCTTCGGCGTCGTGGCCGACCAGATCCGCGAGCTTGCGGCGCAGATCGCGCGCTCGACGAAGTCGATCGGCGACATCATCCACTCGGTGCGCGAGGACGTGGAGGGGACGGCCGCGCTCATCGACCGCGGCGACGCGCTCGCGGTCGAGGGCGTGCAGCTCGCCCGGAACTCGCTCGAGGCGCTCTCGAAGATCCAGCGCTCGACCGTCCACGGCCGCGACACGGCCGCGGCCATCCGGATGGCCGTCGACGTCCACGCCCAGTCGTCGGGCGAGGTCTCGCGCCTCGTCGAGTCGGTGGCGGAGGGCTCGCGCGCGGTCACCGGCGCGGTGCAGCTCGTCGGGCGGAGCGTCGGCGCGGTCCACTCCGTGCTGCGCGGCGTGAACGGGATGGCGGACCAGGTCGCGCGCGCGCTCGAGGACCACTCCGGCCTCGGAAAGCGGCAGATCGAGAGCCTCGGGCGGCTCGTGCGGATGATCGCGGAGATCTGCCGCGCGGTGGACAACCACGACTCCGCCACCCGGCGCGTCCGCGACGCGCTGCAGAACGTGTCGCAGACGGCCGGCGAGCACGAGACCGCGGTCGAGGGGCTCGCCGGGGTGGCGGAGCGGCTCGGCGCCGGCGCCCGCGCGCTCGCCGAGCGCGTCGACCGCTTCAAGGTCTGATCAGCGGCGCGCCGCGGGCGGTGGCGCCGCGCGCGCGGGTGGGTCAGCGGCCTCCAGTCGCCGGCTGCATCCGCGGGTGGGCGAACGACCCGGTCACCGTGAAGTTCCAGGCGCCGTCGTTCCCCTTCGCCTGCGCGAGCGCCGACTCGGCGAGCCCCTTGAAGCCCTGCGTGCCGCTCTTCGTCCAGAACGCCTCCTGGACCTTCACCTTCGCCTTGCCGGACAGCGGCGCGAACTCCATCCGCGGCTGGACGACGAAGTAGAGCCCGTCGGTCCGGACCTCGGCGTCGCCCCCGAGCGCCTCGAGCTTCTCGAAAGTCGCCTTGCCGTCGGCGAGCTTCAGCGCGGCGACGATCTGGCCGAGGGCGACGCGCGGCAGCGTGAGGCCGCTCGTCATGCCCGGGAGCGGCAGCTGCCCGCTCGCGATCCCCGCCTCCGCCACGGTGAGGTCGACCCGACCCGTCGGCCGCTTGTCCGTCGCCGCGGGGAGCGTGACATCCGCCTTCCCGGTGAGCTTGCCGAGCAGGTCGAGCCCGGAGGCCTTCCGGAGCGGCAGCGCGCGCGCGAGGTCGACGCCCGCGACGTCGAGCACGACCTGGCGGGCGTCGCCGGAGAGGTCCGCGGTGCCGCGCACGCGCCCGTCGTACAGCCACGCGTCGAAGGCGACGCTGCGGTGCCCGGCGAGGAGCGGCCAGAGCCTCAGCGACGCGGTGACGTCCTCCACCAGGATCCCGAGGCCGGCGGCGGTCTCGAGCTTCACCCCCCGCGCGCGAACGCCGAGCACGCCGCCCGCGGAGACCTGCTCCGCGTCGATCTGCCAGCCGCGCTGCCCCGCCTCCATGATGAGCCGCTCCTTCACCGCCTCGGACGGGAAGGTCCAGCGCAGCGAGAGCGCGAACGCGAGGACGGCGAAGGCCCCGTAGGCCACGGGGGCTCGCCAGCGGTTCCAGTCGATCTTCATGCGGGGCACCGGGTCAGGTCTTGAGCTGGTAGGTGGCGACGAGCAGCGTCGCGTCGACGAGCGCCGGGTCGTCGCTGCGGGTCGTCACGCGGAGCCGGCGCACCTTCACGACGCCCGCGCCGCGCTCGAGCGACTGGATGAGCGCCGCGAGCTTCGTGAGCTCGATGCGGGCGAGGTTCACCTCGACCGACTCCTCGCGGAGGCCGTCCCCCTCGGTCGGCGCGGTGCTGGGGCGCAGGTCGTTCACCGCGATCCCGAGCGTCGCGCCGGTCTGCGAGATGTGGCTCATGAGCGCGACGGGCGAGCCCTTGAGCTTCGTCTCGATCGCCTTCCGCTCCGCCTCGCGGCGCCGGTACACCTCCGCCAGCTTGCCGACCTGCGAGAGCACCTTCGTCTTCTGCTCGATGAGCGCCTCGCGCGAGGCGATCCCCGAGCCGATGGCGTGCGAGACGATCCAGATCGCGAACACCGCCATGGCGAGCGCGGCGGCGGTCACCATGAGCCGCTCGCGCGGCGAGAGCATCCCCACCCACGCCTCTGCGTCGGCGCGCAGCTTCTTCCAGGTCTCCATCAGCGCCTCTCCCCCGGCGTCTCTCGCCCCGCCTCGAGGCAGGTCAGCGACGCGTCGATCGAGAACTCGAACTTGCCGTCCGACCCTCGCCGCCGGGCGCCGCCGGAGCGCGCGTCGGAGAAGCAGCGGGACCCCTTGAGCGACGTGGCGATCGTGTCCACGTGCTCCGCCGCGTCGGTCGTCCCCTGCAGGTGCAGCTTGTCCTTCGTGATCTCGATCCGGTCGAGCCGGACCGACACGCCCTCGGGGACCTTCTCGGAGAGCTCCGCGAACAGGTCCACCGCGGAGACGCGCGGGAGCGCGGCGCCGACCGTGCCGCGGCCCCGCAGCACCGCCTGCGCCTCCTCGAAGTTCGAGAAGCACCGGCCGATGATCTTCGTCTCCGCGTCGCAGAGGGCCCGGTCGAGCGCGGCCTCCTGGCGCGAGAGCGCGAACACCTTCACGCCGGCGGAGAGGATCGCGAGCACCACGACGAGCGCGGCGTAGGCGCCGAGCCGCGCCACCTTCCCCTTCAGGTGCTCGAAATCGCGCGTGAACGCGAGCGCGCCGCGGCGCAGGTTGAGCCGCCCCGCGCGCGCCCCGAGGTGGCCGCGGAGCGCCAGCGCCAGGGCGAGCGCGAGCCCGGGCGCCTCGGCGGCGGGGATCCGATCGTAGGCGGGAGACGCGAGCGCGAGCGGCGCGACCGTTCCCTCCACCTCGGGAGCGAGCACCTCCGGCAGGCCCGCGAGGCGCGCCACCTCCCCCGCGAGCACGAGCCGCGCGAGCGGCCGCTGCCCGGCGCGGGCGCGCCAGGCGCGGAGCGTCGCGCGGAGCTCGCGCACGAGCGGCACGAGCGCGCGCTGGAGCGCCTCGGCGGCGCGGGGATCCGTCGCGCTGTCCGCGAGCGCCGGCGGCAGCGCCGGGCCGCCGGCCTCGGCGGCCACGAGGGCCGCCCCGTCCGCCTCGGACACGCCGAGCTCGCGCGCGAGCGCGCGGGCGAGGTGGCCCGCGCCGAAGGCGAACGTCCGGGCCGCCTCGCAGGCGCCGCCCGCGACGATCGCGATGCTCGTCCGCTCCTGCCCGACGTCCACGATCGCCTCGGCCGGTGCGGGGGTCGCAGCCGCGCCCTCGCCGATTCCCGCCGCGTGAGCGGGCGCGTCCGCGGGCGCCGCGGGGGCGCCGGGCGCGGCAGGGACGGGGGACGCGGCGAGCGCGCCCGCGAGCCCGAGCGCCGCATACGCGGGACCCGGCGGCACGATCGCGCGCGGGTCCACGCCGGCCTCGGCGAGCGCCGCGAGCAGCGCGGCGAGCTCTTCCTTGCGGACGACCGCCACGAGGAGCTCGGTCTTGCCGTCGCGCACGCCGAGCGGCTGCCAGTCCCAGGAGACGTCGGCGAGGTCGAACGGGATCTGCCCCTCCACCTCGAACCCGACGGTCTGGGCGATCCGGCGGGGGTCGGTGAAGGGCAGCGTGACGAGGCTCGTCGAGCCGCCCGTCCCCGGGAACGCGACCACCGCCGAGTCGTACCGCCAGCCGCGCGCGTCGAGCAGGGCGCGCACGGCGGCGGCGTGCCGCGCAAATGGACGGGCGGCAGCTCCCGCCGCTCCACCCTGCGGCGATGGAGCCAGCGGGGGCTGAGGCTCGAGCGGCGCGCGCGCCGTGTCGACGATCTCGAAGCCGCGGAAGGCGCTCTCGACGAGCACCGCCTTCACCGCGCCCGCGCCGAGATCGAGGCCGAGGATCCGCTGCGCCATCTTCTACTCCTCCCGCCAGTGGATGACGCGCCCCGGCGCGGCGACCGCCTCGCCCTGCGCCGGCTTCTCCATCCGGACCACCACCTCGAGCGCCGTCTTGACGGTGCCGGCCGTGCCGGTGGACCGGATCGAGAAGGTCGTGGACCGGTCGGTGAACGGGTTGTTCGGGTTCGACTCCTGGAGCAGCGTCTGGTTCACGTGCACGCCGCACGCCTCGACCGCTTGCCCGAAGTCGAGCGACCCGTACGACAGGATCCCGCCGAGCGTCCGCTCGACGATGAGCTTCTGGAGCCGCTCGCCGAAGGTGGGATCGAAGAGCAGCGGCTGCCCGGGCGGGTCCGCGATGATCTTCGCGAGCTCCACGAGGCGCCGGCGGTCGAGCTCGTTCACGTTCCGGTGCGCGTCGCGGGGCAGGTACACCGTGAGCTGGTCCCCGAACGCGGCCATGAACGCGTCGCCGATCCCGGCGACGAGGTACAGCTCCTCGAGCGAGTCCATCCGCGCGTTCTTCGCCCGGTAGCGGTCCTCGCCGCGGTCGTAGGGCTGGTTCTCGTCCCCGAACGCGTCCTCGAACGGCGGCGGCTTCGAGACCATCGAGCAGCTCGCGCCGCCGAAGGTCGCGCGGAGCCCCGACGAGCGGTCGTCCTCGTCCACCCAGTCGCGCAGCCGGACGAGCAGCTCCTCGCGCGTCGTCCGGCCGCCGCGGGTGTCCTCGCGCTCGAAGAGCGGATCCCAGCGCGGATCGCAGACGAGCTGGTAGATGGCCTGGACCTGCGGCGCGAGCAGCAACCCGGGGTTGTTGATGGCCTCGAGCTGGGCGTTCACCTTGCGCCCCTCGTCGTCCACCTGCGCGGCGTAGGTGGCGGGCGGGCTGGCGCCCGGCGCGGCTCCGTGCGCCGCCGGCGGCGGACCCCCGCCGAAGAGCCCGTCCGTCAGCGGGGCGCCGAGCGCCACGAGCCGCCAGAGCTGGATGCGCGGCAGCTGCATGCCGGCGCCCTTCGGCACCGCGTCGTCGAGCTGCTGCTGGAACGAGAGGACGAGCCGCGTCATCCCGACGCCGCTCCGGGCGAGGTACGACGCTCGCAGCTCGTCACGGGCGTTCGCCGCGATCTGGAGCGAGACGCGCGCGTCGTAGGCGAGGTCCACCGCGAATGCGGTGAGCACCGCGACGGAGACCATCACGATGAGGAGCGCCGCGCCGCGCTCGATGTGCCGGGAGGCGCTCACGCTAGAACCCCAGCGGCTTGCGCATCTCGATGCGCGCCTCGGTGACGAACTTCTCGGTGCGGCCGTCGGCGAGCAGGACCTCGAGCTCGACGCGGACGCGCGGCGGCAGCTCCTTCGCGTGCTCGACCGTGCGGGTCGTCCACTCGCGCATCCAGTCGTGCCGCTTCGAATCCCAGTACTGCAGCCGCAGCGCCGTGACGTGGTCGGCGACGAGGTCCTTGCGCCCGCCGCGGTCCGGCTCGTCGTCGAGCCGGGGCTTCTCGCGTCGGACGAGCACCTTCTCCCCGGACCGCTCCGGGTCCGACTCGACCGCGTACTCCACCACCGCCTGATCGGACTCCTTCGCGTCGCGGTAGTGCCAGCGCGAGTGCGCGAAGGTCGTGAAGAGCAGCTCGTCCTCGCGCCCGACGAAGAGGGTGGGAGGATCGCGGAACCGCCGGGTGTCGTAGTTGTCCGACAGGAAGGCCACCGTGAGCTCGCGCGAGATGCGGGTGAGGGCGAGCCGCGCGGCGCCGTACCGCTCCGCCTGGCCGCGCGCGACCTCCGACGCGTGGTCGATCCCGCGCAGCGAGCCGATGGTCATCACCGCCATCACCGCGGTGATGCCCATCGCGATGAGGACCTCGACGAGGGTGAAGCCGCGGGCGGACACGATCACTTCTCCTCGGGCTCGCCGACGACGAGGTGGGTGACGACGTCGAACGACTCGGTCGTGCGGCCGTCCTGCCACGAGACGGTGAGGCGGACCTCGCGGACGCCCTTCTTGAGCTGCTCGCCGATCCGCGTGAGGAGCGCCTGGAGCATCCCCTTGATCACCGCCTGGCTGGCGGCGAGCTGCGGCGCCTGGTCGGCCGGCGGCAGGAGGTCGTCGAGCTTCTTGCCGCCGGCGAGCGCGGCGAGCACGCCGTCGGCGCCGAGCTCGACGGACGGGCGATGGACCTCCAGCTTCCAGCGCACCTCGGGGTGGCCCTCCTGCTCGAAGGAGCCCTCGTCGGACTCGTCGAAGTCGCGGAACCCCTTGCGCTCGGACTCGGCCTGCACCTCGACCATCTTGCCGCGGGCGAGCATCGTCGCGACGTCGAGGTTCCGCGCGCGCACGTGGTTGCGCAGCGCCCCGCCGACGACCTCCGAGATCGAGACGAGCGACGCCGCGAGGATCGCGAGCGCGACCATCACCTCGAGCAGGGTGAAACCGCGGGCGGCCCGGGTCCCCGCTCACTCCTTCACCTCCACGGGTCCGACCACGACGCGGGAGCGTCCGGTGAAGGGCTCGACGACGATCGTGTAGACGTAGCTCCCGTCCACGATCGGGACGAAGGCGCGCTGCGCCTGGCCGGCGGGGAAGAAGTAGACGTAGGCGGTCCCGGTGTCGTCGTCGTCGCGCCCCTCGACGTGGATCTTGCCGAAGCCGGCGGCGCCCGGCAGCTCACGCTTCTTCACGAGCTGGTCGGAGAACGCGCCGAAGGTCGTGCGGGCGAGGAGCCGCCGCGCCTCCTCGTCCTTCTCGTCCGAGAACCGCTTCGCGAGCGTCTCGTCGTCCTCGCGCTCGCGCGGGTCGCGCGCGATCCCGGCGGGGCCCGGGGCGCACTCCGCCCACCACGCACGCTGCGCGCGGTCGAGCGCGATGCGGCAGGTCGCGTGGCGGAGCGCGGCGGTGTCGAACAGGTAGCGCATGCCGCCGGCGAGCTTGCCCGCCGCGTCGCGGGCGTTCGCGCCCGTGATCGAGCCGAGCGCGGGCGCGGCGAGGCCCGCGATGAGCGCGATCGCCGCCACGACGACGAGCAGCTCGACGAGCGTGAAGCCCCGCTCCCTGTGTCGCGCGTGCACCCGTCCTCCGGTCAGTAGTTCACGACGTCCGCGTTCTCGCCGTCGCCGCCGGGCTGGCCGTCGCTGCCGTAGGACTTCACGTCGAACGCGTCGGGGTGCGCCTGCCCCGGGTAGAGGTAGACGTACTCGCGGTCCCACGGGTCCTTGAGCTTGCCCTCGGGCGAGTTCGCCTTCAGGAACTTCTCGTCGATGAGGAGCTTCAGCCCCTCCTCGGTGGTCGGGTAGCGGCCGCGCATCACCTTGAACGCCTCGATCCCGTCGGAGGCGATGCGCTGCACGTCGGTCTTGGCGCGGTCCACGCGCGCCTTGCCCGCCTGCCCGACGACGTTCACGGCGACCGCGGTCGCGATGAGCCCCAGGATGACGAGCACGACGAGGATCTCGATGAGCGTCATGCCGCGAGCGATGGCGCGGGGTGTGGAGCGAGGTGTCACGGCTAGCCTCCTGCGAGGGAGTTGATCTGGAGAATCGGCATCAGGACCGAGAAGACGATGAACGCGACGACGCCGCCCATCACCACGATCATCAGTGGCTCGAGCAGGGACGTGAGCGCCGCGACGGTGGTGTCGACCTGGTCCTCGTAGGCGCTCGCCACGTTCGCGAGCATCTCCTCGAGGGCGCCCGAGCGCTCGCCGACCGCGACCATGTGGTGGACGAGCGGCGGGAACTCGCCGGAGCGCTTCAGCGGCGCGGCGATCGACTCGCCCTCGCGGATCGCGTCGCGCGCCTGCTCGACCACCTCCGCGAGCCGGACGTTGCCGACGACGTTCTTCACGATGTCCATCGCGGTGAGGAGCGGGACGCCGCTCTTGAGGAGCGTCGAGAGCGTGCGCGCGAAGCGCCCGATCGCGATGATCCGGACGAGTCGGCCGAAGACGGGGACGGTGAGCACGAACCGGTGCCAGCGCGCGCGCCCCGCCGGCGTCGCGCGCCAGCGCAGGAACCCCCAGATCGACCCGGCGACGAGCAGGATCAGCAGCCACCAGAACTGCGTGACGAACGAGGTGAAGCCGATGAGCCCTCGGGTCATCCAGGGGAGCGTCGCCTTCGTGTCCGCGAAGAGCTTCGTGACGCGCGGGATGACGACGGTGAAGAGGATGCCGAGGACGATCGAGCCGATGACCATCATCGCGGCCGGGTAGGCCATCGTCCCCATGATCTTGGACCGGAGCCGCGCCTGGCTCTCCGTGAACTCGGCGAGCCGCACGAGCACGATCTCGAGCGCGCCGGAGTGCTCGCCGGCGCGGATCATGTTGACGAAAAGGTCTCCGAACACGCGCGGGTGCGCGCCGAGGGCGTCGGCGAGGGTGGACCCCTCGTTCACGCGCTGCTTCACGTCCCCGAGGACCCGCTTCAGCTTCTCCTTCTCGACCTGCTCGACGAGCGCGGTGAGCGACTCGACGAGCGGGATCCCGGCGTGGACGAGGACGGCGAGCTGCCGCGTCGCGATCGCGAGGTCCTCGGCGGAGATCCGCCCGATCACCCAGCGCCGCACGTTCACGTCGCGCGCGGCCTGGGCGTCGGCCTGCTTCTGCCCGACGACCTCGGTGAGGAACACGCCCTCGCGCCGGAGCGTCGAGCGCAGCGTCTTCGGCGAGTCCGCCTCGCGCAGGCCCACGACGGACTTTCCGGCCGTGGTGAGCGCCCTGTACTCGAAGACGGGCACTAGTGGCGGTCCTCCGCGGTGACGCTCAGCACCTCGGCGGCGGTCGTGATCCCGCGTGCGACCTTGTACGCGCCGTGCTGCATGAGCGAGAGCATCCCGTGGTTCACGGCGGCCCGCTTGATGGTCGAGGAGTCGACGGACTTGAGGATGAGCTGCCGGATGTCGTCGTCGACGAGCATGAGCTCGTAGATGCCGG
>WNGF01013966.1_pt1 | contig 11304 bp, 8 predicted proteins | sample 5400641 | NCBI WGS metagenome assembly WNGF01 (sample SAMN13153371, study PRJNA577476) | soil metagenome | isolation source: 80 cm soil or saprolite under grassland replicate 2 | place: USA:California | collected 2016-06-15 | reverse complement strand
CCCGGCTGGGGTCCCCGTGACCGATGCGCAAATGGCACGCGTGAGCCTGGAACGCCATCGGTTTCACGGCGACTGGAACTACACCATCCGTCCCACCGCCGCACACTGATCAAAACAGTTATTTCCTGACAGGCCCTTATAACTAGAAGCTCAGACGGAGGCCGAATCGGAACTCTCGCGATCGACCCAAGGCATACGCGGTCTGCGTAGAGAGGACCTTCCCGAAGTTCGAGCTGTTGACATTGCCGTTCGGATTGCTGAAGTGCGGCGTGTTGGTCGCGTTGAATGCCTCGCCCCGGAATTGCAGATTGAAGCGATTACTGAGTTCGAAAGTGCGAAAGAGGCTCAAGTCCAGATTCACCACACCTGGTCCTCGCATTGTGTTCCGGCCCACGTTGCCGAACCGCACCTCCCTGACCCGCGCAAACGCGCTCGTGTCGAAGTACGTACCATCGCCACCGACCTTACCGAATATCTCGACGTTCTCTTTGATCTGGTCGGGCGTCTGCCGGTTGCCCGGCATGTTCAACGAGGCGCCTGAGGCGGTCAGGTTGAACGGCCGTCCCGAATAGGCGGCGAGGAGGCCATTCAACTGCCAGCCTCCCAGGATCGTGGCGCTGGTACCGCTCGTCGCCCACGGCTTGCCGGTGCCGAACGGGAGCTCATACACCACGCCAAGCTGGAAGTTGTGGGGAACATCGTGGTCCGCCAGCGCCCGATTGCGGTAGAACACGCTTGGCGCGTTGTAGCGGAACTCCGTCCAGTCAGAGTAGGGGGCCTGATCGATGGCCTTCGAGAAGGTGTACGCACCCTTGACCAGCAGGCCATCGGTGAAGCGCCGATTGATCGTGGTTTGCAGCGAGTGATAGATACTGTGCGTGCGGCCATCCCACTCCCTGGTTGCGGTGGTGCGGCCGAATTGGGCGAATAGTGGCCGTCCCTCGTCGCCGGAGCCCGGTATCTGTGAGGCGTTGATATCCAGGAACGCGAAGCCCCTGACAGATGCCGCCCCGACGTATCCAACCGACGCAACCATTGCCGCTGGTAGTTTTTGTTCGAATATTAAGTTCCACGACTGGATGTAGCCACGATGCAGCTCCTGGTTGGCGACGGGGTAGCCTGTCTCGGCGACCGACGGCAGCGGAACCCTGCCCTGGTTGATGTCGGGGCAGCAGATCGATGGAATGCCAACAGTCGGGCCCAGCGGTGCATTCGGGACACCCGCCGCCACGTAAGCGCGATCCGTGGTGACGGGTTGGAAGCCGTTGACGCCTGAGAACACCGCCACGAGCGTCAGCGGATACCAGCCGCGCAGCGCCTGAGCCCCCCAGGGATGCGAGTGATAGGTGATGCCGTACCCGCTTCGGATCACCGTCGAATCGGTCACCTGGTAGGCGAAACCGAGACGCGGAGCAAAGAGCTTCTTGCTGAAGCCAACGTTGTTGTCCCGGGGGATGCCACCTTTGCCGCCGATTAACGCCTCGTTGGTCGTGGGGTCATACGATTCGATGCCCAGACCCTGCGAACGCCTTCGGTTCGGATAAAGCTCCCATCGCAGTCCCAGATCGATGGTCAGCTTCGGCGTCGCGCGCCAGCGGTCGCGCGTGTAGAGCGCGTACTGGTTCTCCAGGCTGTCCATCTTGATGAACTGGCTGCTCTTCCCCGAGACATCAGGAGTGCCGAGTAGAAACGCCGCCAACGCGTTCCAGTCGTTCTCGAACGATGGCGCCCCTCCCTGGAAGCCCACGGTTGAGTTCAGCGCGTCGGTATTCAAGGCGGTCACGCCGGGATCGAAATAGAACGCACCGCGTGGGCCTTCGCCCAACTCCGGCTGCCAGTGGTTCATCAGGTGGTGGACAAAATCGAAGCCGAACCGGACATCGTGAGTGCCCTTCATCCAGCTCGCATTGGTATTGAAGGTATAGGACTGGTCGTTGCGGAAAAGGGGATTCCAGCCTTCCGGATTGCCGAGGGGGGAGAAGCCGGAGATGTACATGGGCGGCATTCCGCTTTCGCGCGGGTCCGGCCCGTTGGTCCCCGGGATCCCCAGGATGTCCAATCCGAAGTTGGTGCCGAGGTCAGGGGGACGCACGTTCTGGCCGAATCGGGTCCAGCCGAGGGTCCCGTCAACCAGGAAGGTCGGTGAGACGGTGTAGGTCTGGCCGATACCCGCGATCTGCACGAGCGTGTGGCCATCGCCGAGACCGCCACCGGCGCACAAGCAATTGCCTCCTGCCTGACCGAGGCTGAAGTCGCCATGAACCAGCGCGTCCATGGCGCCGTACTTGAACCACAGCTGATGCCGCTCATTCCGGTTCCAGTTGACCTTCGCGTCGATGTTGTTGCGGTTCAGGCGCTGGGTACCGGAGTTGAAGTAGTTGCTATTATCGCCAGACTGGTTGGGCAGAGGAACCAACGCCAGCATCTTCATCATCGGGCCGTTGAGGCGAGACTGCGGGATGACGTTGACGCGACCGCCGCTGGTGAAGACCGACCGGCCGGTGCCATCCAGATTGCCTGAGAACGGATCGAAGATCATGCCCTGCCGGAGTGGTGTCAGGCCTCCCTCCGTGGTGGGCACCATGATGGGGCTGGCGTTCCGATTCAGGACTTGCGCGCCCAGCATCCTGCTGAAATCCCCGGTGCGGAAGTCAGCTGTCGGGACGGATGACAGAACGGAGTTGCTCACGCGTTCGAACGTGCCTTCCCAATCCGTGAAAAAGAACACCTTGTTCTTCTTGATGGGTCCGCCGATGCTTCCCCCGTCGATGTTTCGCTGGCCTTTGGGTTTTTTCGTCCTTCCGGCGCGATTCTCGTCCCACGTGAAAGCCCGCAACGCGCTGTTGTCGTGCATCGCGAAGCCGCTGCCGCGGAAAATGTTGGTCCCCGATTTCGTGATCACGGTGACCGCCGCGCCGCCCGTCATACCCTGCTCGGCATCGAAGGTGTTGGTCGAGATATTCACTTCCTGGATGCTTTCCACCGGCGGGACGTACACCGCGTGGTGAGGCATCGTCACCAGGATGTCGGCCGAACCATCGACACGAGTATTGTTGGCGTTGCGCTCCTGGCCGTTGACGTTGGTCGACAAGGCTCGTCCTGGCGTATCGGTGACGGCGTTCTGAAAGCGCGCCGGTGTCGCGCCCGGAACGAGATCGATGAGCTTCTGGAAGTTGCGATAGCCGGAAAGCGGAAGATTCTCCATCGCCCGGGTATCCAGCGTCACACTGACATCCGCCTTCGTGGTCTGCAGGGCCGCCGTGCTGGCCTCCACGGTGACCTGTTCGTTGACGCCGCCCACCTGGATGCTCGGATTGACCCGGGTCACGGTATTGATGGGGACGTTGACGCTCTTTTGGATGTAGGGTTTGAATCCGCTTGCGCTGACCGAAAGATCGTAGGTGCCTTCAGGCAGGTTTGGAATCGAATAGTAGCCGGCATCGTCGGCAGTGGCCTGGCGGGACAGGCCCGTGGCCGTGTTCGTCACCGTCACAGGTGCCTTGGGAACCACGGCGCCCGTCTCGTCCGTCACGGTTCCGACGATCGAACCGTAAAGAACCTGCGCTGAAGCAGCACGTGCGGCATAGCCCGTGACCATGAAGGCAATGGCCACACAGTACAGAATGACCATCGCCCGAGGAGCCGTGTTCGCAGGTTTCACGGTAATACCTCCATTCGGCATTGACCCGCGTCCTAGACCCGCAGGTCTCTGAAAATGTGGAAATCCAAAACTGCAGGGGGAGGCTTCGGCGTCGGCAAGGGGACAGGAGTGCCGACGGAAATCACGACTGGAAGGGACCGAAGCGGAACGTGACCCCACGCGCATCGAGTACACCTCGCGCCGGTTCGCCGTATCTCAGGCACGAATGCTCCTCCCGCCGCATCCGTTTGTCAACCGGCGCGACTAGTTGTGAGGCCGACCTGGCGGCTCAGCAAGAGTCGCCGTTGCCGGTGACCCCGCAGGAATCACGCGCGTTCGAACTCAGAAAATATGTTTCGTCAGTTCAGTGATTGGCTAGAGCCTAGGAAACCGCTTGTATTCGTCTCAGACAATCCGGCGTACGACTTCCAGTGGATCAACTTCTACTTCTGGCGCTACTTCGGCGTGAACCCGTTCGGACATTCTGGGCGACGGATCGCCGACTTTTACGCCGGGCTCGTCGGCGACTTTCGCAGCACGCAGAAGTGGAAGCGCCTTCGCCGAACGAAGCACGATCATCATCCAGTGCACGACGCACTCGGGAACGCCGAGGCGCTCATTCGGCTCTTCGACGGTGAACGCTGAGCGTCACTCTCGGGGTCGTCGGAGGTATCGTCAGCATTCAGGAGTTCGTTGAGGTGATCGACATTCGCGAGCTACGAAGGGATCCCAGCGCATACCTGACGAAGCTGTCACGCAAAGGCGCAGAAGGTCTTGTCCAGGAACTGCTCGAGGTCGATGGCGCGTGGCGAGCGGCAAAGGCTGTGTCGGAGGAGTTGCGAGCCAGGCTGAAATCATCGGGGAAGCCGACGCCCGATCAACTGCAGGAGTTGCAGCGGGCGAAGGAGGAGTTTCAAGAGACCGAATCGAGAGTCGCCGAGCTGGAGCGTCGGCGAAAGCAACTGCTTGACCGCGTGCCGAATCCGCCGGCCGACGATGTGCCGACTGGCGGAGAGGAGGACTATTTTTGCGTGTCAACGAACTGAACGGTGCCTTCGAGGCCTCGAGCCATTGGGGCTTCGAGGAGCCCGTTTATCCGCTCCTATCATCACAGTTTCAAGCTGTACTCCCTTCAGGGACAGACGGGACGTGTTGTTCAGGTCTACGCCGCATGGATGAGCCAGGGTCGAAAATCTCCTCCAATCAGGATGGGTTGCTCGATAGAGCGGGGAGAAGGTCGACGCGATAGCCGAGACTTCGCAGTTCGCGGATCATCTTGCGCGCGCGGACCTTCTTGGCCTCCACGCTAACGGCAGGCCCGCGTTCGTCGTAGCGCACGCGCTCGTGCAGGATCTTCCAGATCAATCGACACAACCGGTGGGTGATCGCGCCGATCGCCTGGGCATGTCCGAGGCGTGGGACGATCCGACGGTACACGACGGCAAAGATCGTCCCCTTGGCCTTCACCGCCGCATTGGCCGCCTGATTGAGGACGCGCCGCATCTGGCGATTGCCTTTGGGGCAGCGATGGCTGTAGTTCACGCCGGCGCTCTCTTCGTTGCCGGGACAGGCGCCCATCCAGGAAGCGAGATGCTTGGCTGAGGGAAACGTGGCGGCGGTGGCGCCGACCTCCGCGATGATCTGCTGGGCAGAATCGACGCCGAGTCCGGGGACCTCGGCGAGGCGTTGCACCGCGTCGTGGTGGGCCGTGAGCAGGTCGGCCATCTGCTGATCGAGTTGGCCGAGGTGATCCTCGATCACGCGCAATTCTTCCAACGTGAGCTTCAGCAGTCGACGGTAAACCGGATGCAGCGTCGCACAGGCCTGGAAGGCATCGCACAGTTGCTCGGGTGTGGCACGCAGGCGCGCGGTCGCGAGTGTCGCAAGCGCGGCCGGATCGGTTTCGCCGTCCGCCAGCGCCTGCAGCATGCGGCGAGCGCTGATGCCGAGCAGGTCCGACACGATACTGGAGACCTTGATGTGGGCTTCCTCGAGCAGCGCCTCCAGCCGGTTGTGAAGCTGCACGCGGTTCCGGGTGATCTGGTACTTGCGGCGCATCACAGTGCGCCAGATCCGCCGCTCGACGTCGGGCACGAAGCTCAAGGTGAGTTCCTGCGCGACCAGGCGTTTCACCAACCGCTCGGCATCAGGGAAGTCCTTCTTGCGTCCACGGGTCCACGATTCGATTGCGCTTGGGCAAGATGGAGCGTGCCCGCAAGCCGCGGCGCGTCGTTGCGCCCGCGGCGCCGGGGCCGCCAGTGCTGTTCCAGGGCTTCCCAGACCGGCCGCCAGTACTGCGCAGTCGACTCCATGACCACTTCCTCGACGTCGTGCTCGACGAGCCAGTCGGCCACGCGACGCAGATCGGCCGGTGTCGTTCCGACCTTCTGGCGCTCGAAGTGGAAGTCGCCATCGATCTCAACGTCGGCCACCACCACCGCCAGCATCTTCTTGTGCACGTCGATTCCCGCGATTCGGTACGGCATCGGTCTCTCCTTGCGAGAGCGGAGAGCGTGCCTCGTCGCATCAGTCAGGGTCGCGGGCTATCGTTGGTGCCCTGTGGAACTCGACGACGCCCAATTATTCGGTCAATCACGCACGCTCCGGATCAAACAGTTGCTCGGCCTCGACGGCTCCACTGGCTCACTTCGATCTCGCCGCTCTCGGCGCTATTCTGACGCGCTGATTTTCATGGCGTTTCGCGGGCCGCAGGCCCAGGTTAACCAGTTGCGGAAATCGTCCAGTATGGTGAGCCAGCCCATAAGACCAATAAATTCAGTTACTTACGAGCCTATCGATTGGCTGATCTCGTAAGTCTTATTTCCTCAGACATTTGTGACGCGCAAACCCGCACTGGACGATGTCCGCAACTGGATGACTGGTTCACCCGCCTCAAGCCGGAGCACAGAAGAACTAGCCCCATCGGAGTCAGTGTTTGTCGCGGCCAGGCTTCAGTCGAAAGCGAGTGACGTCGAGAGTTCGCGGTGCGCCTCGATCTGCGCCTTTAGGTCCGCGATTTTTTGTTCGGCGGTGGCAAGAGCATCGGCACCCGCGATGAAGCGGCGCGGCGGCCGTTCCTCGCTCGCAATCGCAATGAGCGCGCGCGCGAGCTTCGCCGGGTCCCCGGATTGCTGTCCGTTCTGGCCTTTCCAGTACTCGACCAATGGTTCTCTCCGCTCGTCGTAGTCCGCGATGGACGCCTCCGCATAGTTCGTCGATTGCTCCGTGAGGAGTTCCGTGCGAAAGAATCCCGGATTCACGATCGTCGTGGCGATGCCGAACGGCGCGACCTCCGCCTGCAGGGATTCCATCCAGCCCTCGAGACCGAACTTCGACGCGGCGTAGGCGCTCACGAATTCGAAGCCGGCGGCGAGGCCCGCGGACGATGAGATCGAGATGATGTGCCCCGAGCGCTGCTTGCGCATCACAGGCAGGACCGCGCGCGTCACGTTCATCGGTCCGATGAGGCTTGCGGCCAGCTGCCGGTCGATCTGCGCTGGCGTCAATTCCTCGAAGTAGCCGGCGTAGAAGCTGGCGGCGTTGTTGACCAGCACGTCGATGCGACCGAAGCGGTCGACGGCGGCCCGTACCGCGGCCTCGGCGTCGGCCGCGCTCGTGACGTCCAGCGTTACGGCGAGCAGGTCGCTCGACGTTCCCAAGACCTTGGACATTCGCTCGCGGTCTCGACCGGAAGCCCTCACCGAATGGCCGGCGGCCAACGCGGCCCTCACGAAATCGACACCCATGCCGCGGCCGGCACCCGTAATCAACCAGACTTTTTTGCTCATCACATCCTCAAGGACTGCACGTTCTATTTGCCGAACCGCTCAATGCGGTACGCGAGCTCGGGACCTTCGTCGCCTTCGTAAGCGAGCTGTGCGATCGCGAGCGTGAATGGCTCCAAGTACCGCGCGATTCGTAGTGGTCCTGCGTCGACGGGCTCAAAGCCGACATCGCGAATCAGCTGCGCCACGACGTTCTTCGCATCGTCGTTGTTGCCACAATAGAGCAGGCTCGGGCGGCGGCGCGTTCTGCGCTTGGCGTCGAAGACATCGAACAAGACTTCGCTCGGGATGGTGCTGAAGGCCGAGACCACCCTGGCCCGTTTCGTCTTCTTCGCCAACGCCTCGGCACCAGATGACGTGTGCCCGATCACCAGAGCGGTGTCGTTCGCGTTCATCGGCAGCGAACAGGTGATCAGCACCTTTCCCGAGATGTTCCCGGCCTGTTTCAACACGTCGTTGACGCGCGACCAGTGGACGGCCAGGAGCAGCACGTCGGCATCTTCGGCGGCCTCGCGAGGCGTGCCGGCCACTGCGCGGCGGCCGGCCTGACGGGCGAGCCGATTCAACTTCCGTTGACTGCGCGCGTAGCTAAAGACGACGTCGTGCCCGGCTTTCGCGAAGATCGTGCCGAGCTTTCCGCCCATCAACCCTGAACCGAGAATTCCGATACGCATGTTCGCGTCCTTAAGCTGCCCGCTCCACGGCCCGCATCTGCACTTCGTTCATCCGGCCGCCGTGCACTGTGAGCTTCGAGAACCCGGCATCGAGTGCGGCCAGATCCGCCGGCGTCAACTGGACATCGAGTGCTCCGAGGTTCTCGCGCACGTGGCCGATGTAACGCGTGCCAGGGATCGACACGATGAACGGCTTCGGGGCCAGGAGCCACGCGAGGGCGAGCTGTGCCGGTGTGGCATTCTTCGTGGCAGCAAAGCGGGTCAGCAGATCGACGATCGGCATATTCGCCGCGATGTTGTCAGGGGAGAAGCGATCAAAGCCGGCACGTGTCTTCGGGATTCTAGAACAGCTATCTCATAAATGGTCCGTCGGGCTCGGCACTCCCGGCGGTCTTGGGATAGCTAAACAGAACGCGACTTCTCGTTATTGATTTCCCCGGCACAAAATCTGCCGGCGCAGGCGGTCTAAGGCTCGCATCGGGCAAGCCGTAGCAGCGGACAACCTCGAGCTCGGCCGCACCGTCATCGCGGATTGTGTCAACCCCTGGCCGCTGACGCGTGATGCATGGCAGCAGGTGGGCCAGCATCGTCATGTTCGAGTCACCGCGTCTGCCCCGAACGGCAACTGCCGTTTCTCGTGACTCTATTCGATGCGTAACGCCCACATCGGATCCAGTCCCGCCGCGCGCCGTGCCGGGATGAACGCCGCGACGAGCGTCGCTAGGACGAGTAGCAGCGCGGCGCGTACCAAAAGCGCCGGGTCCCACGGCCGCACGTCGAACAACCGACTCGCGATCAACGCGCCCGAGACGATCGCCGCGGGAATGCCGAGCGCCAATCCGACGCTGACCTGCACGAACGCTCCGCGCAGCACCATCCCGACGACCGACGCGCGGTCCGCGCCGAGCGCCATGCGCACGCCAATCTCGGCCGTCCGCCGCTCGACGGTGTACGCCGTGATGCCGTAGAGCCCCACGGCCGCGAGCAGGAGCCCGATCGCGCCGAACAGCCACGTCAGGCTCGCGATCATGTCTTGCTGCGCGAATTGGCGGCGAACGACGTCGGCATATGGTTGGACGCGGCCCATCACGACGTCCGGAGCGACCGCCGCCAGTTGGTCGCGCACCGCGACCGCAAGTCCCGGCGGATTGCCGGGCGCCCAGATCACGATGTTGTACAGGTAGTGCGACCAGAGCTCGCGGCTTTCGAGCTCTCGATCCTGGAACGTCGCGCCCCGCGCTTCCGGCACGAAGTACATCGCCGGCACCGCGTGCAGCGTCGACGGAAAGTAGCGGACGTCGGCCGCGACGCCGACGATCTCGTACAACCCGGCGTTCTTCCCCGCCGCAGGGCCGAAGTGCTTGCCGATCGGATTCTCGTTTGGAAAGAACTTCCTCGCGAACGCTTCGTTGATCACGGCCACGCGGCGCGCGGTCGCGTTGTCGGCGTCGACGATCGGCCGTCCCATGACGATCCGGTCGCCGATGGTTTCGAAGAAGCTCGGCATCACGCGCGTCCACGCGGACGAGACATCGTCTCTCGGGCCCGGCTCGGGCTGGCCCGCCATGCGCACGTCATGCGACCAGTAACTGCCGCTCATCGGCGCGTAGAGCGCCGCGCTCGCGGTGCGCACGCCGGGGAAGGCGCGCAGACGGGTTTCAATCTCGCGGAAGAGCGGGAGCAATTGCTCTTGCGGCTGGTTGGACAGCTTCGAGTCGATCGACACCAGGTAGCGGCCGTCGGCCGCGAAGCCGAGGTTCTGGTGCTCCAGATTGTGCAGGCTCTGGCCCAACATCGCGGCCGCGCTCAGCAGCACAACCGAGACGGCCGCTTGCGCGATCGCGAGCGTTTTCTGCGCGCCCGTCGTCTCTGAAGCCGTGCGGGTCGATCCACGCATGGCGTCCATCGGGTCGGCGCGCGACGTGATCCACGCCGGCACGATGCCGAAGAGCAGCGCCGTCATCAGCGACACGGCAAGCGCGAACAGCAACACCGGCATCGAGGGCGCGGCGCTCACCGGAACCCACGCATCCTGGAAAGCGAGATGCACGATCAGGCGCGCTCCGGCCCAGGCCACCGCAATGCCGGCGGCGCCGCCGATGCCGGCGAGCACCGCGCTGTCGATCAGCGCCTCGCGCACGAGCCGCGCGGGCGATGCGCCGATCGCCGCGCGCATCGCCGTCTGGCGCGCGTGCCTCAAATTGCGCGCGAGGAGAAGGTTCGCAATGTTGGCGCATGCGAGCAGCAGGACGCAGATCGCGGCGATCAGCAGCAGCCGCAGCCCATCCTGGTATTGTTCGCGCATCGGCGACACGCCGGCGCCACCCGGCGTGAGATGCGACGTCTGCTCGTTCCACCGCGCGCGGTCATGCGCGCTCATGTCGAGGCGGTGGCTCGCCAGCCACTGGCGCAGCTCGCCCTGCAGCTGTGCCTCCAGCGTCCGCGGGTTCGTCCCCGGTCGTACCCGTCCGATCAGATCGAGCCAGGCCAGGCCAGGATTTTCGAGGCGAGACGTCGCGCCGGCGATGAGCGGTTCTGTCGTCAGCGGCAGCCACATGTCAGGCATGTCCGAGGCGGCGACTTTCGCTCCGAAAAAGCCGGGCGGCGCCACGCCGATGATCGAAAACGCCCGACCGTTGATGTCGTACGGCGCGCCGATGACGGACGAATCGGATCCGTACTTCTCCTGCCACGTGTGGAAGCTGATCACCGCGACCGGCAGCGCACCGCGCACATCGTCGGCATCCGTGAACAGACGCCCGCGCCACGCGGAGATCCCGAACGTTTGGAAGAAATTGCCGGACACGAACTCGCCGAGCCGCGACTGCACCGCCTCCCGCGAGCCGGCGCGGCGGACGGCGACGTAGCCGTTACCCGTGCCGACCTGGAACGCGGCGAGCTGCTCGAACGCGGCGGTGTCGGCGCGGAAGCGTTGGTACGCTTCCCACGAGAACAGCGTCCAGTCGTTCTCCGCCGCGTGATTGCTCTGCGTGTATCCGGTCGAGTAGCAGCACGTGACGGCGTCGCCGATGCGCCAAAGCTGCTCCGGCTTCGCGACCGCCAGCGATCGCAGCATGACCTGCTGAATCAGGGTGAAGATCGCGGTCGTCGCGCCGATGCCGAGTGCCAACGTCACGACAGCAGTTGCGGTAAAGCCCGGTGATTTGTTCAATCGCCGCAGCGCGTACTTCACATCGGCCAGCAT
>WNGF01009308.1_pt1 | contig 11306 bp, 10 predicted proteins | sample 5400641 | NCBI WGS metagenome assembly WNGF01 (sample SAMN13153371, study PRJNA577476) | soil metagenome | isolation source: 80 cm soil or saprolite under grassland replicate 2 | place: USA:California | collected 2016-06-15 | reverse complement strand
CGCCCAGATGAGGAGCGCACGAGAGACGCGAGTGCGCCACGCGAACGGAGCGGGGAGCAAGGGGCCCCCGCGAGTGAGCGTGCACGGGGTCTGGGGGCGAAGCCCCCAGATCAGAAAATGAAGACGGCTGCGGTGCTGGCCGCGCTCGCGATGGCGCTGGTGCTCCAGGCGACGCTCGCCGGGCTCTCGATGGCGGGGGGGACGCGGGTCAACCTCGTCCTTGTCGCGGTCGTCTACGCGGCGCTGGTGTTCGGACCGGTCACCGGCATGTTCGCCGGCACCGCCGGGGGCCTGGCGCAGGACGCGATCGCCGGCGGCGTTGTCGGGGTTGGCGGCCTGTCGAAAACGATCGTCGGATTTCTGGTGGGCGTGCTGGGCGCGCAGTTCATCGTGTCCACCACGATCCCGCGGCTCGTGATGTTCGTCGCCGCCTCGCTCGTGCACGAGGTTTGCTTCCAGGCCCTGTACGCGCTCGTCGAGTCGCGCGGGTTCCGGATGCAGTATTCGGCGGCGCTCGTCCAGGCCCTCGTGAACGGCCTGGTCGGAATCCTGGCCTTCTTCCTCGTGGAACGCGGGCCGGAAGTGATGCAGCGGCGGCGGAATTGGCGCACCGCGTCGAGCCGGCGCAGGTATTAGGCCATGAGTACGACCCCACTCCTTCCCGACGATCGACGCAGCCTGACGCTGCGGCTGTCGTTCATGCAGTATCTCGTCACGGCGGGCTTTGCCGCCCTGGCGATTGGCTTCTGGATCTTCCAGATCGCGCAGCACGAGAAGTTCCGCGAGATGGCGGAGGAGAACCACCTCCGCCGGCTGCCGCTGCCGGCGCCGCGCGGCGTGCTGCTCGACCGCAATGGCAAGGTCCTGGTCGAGAACCGCGACAGCTTCAGCATCGCGCTCGTCCGCGAGCAGACGCGCAATCTCGGCGAGACCCTGCAAAAGCTCGCATTCGCGACGAACACGGACGAAGCCCAGTTGCGCGAGACCGTGGTTCGCCGCCGCCGGGAGCCGAGTTATCGGCCCATCGTGCTCATTGAAAACGCGAGCATCGAGCAGGTCATCGCGGTCGGCGCGCGCCGGTGGGAACTGCCGGGAATCATCGTGCAGCACGTGCCGTCGCGGCATTACCCCGCGAGCGAAATTGCCGCGCACGTGTTCGGCTACGTCACGGAAATCGCCGACACGCAGCTTCAGAAAGCGGAGTACGCCGGCGCGGAAGCGGGCTCGATGGTCGGGCAGGCCGGCGTCGAGCTCGCGTACAACAAACTGCTGATGGGGGCGGACGGCAACAAGACCGTCGTCGTCAACAGTGTCGGCCGCGAGATCGGTGCGCCGCTCGGTGAAGATCCTCCGACGGAAGGGCGCCGGATGCAGCTCACGATCGACGCCGACGTGCAGCAGGCCTCGGAGGACGGGTTCGCCGCGTCGGGATTCAACGGCGCCGCCGTGGTCCTCGATCCGCGCAACGGCGAAGTGCTCGCATTTACGAGCCGCCCCGCGTACGACCCGAACGCGTTTGCCGGCGGCATCGATCGCGCGACCTGGAACAAGTGGAACACCGACGAGCTGAAGCCGCTGCAGAACCGCGCGCTGCAGGGACGGTATTCACCGGGATCGACCTTCAAGATGGCGGTCGGTCTCGCGGGGCTCGAAGAAGGGGTCATCAATCCCGACTTCAAGGTCCACTGCTCGGGCGGCGCGACGTTCTACGGCCGCTACTTCAAATGCTGGAAGAAAGGCGGCCACGGGACGATCGATCTGCGTCACGCGATCGAGCAGTCGTGCGATGTCTACTTCTACACGGTCGGCAACATGATCGGCGTCGACAAGATCAACAAGTGGGCGACGCTCTTCGGGCTCGGCGTGAAGTCCGGCATCGATCTGCCGAACGAGCTCCAGGGGCTCGTGCCCTCGACCGCGTGGAAGGCCCAGTACACGAAAGAGAAGAAGTGGTATGCGGGCGAGACGATCTCGGTCGCGATTGGCCAGGGGCAGGTATCGGTCACGCCGATATCGCTCGCGGTCTACACCGCGACCCTCGCCAACGGCGGCACGCGCGTGACGCCGCACCTGATCAAGGCGGTCGACGACGGGCAGGAGCTCAAGCCGGTGCCGCCGCCTCCGCCGCAGTCGCAGGTGGAAGTCACGCCCGAGAAGCTGCAGGCGATTCGCGACGGGATGTGGCTGGTCGTGAACGGCGGCTCGGGCACGGCGACGCGCGCGAAGATTCCGGGCAAGGACGTCTGCGGAAAGACCGGAACCTCGCAGGTGATCTCGAACCAGGGACGCACCGCTGCGGCTCGAAGCGGGAAGAACCTGCGCGACCACGGCTGGTTCACGTTCTTCGCGCCGCGTGACAACCCTGAGATCGCCGGTGTCGTGTTCCTCGAGCACGGCATCCACAGCGCAAACGCGGCATCGGTCGCGAAGCACATCCTCGAGACGTACTTCGCGAAGAAGGAAGGCAGGCCGCTGCCGCCGCCGCCGACGCGCGACGACATGCGTCTCGACTTGAGGGATCCGTTCGCGCGAGGCGCCGCGGCCAACCCGGGGATCGAGTAAGTCCATGTTCGAACGGCGGCTCTATTTTCATATCGACTGGCTCCTGCTCGGCGCCGTGCTCCTGCTTGCCGCGATCGGGGTCTCGATGATCTACAGCACGACGTACGTCACGCTGCCCGACGGCTCGGGGCACCCCGGCGCGCGCTTCTGGGTGCAGCTCTACGCGGTCGGCCTCGGCGTGCTCGCGATGCTCGTGTTCCTCGCGCTCGACTACCGCTTCCTCGCCGAACACTCGCTCATGCTGTACGGCGGGGTCGTCCTGCTGCTCGTGTACGTGCTCATCGGCGGCAAGAACGCGGGCGGGTCGACGCGGTGGATCTCGCTCGGCGTCTTCAACCTGCAGCCTTCCGAGTTCGGACGACTCGCGCTCGCGCTCATTCTCGCGATGTTCTTCGGCGAGAACCGGCGCGGCGCGCGCAATTACGGCGACCTCATCATCGCGGGCCTTTTCTTCATCGTCCCGTTCCTGTTGATTGCGAAGCAGCCGGATCTCGGCACCGCGGTGACGCTCGTGCCGGTCGCGTTCGGCATCGCGTACCTTGCGGGGCTCCGGCTCCGCCTCATCGCGGTCGTTGCGATCGCGGCCGTCCTGCTCGCGCCGGTGGCGTGGAAGGTCGCGCTGAAGGATTACCAGAAGTCACGCATCCAGACGTTCATCGACCCTGAACAGGATCCGCGCGGCCGCGGATACCAGCAGATCCAGGCGCGGGTCACCGTCGGCTCCGGGGGCCTGAAAGGCAAGGGGTTCCGGAAAGGTACGCAGGGGCAGTACAAGTTCCTGCCCGTGGCCGACAACGATTTCATCTTCTCGGTCCTCGCGGAGGAGCAGGGCTTCATCGGCGTCCTCGTCGCGCTGGGCCTCTACCTGTTCGTCATTCTCAGATCGATCGAGGCGGCCCGGCTCGCGAAGGACCGCATCGGCGCGTATCTCGTCGGAGGCGTCATTTCCGGGTTCGCGTTCCAGGTGATTTACAACATCACGATGTCCGCAGGCCTCGCGCCCGTGAAGGGGCTCACCCTGCCTCTCATGAGCTACGGCGGCTCGTCGATGATCGCCACATTAGCCGCGTTCGGACTGATCCTCAACGTCCGGATGCGCAGGTTTACGAACTAATCGCGGGTCGCGGGTCGCGATTCGCGATTCGAAATCATGGATTTGAACATGGTGTTCCTGTTCGCGCTGTTCGCGTGCTGGCTGATCGGGCGGCTGCTGCCCGCCGCGGCCGTCGTGCATGCGCACGCGCAACGGGCGCCGCGTTCAGAGTCTTTCTGGAGTTTCATACATGAACAAGGAGATGATCATCTCCTCCGGCGATCACGACACGCGTGTCGCGATCCTCGAGGAGGATCAGGTCGTCGAGATCTTCATCGAGCGCGAGCGTCAACGCGGAGTAGTCGGGAACATCTACAAGGGCCGGGTCTCGAAAGTCCTCCCCGGCATGCAGTCCTCCTTCGTTGACATCGGGCTCGAACGCGACGCGTTCCTCTACGTCTCGGAGGTCGTCAACACGGTCGAGGAGTTCGACCGGCTCGAGTCGGGGGACGACGACGACGAGGAGCCGGTGATTGCGGCGGTGCCGGAGCCCGCAGCGGGCGAGGAAGAGCCGGCAGAGCCCGGTCCGGCGGAGGTCGGCATCGAGGGAGGCGGCATCAACGGGCGCGCACCGGAGCGCCGCGCGGCGCCGCGTGCCGCGGAGGCGCGCGGAGGCCACTCGCGCGACGATCGTCCCCAGCCCAAAATCGAAGACCTGCTGAAGGAGGGACAGGAGGTCCTCGTCCAGGTCGTCAAGGAGCCGCTCGGCACGAAGGGGGCGCGCCTCACCTCGCACGTGACGATGCCGGGGCGCTTCCTCGTCTTCATGCCCACCGTCGATCACGTGGGCGTCTCCCGCAAGATCGAGTCGCGTGAAGAGCGCGCGAGGCTGCGCGGCATCGTCCGCGAGTTCCGCGAGGAGCACGGGTTCACCGGCGGGGTCATCATCCGCACCGCCGCCGGCGGACGATCGAAGGAAGACATCGTCAGCGACCTCTCGTACTTCCACCAGGTCTGGACCGAGATCCGGATGAAGATGGAGAACCGGCGGCCGCCGGCGGTGCTGTTCCAGGAAGAGAGCCTCGTCACCAAGCTGCTGCGCGATCTCCTCACCGACGATTACAGCGCGATCCGGATCGACCACGACCAGGAACACCGCCGCGTCGTCGCGCTCGTCGAGCGGATCATGCCGGCGCTCGTGCCGCGCGTGAAGCTCTACACCAAGGACTTTCCGATCTTCGAGGAGTACGGCATCCAGGCCGAGATCGACAAGGCGCTCCGCAGCAAGGTGTGGCTGAAGTCTGGCGGCTACCTCGTCATCAACCAGACCGAAGCGCTCGTCGCGATCGACGTGAACACCGGCCGGTACGTGGGGAAGCGCACGGGCCGGCTGGAGGACACGATCGTCAAGACGAACCTCGAGGCGGTCAAGGAAATCGTGCGCCAGATCCGGCTGCGCGACCTCGGCGGCATCATCGTGCTCGACCTGATCGACATGGAGGAAAAGAAGAACCGCCAGAAGGTCTTCCAGGAGGTCGAGAAGGAGCTGCGCAAGGACCGCTCGCCATCAAAGGCGCTGCAGGTCTCCGACTTTGGCCTCGTGATCGTCACGCGCAAACGCGTGAAGCAGAGCATCGAGCGGCAGCTGACGGACCCATGCCCGTACTGCTCGGGATCGGGAACGATCAAGTCGGCGTCGACAACCTGCTACGAGATCCTGATGGAGATGAAGAAGATCGGCGGAGAGATCGAAGGGCAGGGCGTCATCCTGCGGGTCAACCCCGACATCGCCCGTGCGCTGAAGGAAGAGGAGAGCGCCGTGCTGCGCGACATGCAGCAGACGCTTGGGAAACCGGTCACCATCAAACCGGATGCACACCTGCATCACGAACAATTCGACGTCATGGCTGTGTAGCGGCGACTCGGTCAAGGTAAAGGTAGAAGGTAAAGAGCTCTTACCTTCTACCTTTTCCCTTTTCCCTTTTCTCCCTACGGCCTGGCGGAGCCACCCGTAGGGAAGTAGATCAGGTAGTGGTTTCCCGCTTTGTTAAACCAGACGCGGACGTACTCATTTCCGCGGAGCGTCTGCACCTTCGGCGCTCCACCAGCGCGCGGCGGCGCGTCCTTCACGACGTTCTTGACTTCAGCCTGCGGCACGATGCTGACGACCTCGCGTCCCTTGACCGTGCCCTTCTGGACGAATTCCACCCACCGCTCGAGGCTCTCGCTGGCGCCCTTCGCGTCGGGACGCGATTCCTGCGCGGTCAGCCGCACCGTGTAGGTGCCCGCCGGCAGCGGCTTGCCGTCGGCTGTCATGGCCTTCGCCAGGTGCACGGTCCCGAGCACCAGCTCACCGGCCGGCGCGGTCGGCGCGGCGTCCGTCTTCGGCTGCTCGTTCGGCATTTTGTGCTGGGCAAATGCCGGGGCCGCCGTGAGCGCGCCCGCCAGGATCCCCACCAGAACCCACTGATTTCTCATAACGACATCTCCTGACATATCCACCACCAAGCCGTGATTATAGGCCTTGCAGAGCGACTGGAGCTCGTGGGTTCGCTGAGCAAGGCCGGTGCCACATCAGGAGGCAGGAAGTAGGAGGCAGGAGGCAGGAGAAGCGCGTTGCCTGCAATGAAAGCAGCGCGCCGGCGTGTCGGGAATTCCGACAGCGCCGTACAGCTGGGCTACCGCTTGGAGATCACGACGCTCCCGGAGAAGGTGGTGACGTTGAGGACGGCGCTGCCGTCGCCGTAGACGCCCCGGAGCGCGCGGCGGCGCATGTAGCCACGCTCGTCCCCCGAGGAGGCGTTGGTCAGCGGAAGATCGGAGCGGACGGATCCGCTGAAGGAGTTCGCTTCGAGCTCGAACCCGGTGTTCCCCGACACGCCGACGCGGACGCTGCCGGAGTGCGACGTCAGCTCGTACCGGCCCCCCTTGGCGAGGATGCCGGAGTACTGGACGTCACCGCTGATCGAATGCGCCTCCACGCGGTCGCACTGCACATCGTCGACCTGCACCGTGCCGCTGACGCTGCCGACGGTGACCCGGCGCGCGGTGACCTTGCGCAGGATCACGTTGCCGCTGACGCTCTGGGCCTCCACGGCGCCGTCAATCTGCGTGTCGAGGATCTCGACCGTGCCGGAGACGGACTTCGCCTCCGCGATGCGGCCGGCGTTCGCCAGCCGGACGCCGCCGCTGATCGTGTTGGCGCTCAGGTCCCCCTTCACATCCGATACCCGGACGTTCCCGGAGATGGAGTTGATCGTCAGCCGGGTGCCCGCCGGTGTGCTGACGGTATAGGCGACCGACACGTTCATGCTTCGGCGTCCCCAGCCCTGGTCGTTGCGCGGGTATTCCGTCTTGACCTCGGCGCGTCCGTTGCGCTCGCTGACGATCACGGTGACGAGCCCCAGCTGCTCCTTCGCGTCGTCGGCCGACCGCGCGCGCGCGGTCTTCACGATCTCCAGCGTCGTGTCGTTGCCGTTCGCCTTCGTGACGGTGATGTCGCCGGCGATGTTCGAGAGCGACAGCTCGCCCTTCGGGCCGAGCTTCAGCGTGCGGGTCTGACGGTCGGCCTGCTCCTCGCGTCCCTGCTGGTACCGGACGCCGCCGAAGTTCTCGACGAGGTCGCGCACCGACGCGCGCAGCTGCTCCCGCGAGGGCTGCGCCGCGGCCGGCGCGGCAACGCCCAGAACGGCGGCGAGCACGATGAGAGGTGTCTTTGGCATGATCGTCACTGTGTCTCTATCTGTTTCTGTTGCCTTCGTGGCTACGACTTGTTCACGCCATCGACGATCTGTGCCGCGCCGGCGGAATTTCCCTTGCGCATCTCGTTCATCAACGCGATGGTGTCCTGCAGCAGCGCGACCTTCCGCCGCAGCGCGTCGAAGAGGCTGTCGCGCGCCGGCGCGCTGAGCGGCTCCGCCCGCAGCGCCGACCGGCTTTCCGCGATCGCCTGGTCGATGACCTGCAGGTTCTTCTGCAGCATCGCCGCGGTCTGCGGATCGAGCGCCGACGTCGATCCGCCCGAGGCCGCCTGGTCGAGACGCGCGGCCTGTTCCAGCTTCGCGATCGCATTCTGGTAATGCTGCTCGGCCAGCCGGAACTCTGCTTCCACGCTTTCGACGGCGACGTCCGCCTGCGCGTTGCCCGCCGGCGCCGCCGCGGGCGCCGGTGAAGACGCGACCGGCTGTGACGGGATGGCGGATCCGCTCGACTGCATCCAGAGCAGCGCGATCGATCCGCCGACGAGGAGTACGAGCGCCGCAGCAATCGCGAGCAGCGCCGCGGGGTGCGTGCTCCGCTTCACGTCCGGCTGCGGCGGCGGCGCGACGCGCCCCTGCTGGCGCAGGCGTCCCGCAATCTGCAGCCACACGCCGGCGGGCGGCTCGAGCGGATCGAGCGACGCCGCGGTGTCGTGGATGATCTGCAGATCCGCGGCGACGGCGCGGCACGCGTCGCATCCGGCGAGATGGCGTTCGAGCTCGGCGCGGCGGATCGGTACGATCGTGCCATCGACGAGCTCGTCGATCCACTCTCGATATTGGGAACAAGTCATTGACGTAACAGCGCGCGCAGCCGAAGCCGGGCTTTGTGCACCTGCGACTTCGATGTGCCCTCGGCGATGCCGAGCGCCTGCGCGACCTCCTTGTGCTCCAGTCCCTGGACGTCGTGGAGCACGAACGCGGCGCGGCATCCTTCGGGCAGCCTCGCCAGCGCGCGCTCCAGATCCATCTTCGTCACCGTCTGCTCGGCCAGCGTGCGGCCCCCCGGCTCGAACTGCCCCGCGTCGTCCTCGAGCGTGTCGGTCACCTGGTTGGTCCGCGCGGCGCGGCTGCGCAGGTAATCGAGGCAGTGATTCGTGGCGAGCCGATACAGCCACGTGCCGAGCGCCGCCTCGCCGCGGAAGCTCTCGAGCTTCCGGTGTGCCGACAGAAAAATTTCCTGCAGCAGGTCTTCGGCGTCCGCGGGGTTGCCGAGCATCCGGCAGGCGACGCTGAATAGTTTGCCCGCGTGCGCCCGGTAGAGCTCTTCGAACGCCCCGAGATCGCCGCTCCGGCAGCGCTCCACGAGGGCCATGTCCTCCGCGCGTGCGGGGGAGGCTGCCGGGTTCACTGTCAACTTAGACGTAGGCATGAAGGGTCGGAGTTGCCCTTCGGCTCACTTGACAGGTTCGTTCGCTCAGGGCAGGCCGTGTCTGTGCAGGCACGTGAATGTAAACGGAAAGACCACGCTCTAAGTTCTGCGGATTCTTTCCTGTCCTGAGCGAGCGCGGGATGCACGCGAGTCGAAGGGCCATCTTTTCGCTCGAAACTCGCGTATCGTCGAGGCGCTCACCTGCAGCCCCTCGGCTCGCAGGAGCGCGCGCTTCATCTCGAGGTCGCCGCCGTAGCCTCCCAGCTTGCCTGCCGCGGCGACGACGCGATGGCAGGGGACGTCCTGGCGCGTGCACTCGCGCATGATGTTGCCGACGGCGCGGGCCGCGCGAGGCCGACCCGCCGCGGCGGCCACGTCGCCATACGTGGCGACGCGGCCGGCGGGAATTCGGCGCACGACGGCGAGCACGCGAGAAGAGAAGTCCGACATGAGCGCAGCGTCAATGCTGAATGCTGAATGCTGAATGCTGAATGCTGAAGAGTTCTTAAGAACAGGTCTGTTTCAACGTTCAACATTCATCATTCAGCATTCATCATTCATCATTCATCATTCATCATTAGAAGGCGAAGCGTATCCCCGCGGCCCCCTGTGCGCCGCCGGCTTTCATCGACAGGCGATGGTCCGTTCGGACGTCGAGGTCGGCATCGGCGCGCGTGTAGCGGACGAGCCCTCCGAATCCGACGTAGCGCGTCAGGGTCCATGTGACGTCGAGTCCCGCGTTGAATCCGCTGACCGACGCCGACGCTCCTTTCGTCACCGCATCCCGAAACGCCGCGGTGTCGTACGGATAGGTCTCCGTCACGTTCACGTCGGTGACGACGTCCTGCGTCAGTTTGAGGCGTGACGGGCCGGCGCCGAGCACGATGCGAAGACGGCTGGACGCGGGAATCGCGTACTGCACCTGCAGGTGGAGGTCGGTTTCCTCGCGTGAGAGCCCCCCCTGCTTGCCGGTGACCGTCCGCTGAGTGAACAGGAACGGATGCGGAACGCTCGCCGTCACGTCCGCCGTTCCGTCGCCCGTGACGTGACCAACGGCGATCCCCACACCCAGGTTCTTCCAGAGACGCACCCCAAACCCGACGTCGACGAGAACACCGGGCGTCTTTGGATACTTGACGTCGATCGTTTCCGTTTCAACGTTGCGCTCGAACGTGATCCGATCCGATACCGTGCTCGCGGTCGATTGCACGCCGCCGCTGACGCTGATGCGCACACGCGGCTGCGCGGACTGTGCATGCACCGTGGCAGGGATCGACAGAATCGCGATCGCCACGGCGGCAGCCAGGCTGGCGACGGTTCGCATCAATTCACCCCCACCGCGGTCCACGCCTGCGTGACCGCGCGCACGGCGGCGCTGTTTGCGCCGTAGAGATCCTGTGCCGCCTGGATGGTGGCCGCGCGCGCAACCGAGAAGGTCGCGTTCGACGGCAGCAGCTGTGTAAAGGCGCGGTAGAACGTCTTCTCGATTTGATCGCGGCTGCCGCCGCCAACCCCCTGGACGGCGAGCCCGGACGTGCGGTTCGTGCCTCCCTCGATCGCGAGGTAGAACGCGTGCGTCACGATCGTCGCGTTCAGGTGCACGCCGCCGTTATCCTCAGTCCCGAGGAAACGCCTGGAATAATGATCCGGATCGCCGAGCGCTCCCGGATCCGCCATGTTGCGGATGCCGCCCGGGCGCACGACGTCTTCACCGATCGTGTAGTCCGCCTGCAGCGCGCCGTTGCCCGGCGGCTGAAAGAAGAACTCGACGGACGTGCCCATGATGTCGGAGAACGCCTCGTTGAGCGCCCCTGATTCGTTCCGGTAGATCAGGTTCGACGTGTACGCGGTCACGCCGTGCGACAACTCGTGCGCGACGACGTCGATCCCGCCGGCAAGGTAATCCCAGTTCTGGCCACCGAGCGTGAGGTTCGCGGGGAGCCCTTCGCCAAACACGACGATGCCGTCGCCGTCGTAAAAGGCGTTGAGGAAGTAATCCTCGTAGTCGTCGATATAGGTGAAGAAATCGGAGCGATGGACCGGATGCACGATTGTCTGGATCCGGATATCCGCGTCGTTCAGCCCTTTCCGGCCGAACCGCTTGAAGTAGTAGTCATAGGTGTATCCGGCGTAGATGTGCGCGTCGCCGAGCGCGGTATCCGTCCAGTTGTTGTCCGAATCGGATCCGAGGTCGGACGTGCCAAGCGACAGGCGCCGCAGCAGGAAGCTGTCCGAGCGGACCGGGTTCCCCTGCAGGTCGTACGTCTGGATGTTCGGTGGGCGCAGCTCGTCGCTCGTCACGAACTGCCCGCTCGTGGATCGGACGCTGATCTTCTTGGTATCGCCGAGGACGCCAAGGGCCTTGCCGACGGCGCTCTGCGTCTGGCGATCGCTGTAGTCGAGGACGGTCTCGCCGGACTGCGCGTCGACGAAGTACTGACGGGCGTCGCGCCGCGTGGCGACGCGCATCCGCCACGTCAGCGCATAGCCACCACCGTCGCGCGGCAGCACGACGAGCTCCGGCTCGATGGACGCGTCGATGTCGACGCCAAGCCGCTCCGCCAGACGCGTGCGCGCCTCG
>WNGF01009306.1_pt1 | contig 11306 bp, 10 predicted proteins | sample 5400641 | NCBI WGS metagenome assembly WNGF01 (sample SAMN13153371, study PRJNA577476) | soil metagenome | isolation source: 80 cm soil or saprolite under grassland replicate 2 | place: USA:California | collected 2016-06-15 | reverse complement strand
GGCAGGAGGAGCTGGACGGCGGCGATCAGCGTGTTCGTCGTCGCCCACCGCCCGTCGAGGCCGGGATTGAAGAGCTGGAGCGCCCGCCGCTCCTCGCCGACGGGGACGACCTCGCCTGACTCGCGGACCATCGCCTCGATCAGCGACGACTTCCACATGTGCGGGATCGCCGTCGGCTCGGGGTGGCGCGTCATCTGGCTCGCCAGCTCCCAGAGGCCGTACATCTGGGCGGCGTGCATCCGATCGTGAAAGTCCTGTTCCACGGCGGTCAGAGCTTGACGAGTCACGGTGTCCTCCTCGCTTCGGTCAGTGGAACGGAGCGGACATCGACGATCTCCACCGGTGAGGGATACCCTACCCCTCCCCGCCGGCGCGTTCAAGGCGTGGGACGCCCGCACGTAACGTCCGAGGATCTTTCGCCTGTACGCCCCGTCCAGTCTGGCCCGATGGCCGATCAGAAATTGCGTGCAGCCCTACGATCCACTTTGCACACATTGGACAAGAAGCTGCAAGAAGTCCAGGCGACCTCTCTCAAGATTCTAGGTCTTTCCGTTCTGGCATGAGCTATGCGTCGACCCTCCAGTTACAGTGAGCTGCCCCGTGCGACTCGGAGACTCTACGCGCTTGCTTGCAGCTCTGCTGATCTCGGCCAACGTGCCTGACGTGCAACTCACGACAACCTGGAGGTGACCATGCGCGTGCTCCTGTCGGTCCTCGCTCTGCTCATGCTTGCTACGGCCGCTCACGCTCAGTCCACCGAGGCACCGATGTACTCGGTTGGCGACACGTGGAAGCGGAGTAACGGTACTGAAGTCACTGTCGTGAAGGTGGACGACAGCGGTTACGTGTACAAGGGCGGCCGTCTTGATTGCCCCTCGTGCCTCACGCAGATCGACAAGCGGCTCACATTAGTGGCCGTCACGGACGCCGACGGTAAGCCGGTCGATCCGACGCAGTTGGAGGGCGTATTCGTCGGGCCCAACTGGCGCTTCTACGAATGGCCGCTGGAGGCAAAGAAGAGCTGGACCGTCTCGGGGACACGGATCTGGAAAGGCACCCCACAATCGCTCGCGGCAGACATCACGGTGAAATCCTACGAGGATGTCAAGACCAAGGCCGGCGTTTTCAAAGCATACAAAATCGAGTACCGGTTTACGGGCAGGAGTGCGGGAGCGGATCGGAACTTTGGCTGGACCATCACCTCCTGGTATGCCCCAGATGTCAAGCAGACGGTCAAAGCGATTTCCACCAGCGCGACCTTTCGGGAGTGGGAGCTGGAGTCCTATAGCCTCAAGTAGATCGATAAGGATCCTCGAGCGGATCGCGCGACTCGCGGCGGCATCCGCCCTGATCAGGAGACCTGCACACGGACCGGGGAGAGTGAGCACGCGTTCTCGTAGGCGCTAGGGAACCCGGAAGGGGGGCTCCGCCCCCTTCCGAACCTCCCTCCGAAACAGGGTTGTGGCGGCAAAGCGGGCGCTCGAACCGAGTCGATTACGCTGCACGGGGGTTTCTCCGCCTGGCTCCTAGTCTTTCCCCTCTTCTCCTCCGTTCCTACCTCCGGCGGGGGCCGGCTCCCCTGCCTCTTTCGAGTTGTCAACGTGTCGGGCGCCCGTCGACCAGCGACGGGCTGCCGACGATGCCCGTCTCGACGTGCTCGGCGCGGGATCGCTCGGGGGCCCGACGCCCGCGGGCGTATGGTATCCTCCCGTCGTGTGGCGCCCCACGGTCGCCTCGGCGCCCCGCAGGGAGGACACGGTATGCCCCGCTACCGCTCGCACCGAACGACGCAGGGCCGCACGCAGATGGTGGCGCGCGCGCTCTGGCGCGCCACCGGCACCGCCGAGGCCGACCTCGCCAAGCCGATCGTCGCCATCGCCAACTCCTACACGCAGTTCGTGCCGGGGCACGTCCACCTCAAGCCGCTGGGCGAGCTCGTGGCCGAGGAGATCCACCGGGCGGGGGCGGTGGCCAAGGAGTTCCACACCATCGCGGTCGACGACGGGATCGCCATGGGGCACGAGGGGATGCTCTACAGCCTGCCGTCGCGGGAGCTCATCGCGGACGGCGTCGAGTACATGGTCAACGCCCACTGCGCCGACGCCCTCGTCTGCATCTCCAACTGCGACAAGATCACGCCCGGCATGCTCATGGCCGCGCTCCGCCTGAACCTGCCGACCGTCTTCGTCTCGGGCGGCCCCATGGAGGCGGGCAAGGTCGCCGGCACGGGCGCCATCATCGATGCGGTCGACGCGCTGGTGGCGGGGGGCCGGCGCGAAGCGCGCGCGGAGGAGCTCCTCGAGCTGGAGCGCGTCGCCTGTCCCACCTGCGGCTCGTGCGCCGGGATGTTCACCGCCAACTCCATGAACTGCCTCGTGGAGGCGCTCGGCCTGGCCCTGCCCGGCAACGGCAGCCTGCTGGCGACCCACGCGCGCCGCGAGACGCTCTTCCGGGAGGCGGGGCGCCGGATCGTCGAGCTGACCCGCCGCCACTACGCCGAGGGCGCCCCGGAGGCGCTTCCGCGCGCCATCGCGACCCGCGCCGCCTTCGAGAACGCGATGACGCTGGACATCGCCATGGGCGGCTCGACCAACACCATCCTGCACCTGCTCGCCGCCGCCTTCGAGGGCGACGTCCCCTTCACGCTCGCCGATATCGATCGGCTCTCGCGCCGGGTGCCGCATCTCTGCAAGGTCTCGCCGTCGAGCCCGCGTTACCACGTGGAGGACGTCCACCGCGCCGGCGGCGTCATGGGCATCCTGGGCGAGCTGGATCGGGCCGGCCTGCTCGACACCTCCGTCCGCAACGTCCTCGGCGAGACCCTGGCGGAGACGCTCGCCCGCTGGGACGTGCGCGGCGCGGCGAGCGAGGAGGTCCGCGACTTCTACCGGGCCGCGCCCGGCCGCCGGCCGAGCCTGCGCGCGTTCAGCCAGGACGCTCACTACGACGCGCTCGACCTCGATCGCGCGTCGGGTTGCATTCGCGACGTGGCGCACGCCTACAGCCGGGACGGAGGCCTCGCCGTCCTCCACGGCAACCTCGCGCGGGAGGGCTCGATCGTGAAGACGGCGGGCGTGGACCCGACGCTCTACACCTTCCGGGGGCGCGCGCGCGTGTTCGAGAGCGAGAACGACACGGCGGCGGCGATCCAGGGGGGGATCGTCCAGCCCGGCGACGTCGTCGTGGTGCGCTACGAGGGGCCGCGCGGCGGCCCCGGCATGCAGGAGATGCTCATGCCGACCAGCCTGATCAAGGCGGCGGGGCTGGCCACCGCCTGCGCGCTGGTGACGGACGGGCGCTTCTCGGGGGCCACCTCCGGCCTCTCGGTGGGGCACGTCTCGCCGGAGGCGGCGGAGGGTGGCGAGATCGCGCTGGTCGCGGACGGCGACGAGATCCTCATCGACATCCCGAACCGGACGATCACCCTCCTCGTGCCCGACGACGAGCTCGAGCGCCGGCGCGCGGCCATGCGGACGCGCGGAGCCGCGGCCTGGTCGCCCCGCGCGCGCAAGCGCCAGGTCTCGCGCGCGCTCCGCGCCTATGCGGCCCTGGCGCGGAGCGCCTCCCACGGCGCCGTCCGCGACCCGTCGCTGGTCGAGGGGCCGCCGCGTGAGCCCGCGTGATCGACTCCGGCCCGGTTGCGAGGACGGGCCTGCCGCTCACGTCGGCGGAGGGAGGAGGATCCTAAAGCGCTTCGCGCAAGGCGAGTTGCGCCTCGCCCGGATCGAGGCCTTCAGCGACGGGGTCTTCGCGATCGTCGTCACCCTGCTGGTTCTCGAGCTCAAAGTCCCGCCGCTCCATGATCATGGCAGCGTGAGCGAGCTCGGCCATCAGCTGCGTGATCTGCTCCCGAAGTTCCTGAGCTGGATCATCAGCTTCGTCATTGTGTGCAAGTTCTGGTTGAACCACCATCACCTCCTCGGGCTTGCCCGTCACGCCGACTACGGCATGGTGTGGTTGAACGCCCTGTTCCTGATGTCCCAGTCCTTCATCCCGTTTCCGACGGCGATCATGGGTGAATACCCGGGCAACCCCTTGGCCGTGAGCATGTTCGGACTGGTGATGGCGGCCAGCACGCTGCTGTTCGTCGGCTTGCACGCCTACATCCTGCGGAACCTGGGCAAACCCGACGTCGTCGAGGCTCAGGACCCCCATATCATCCGGAAGTCGTTCGTCGGTCCCGCGTCGTACCTGCTGGGCGCGGCGGCGGCCTGGTTCAGCGTGCACGCCGGCTTCGTCGTGTATCTGCTCACACCGCTGTTCTTCATCGTGCCGCCCGCGTCGCCTCGTGCCGCCCGGTCCGGCGCTGCCGTCGACGCGCGGCCGGACGAGAAGCGCGCGTGATCCGAGCGACGGACGTGGCGCGGGCCTGGTGGCATGCGGCCCGTTACCGCCGAGCCGCGCGGGACGAGATCGCCGCCCTCCAGGACGTCCGGCTTCGCCGCCTCGTCGCCCATGCCTGCGCCAGGGTGCCCTACTACCGCGCGCTCTTCGCCCGCCACGGGATCGAGCCCGCGCAGGTGCGGACGGCGGCCGACCTCGCCAGGGTCCCGGTGACGTCCCGACGCGACCTCCAGACAGCGCCGCCGGCGGCCCTGATGGCGCGAGGTGTGGATCCGGCCCGGCTCATCGTCCACAGCACGAGCGGGTCGTCGGGGGAGCCGCTTCGCGTCCGTCGCACCTGGCTCGAGGAGCGCGTCACCAGCGCCTTCCGCCTGCGCGCGCTCCACGACTTCGGGCTGCGCGCCCGGGACACGCGCGTGCGGCTCGCGCTGCCCCGCCGCCGAGACCCGCGCAACTGGGAAGGCCCCCAGCGGCTCATCCGGGCCCTGGGCCTTCACCGCAAGGTGTTGCTCGACCGCCGACTCCCGGCCCGGGAGCTCCTCCGGCGGCTGGAGGCCCTCCGGCCCGACGCGATCAGCGGCACGCCCGGCACCCTCGTCCGCATCGCCCAGGCCATGGCCCAGGACCGGCCGGGGGCGATCCGGCCTCGCCTGATCATCGCCGGCGGCGATGTCCTCACGCCGCTCCTCAGGCGCGCCATCGCGGACTCCTTCGGAGCGCCCGTCTTCGATATGTACGGCAGCTACGAGCTCGGGACCATCGCCTGGGAATGCCCCCGCGCCGGCGGGTTCCACGTGGCCGACGACGGAGTGGTGCTCGAGGTCCTCAAGGACGGCCGGGCCGCAGCGCCGGGGGAGACGGGCGAGGTCGTGGCGACGCAGCTCCATGCCTTCGCCGCGCCGTTCATCCGCTATCGCCTGGGCGACCTCGTGACCCGGGGCGAGACGCCTTGCCGGTGCGGCGCGCCGTTCTCCACCCTTCTCGCCGTGCAGGGCCGGGTGCAGGACTATCTTCCGCTGGCCAACGGCCGGCTCTTCAACCCGAGCGAGCTGGTCCCGCTCATGCTCGAGCATCCGAGGCCGTGGGTCGCCCAGCACCAGCTCATCCAGGAGCGTGCCGATCGCGTCGTGCTCCGGATCGTGCCGCTGGCGCCGCCGCCGGCTGAGGCGATCGCGGCCCTCGAGCGGGGAGCGCGGGAGCGCCTGGGACCGGGCATCGAGCTCCAGGTCCTGCTGGTCCCGGAGATTCCCCTCGACACCAACGGCAAGTTCCAGGTCTCGCGGTCTCTCGTGGAGTCGATCTACGACCCGATCGAGGGGGATCGCTCGCCGGTCCCTCAGCGCCCGCCCTGACCGGCCGAAGCGCTACGTGCCACGCGCGGGGCCGGAGACGCGGCGAGCGCTCGAGCTGCTCGCCGAGCAATGTCTCACCCGGACCGGCGTCGTGTCGCGAGAGTGCGTTCTGGCCGCGACCCGAACCCTCGCGGTCTACGCGAGCGTGGCTGGACGGATCACCTCGTCTCAGATCACGCCGTCGGCCCTGAGCCGCTCCAGGTCCTCCGCGCCGAGCGACAGCCAGTCCTTGTACACCTCGGCGTTGTGCTCGCCGAGGAGGGGGGCGGGCTGGATCTCGGTCGGCGAGCTCGAGAGCTGCACCGGGTTGCCGGGCATGGTGAACGCCCCCCAGCCGGGATGCTGAATCGTCGTCACCATGCCGCGAGCCTTGAGGTGCGGGTCGGACAGGATCTCGGTCGGCGTGAGGCAGGCGCCGGCGGGCACTCCGGCCGCCCCCAGCTCGGCCATGACCTCGTGCTTGGTGCGGGTCATCGTCCACCGCTCCAGCAGGCCGTTGACCTCGTCCTTGTGCGCGCCGCGCCACTTGGGATCGGACCACTCCGGGTGGCCGACCAGATCCTCGCGCCCGATGGCGCGCAGCAGGGCGTCCCACATGTGGGGGCGCACCGGCTGGGTGTAGATGTAGGCATAGTCGTCGGCGCCGCCCGGCTTGCACCGGTAGATGCCCGACGGCGCCGTGTTGGGGATCTCGTTGCCGCGCCGGGGCTCGAAGTCGCCGCCCGCGTAGGCCAGGCGCATGGCGATGCGGCAGAGGTTGACCACCGCGTCCTGCATGGAGACCTCGACACGCTGGCCCTGCCCGGAGGCCTGCCGCTGCCACAGCGCCGCCATCACCCCGAAGGCCGCGTGCACCCCGGTGCCGGAATCGCCGATGGTCGGCCCCGGCTTGAGGGGCGGTGAGCCCGGGAAGCCGGTCAGGGTCATGGCGCCCCCCGTGGCCTGGGCGATCATGTCGAAGCTCTTGTACTGACTGTACGGCCCGTAGGTGCCGAAGCCCTTCACGGAGAGGTAGATCAGCCCCCGGTTGATGGCGGCGAGCGCGTCGTAGCCGAGGCCGTTCCGTTCGAGCGCGCCGGGCGCCTGGTTCTCGGCGACGACGTCCGCCCGCTTGACCATGTCGAAGAACATGGCCCGACCTTGCGGGTGCTTGAGGTTGAGGGTGACGCTCTTCTTGTTGCTGTTGAGCGTGAGGAAATAGCTGCTGTCGATGCCCGGCTTCTCGGCGCGGCCGTACCGGCCCGGATCGCCCTTGCCGGGCTCCTCCACCTTGATGACCTCCGCGCCCAGCCAGGCCAGGAGCTGGGTGCACGACGTCCCCGCCTCGAACTGCGTCAGGTCCAGGATGCGAATGCCGTTGAGCGCTGTCATCGCATGGCTCCTCGCGCCGCCCGCTACGTCGTGTAGGCCGAGAACCGCACCGTCTGGGCGCGGGCCTTCGGATCCGTGATGACGTTCACCACCGCGGGCTTCCCCGAGGCCGCCGCTCGCTCCAGCGCCGGGCGGATCTCGTGGGGCTTGTCCACGTACTCGGCGTGGGCGCCAAAGGCCTCGGCCATCCGGTCGTAGCGGAGGTGACCGAGGTTGCGGCCGGGCTTGTTCCCCTCGGGATCGCCCGTCCAGCCGCCATTGTTGCTGATGACGGCCAGCACCGGCACGCGGTGGCGCACCGCCGTGTCGATCTCCATGGCATTGATGCCGTAGGAGCCGTCGCCGTGGAGCACGACCACCTGGGTGTCGGGCTTCGCGACCTTGGCGCCGATGCCGAACGGCAGCCCCACGCCCATGCAGCCGAACGGTCCCGAGTTGAGCCGATGCCCGGGCACGTAGGTCGGGATGGACTGGCGCCCGTAGTTCAGGATCTCCTGCCCGTCCACGACGAGGATCGCGTCGCGCCGGAGGAACTCCCGCACCTCCTTGCAGAGCCGCAACGGGTGGATGGGCACCTGGTCGGTCGCCGTCGCCTTGTCCGACTCCGCCTGCTTCTCGGCGTCGAGCACGCGGAGGCGTCCCGTCCATGCGGCGTAGCGGCGAGGATCGATCTTGCCGCGCGCCTCGGCGATGAGCTGCTCGAGCACGGCGCGGGCGTCACCGGCGATCGGCACATCGGCGGGGCGGTTGTGGCCGAGCTCGGACGGGTTGATGTCGACGTGGATCACCTTGAGATCGGCGGCGAAGCGCGGCTCCCGGCCGAACTGGATCACGTAGTTGAAGCGGGTGCCGACGGCCAGCACCACGTCCGCCTCGGCGAACGCCTTCACGCGCGCGTTGAGGAAGGCGAGGTCGTGGTCCTCCGGCACCGTGCCGCGCGAGATGGGCGTGGTGTAGAAGGGGATGCCCGTGGCCTCGACGAACTGCCGGAAGGCCGCCGCCGCGTCGGACCACCAGACGCCGCTGCCGCCGATGATGAGCGGCCGCGAGGATCGGGCGAGGAGCGCGATGGCCTCCGTGACGGTGCCCGGATCGCCGAGGCTCCGCGGCGCGGGCTTGTTCCGCGCCGGCCAGGCGAGCCGGCTCTCCTCGACCGGCTGGCCCAGCACGTCGCCGGGCAGGTCGAGATAGACCGGGCCCGGCTTCCCCGTCGTCGCCTGGCGGAAGGCGGTCGCCACCAGCTCCGGAATGCGCCGGGCGTCCAGGACGCGCTGCGCCCACTTGGTGATGGGCCGGAACACGCCGACCTGATCGATCTCCTGGAAGGCGTCCATGTCCTGGTTGATGTTCGGGCTCGACCCCCCGATGGCGACGAGCGGCGCCGCGTCTGCCCACGCGTTGGCCACCCCCGTCACGAGGTTGGTCGCCCCCGGCCCCGAGCAGCCCATGCAGACCCCGGGGCGTTGCTTCAGGCGCCCCCAGGCATGGGCCATGTACGAGGCCGCCTGCTCGTGATGCGTGTCGATCGCCCGGACACCGAGACGGATGAGCGCGCTCTCCGTCTCGAGCATCGGGCCGCCCATGAGGAAGAACAGGGTATCCGCGCCCTGGGCGACGAGGGCACGCGCGAGGATCTCCGAACCAGTGAGCGTCGTCATGGCAATCTCCTCCCGCCGCGAGGGTCCGCGGCCCGTCCGAATCTTACCCCAGTTTCATATCATCGCTCTAGCCCGCGAGTGCCGGCTGTAATGCCGACTCGGGCGTGCCGTCCTTCCAGGGCAGCGGCACGTCGTAGTCCTTCAGCAGGCAATCGTCGGGCAGGCACTGGATCGCGGTGAAGTCCCGGTGGGCGATGTACTCCGGGCGCTTGAAGCGCCGGATGTGGTTCGACACGGCGCAGAGGCTCAGGTAGACGCTGACCCGGTTCCAGGGCGACAGGTTGGCCGTCGAGGCGTGGACGAGGCACGCGTGGAACAGGATCATCGACCCCGCGGGACCCTTGGGCGCCACGAGACCGCCCCGCTCGACCAGCTTGCGGATGGTGTCGTGGTTGATGGTCCACAGGGGATAGCTGGTCGTCGTGACGTCGTGCTGGGCGTCGATCACGCCCAGCGCGTGGCTGCCGGGGATGAACATCAGCGGGCCGTTGAACTCGTTGACCGCATCGAGGAAGATCGCCACGTTCATGGCGCGCGCCTCGGGCATGAGGTCGTCGCTCTTCCACGTGCCATAGTCCTGGTGCCACTGCCAGAGGTCGCCGTCGAAGGCCATCTTGCCGTTGATCTTGAACTGATGCATGTACACGGACTCGCCGAAGATCTGCATCACCGGCTCGACCATGCGCGGATGCCGCGCGAGCTTGGCGAACGGATAGCTGTACATGTGCGCGGCGAAGTTGGTCCGCACCGCGTCGCCGCCCTTCTCGCGGACGTTCTCCGGCCGGCGCTGGGCATAGAGACGGGGCACCTCGTCGGTCAGGCGCCGGATCTCCTCCGGGGTGAACAAGCTGGGGAAGAACAGATAGCCGTCCCGGTCGAACTGCTCGAGCTGCGCTTGCCGGACCTTCATGGAGTCGCCTCCTGCGCGGCCGAGCGGTCGCGGGCCGTGCGATCGCGCCGCTCGACGTGATCAGCCTAGCACCGTGACGGTGACCGCGTCAAAGCGTCGGCACGCGGCGCACGCGGCGGCGCAAGTCAATATAACGTGCTGGGGATCCGGCAACGCCGTGCCATCGTGGCGAGGACTCGGTCGGTCGTGTGGAGCCGAGCCGCGAGGAACCTGGCCGTGCCCAGCGCGAAACGGTCGGCCAGCGAGGCATCTTCGAGTGTGCTCAGCGCCGCCACCGCTCGGGCGATCTCCACGTCCGGCCGATGGATCGCGACCCTGAAACTGTTGAGGACAGCGATGACGTCTATTCCCGTCGCGTGCGTGTACGCGCGCGTGTGCTGGAGGGCTTCGGCGAGGTTCACCACAGAGATGTGAAGGTCCAGGGTCCCACCCGAGCTGCGCTCGAAGAGCGCCAATGCCTCGGCGTGGGATCGCCGGCGACGGTCGAGACGGGTCAGGATGACGCCGGCATCAACGACGCCGGTGCTGGCGCTCGTGGGCACGGGCCGTCCGCCGGGACTTGTGGAGCGCTGCGACAGGATCGGCGCCGCTTGTCTCGAGCCACGCGTACCCGCTGGCGAGCAGAGATTCGATCTCGGTGCGACTGCGGGCACGAAGGACCAGGCTGCGCTCCCCGCGCGGGCCCATCTCCACGCTCAGGGCCTCTCCCGGTCGCAGGCCCAGAGCGCGCCGCACCCACGCGGGAATCACCACCTGTCCCTTGGAGCTGAGCCGGGTGGTTTCGGGCGTCATGCGCGTAAGATATCACGTCTTACCCTGATCCATCAATCATCCGGGCCACGTCCACGTCCGGGTCGAGCGTCAGCCTTGTCCGCATTCGCTTCGTCAGGATGACGGGGAGGCGGGCATTCGCGGGGCGGGTTGTCACACGCCCGGAGCGTCCTCGTCCTCCGCCGCGCGCGGGGTGAGGGACTCCGCCGCGGACAGCGCGCGCGCCGCCTCGCGCGTGCGGCCGGCGGCCAGGAGCGCGAGGACGTGAAGGCGCCGGCCGCGGGGCGTGGCGTGGAGACGGAGCGCGGCGCCCGCCAGGTCGCACGCCTCAGGCTCGCGGCCGGCTTCGAGCGCGGCGCGCGCGGCCTCGCGCAGGTGCCAGGCTCTGGCCGCCACCGCCATGAGCGGAGCGAGGTCCGTTCCGCAGCGGGCGCAGGCGCTCACGCCGCGCCAGGGCGCGCGGCAGGTGGGGCAGCGCAGGGGCTCGCTCACTCCGCCCCGCTCATCCTTCCTCGACGTAGAAGAGGAGGTCCGCCAGGTCGGCGGTGGCCGCGCGGAGGCGGTCCCAGTCCCCGCCGCTGATCGCCTTCTCGATCGCCTGCTGGAGGGTCACCGCCTCCTCGCGGTCGTCCGTGCTCATCCGGCCGAGCAGACGCTGGCCGCGCTCGAGCAACGCGCGGGCCTCGGAGATCGAGATCCGTCGCTCGCGCTCACCACCGGCCTCGTGCCCGGAGGAGCGCTCCCCGGCCTCGACGCGACGCCCGCGCTCGGCCTCGACGTCCGCGTCGCCGGCATCCTCCTCGTCGAGGTCAGCCTCGGCGAGAGCCTCGCCGTCGCCGAAGAGGGTCAGCATGCGGCGCCGGGCCTCCGCGACCTGGGCGTCGGTCATCGCGGTCGTCG
>WNGF01024157.1_pt1 | contig 11307 bp, 6 predicted proteins | sample 5400641 | NCBI WGS metagenome assembly WNGF01 (sample SAMN13153371, study PRJNA577476) | soil metagenome | isolation source: 80 cm soil or saprolite under grassland replicate 2 | place: USA:California | collected 2016-06-15 | reverse complement strand
CACCGCGCGAGCTCGAGAAGGTCCTCTACTTCGCCGCGTCCATCGTCACCAGCGTCGACGACAAGGCGCGCAAGAAGGACCTGAACGACCTCGAGGAGAAGGTCACCGCCGAGTCGGAGCGCATCTACGTCGACCGCGACGAGGAGCTGGCCGCGCTCGAGACCAGGCTGAAGCGCCGCCGCAACTACTTCGCCAAGGGCACGGAGAAGGGCTTCGACGAGGACGACGACTTCTGGGCCCGCGGCCTGGGCAACTGGGCCGAGGAGCAGGGCGTTCCGCCCCTCGAGGAGGCACGCGAGCTCGTCGGCGGGCTGTTCGTCGAGGTGGCCAAGGAGATCACGACCGAGGACTCCAAGAAGATTCGCGAGCTCGTCCGCAACACGGCCATCCGCGACGACCGCAAGCTCGCGCCGCGCGAGCTCGAGAGCGTCGCCACCGCCGCGATCCAGATCCGCGAGGGCCTGGCGCCTCTGTACAAGGACCTGGAGAAGTCGACGGGCTCGAAGAAGGGCGCGGTCACCAAGCACATCAACCGCATCGTCGAGGCGCTGCTCGCCGGTGAGGAGCAGAAGGAGGAGGACACCGAGCTCGTCAAGGGCGTCGACCTCAAGAATCTTGAGAAGGCCGCCGGGCTGGGCAAGGGGCTGCTCGCCGACGTGCTGGAGCAGGCGCCGCTCGATGCCGATGCCAACGCCATCCGCGAGCTGACCAACGACCTCTGCCTGCGCACCGACGGAAAGATCCAGAAAGAGGACCTGGACGCGATCGTGCAGTGGTCGCTGAAGGTCCGGGAGATGTACCTGGACATCGAGTCTCGCCGCCAGGACACGCGCGAGGCCGCCGAGGAGGCCCGCGAGCGCCTCGACCAGACCTGGCAGCTGGTCAAGGACCTCGAGCCGAAGATGATCGTCAACGACGAGCAGCTCTTCCGGGAGCTGAAGGACCGCTTCGGCTCCTCGTACGGCTTCGGGATCTACTTTCAGGGCGGCATGGGCGCAGAGTCGATCCGCGACCTCCTGCGCGACCTCGACCTCGACGCCGAGGCCGAGTCGCTGCGCGAGACGATCCAGACGTCGAAGGGCCAGCGCCAGCAGCGCGCGATCAAGCGCCTGAAGGTCGTGAACGCCTTCATCAAGTCCGAGAACCGGCCCGAGTGGATGGTCCTCGAGGCGATTCCGGTCATCCCGCCGGAGCTGCGCCCGATGGTGCAGCTCGACGGCGGCCGCTTCGCCACGAGCGACCTCAACGACCTGTACCGCCGCGTCATCAACCGCAACAACCGGCTGAAGCGCCTGCTCGACCTGGGCGCGCCGGAGATCATCGTCAACAACGAGAAGCGAATGCTGCAGGAGGCCGTGGACGCGCTGTTCGACAACGGCCGCCGCGGCCGCGCGGTGACGGGCCCGGGGAACCGTGCCCTCAAGTCCCTCTCGGACATGCTCAAGGGCAAGCAGGGCCGCTTCCGCCAGAACCTGCTCGGAAAGCGGGTCGACTACTCAGGGCGGTCGGTGATCGTCTCCGGCCCCTCGCTCAAGCTGCACCAGTGCGGGCTCCCGAAGCTGATGGCGCTCGAGCTGTTCAAGCCCTTCATCATGAGCCGGCTCGTCGAGCGCAAGTCGGTCCAGAACATCAAGGCGGCCAAGAAGCACGTCGAGTCGATGGTCCCGGAGGTCTGGGACGTGCTCGAGGAGGTCATCGCCGAGCATCCCGTGCTCCTGAACCGGGCGCCGACGCTGCATAGGCTCGGCATCCAGGCCTTCGAGCCCGTGCTCGTCGAGGGCAAGGCGATCCAGGTCCACCCGCTCGTCTGCCACGCCTTCAACGCCGACTTCGACGGCGACCAGATGGCCGTCCACCTGCCGCTGTCCGCGGAGGCCCAGGCCGAGGCGCGGATCCTGATGCTGTCGTCGAACAACATCCTGTCGCCGGCCAACTCCCGGCCGCTCGCGACGCCGTCCAAGGACATGGTGCTCGGCGGCTACTTCCTCACCTACGCCGCCGAGGATCTCAATGAGGTCGATGCCGAGAAGCTCAAGCCGCGGCCGCAGCGCTTCGCCTCCGAGGAGGAGGTCGAGTTCGCGCTCGGCGCGGGCCAGGTCGGCCTCCAGGATCCGATCGAGTTCAGCCGGAACGGAGCCACGCTCGTCACGACGCCTGGCCGCGTCATCTTCAACATCGAGGTCGAGCGCGCGCTCGAGGAGGCGCTCGGCGAGGACGGAGACATGGAGCACGAGTTCATCAACCGGGCGCTGACGAAGCGCGAGATGGACGACTTCATCATCGGCCTCGTCCAGAAGCACGGCGCGACGCGGATCGCGGGCGTGCTCGACACGGTCAAGATGCTCGGCTTCAAGTACGCCACCACCGCCGGCATCACGATCTCCAAGAACGACATCGTCGTTCCGGAGGAGAAGGAAGCGATCCTGGCCGAGTACGAGGAGCGCGTCCAGCAGGTCGAGCAGCAGTATGAGCACGGCCTCATTACTCCCGACGAGCGGCACGAGTCGATCGTGAACATCTGGACTGAGGCCACGGACAGCGTCGCCGATGCGATGGCGGCGAACTTCTCGCAGCTGAACCCGATCTACATGATGGCCAACTCCGGCGCGCGCGGATCGTTCAACCAGATCCGCCAGCTCGCCGGCATGCGCGGCCTCATCGCCAACCCGAAGGGCGAGATCGTCGAGCGGCCCATCAAGGCCAACTTCATGGAGGGCCTGACCGTGCTGGAGTACTTCATCTCGACGCACGGCGCGCGCAAGGGCCTGGCCGACACGGCGCTTCGCACGGCCGACTCCGGCTACCTCACGCGCAGGCTCGTCGACGTGGCGCAGGACGTGATCATCCGCGAGCACGACTGCGGCACCTCCGACTCGATCGAGCTGCCGCTCGTCACCCAGGACGGGCCGAACAAGAGCATCACCGGCCGCGTCCTCGCCGAGGACATCTTCCGCCCGCTCGCCTCCGGCAAGCCCGGGAAGACGAAGCTGGGTGAGAAGGGGGACGAGGTGACTCCGGATCTCCTGGAGAGCATCGTCGAGGGCCTCGGCGACCAGGCCGAGGAGACGAACGTCGCCGTGCGCTCGGTGCTGAAGTGCCGCAGCGAGTACGGCGTGTGCCAGTCCTGCTACGGGACCTTCCTGGCGACCGGGACGATCAGCGAGATCGGCGACGCGGTCGGGATCATCGCCGCCCAGTCGATCGGTGAGCCGGGCACGCAGCTCACGATGCGGACGTTCCACACGGGCGGCATCGCCGGCGCGGACATCACGCACGGCCTCCCGCGCGTCGTGGAGATCTTCGAGGCTCGGAACCCGAAGGGTGTCGCCAAGCTGGCCGAGGAGGCCGGCAAGGTCGAGATCGAAGACTCGGAGCGCGGGCCAAAGGTGATCATCCACCGCGAAGGCGTGGACGAGGAAGGCGAGCCGCTGGAGCCCCTCTCCTACCAGCTTCCGCGCCGCACGCGGCTGCTCGTCAAGAAGGGCGACATGGTCGAGCCGGGCGACGCGCTGCACGAGGGCTCGCTGAACCCCTCCGACCTGCTCCGGCTCAAGGGCGCGACCGCCACCGAGCTGTACCTCGTGGACGAGGTGCAGAAGGTGTACCGCTCGCAGGGCGTGGACATCCACGACAAGCACATCGAGCTGATCGTCCGCCAGATGCTGAAGAAGGTGCGGGTGGAGACCTCCGGCGATACCGAGCTCCTGCCCGGCCAACTCGTCGACCGGGTCGCGCTCGAGCGCGAGAACGCACGCGTGGCCGAGGAGAAGAAGGAGGAGGCGACCCACGAGCCCCTCATCCTCGGAATCACCAAGGCTTCGCTGGCCACCGAGTCCTTCCTGTCGGCAGCCTCCTTCCAGGAGACGACCAAGGTGCTCACCGACGCCTCCATCGAGGGCAAGGTCGACAACCTGCACGGGCTGAAGGAGAACGTGATCATCGGGAAGCTGATCCCGGCCGCGACCGGCCTCAGGCGCTACCGGACAATCGAGATCGGCCCGTCGGAGAAGGTGCCGCCTTCCGCGTACGCGCGCCCCGAGACGGAGGAGCAGCTGCTCGCCGCGCTCGAGGAGATCGGCTCGGACGGCGATCCCGAGCTCGCTCTGGGCGCCTTCGGCATGGACTTCGGCGGCCAGCCGGAAACGGACGGCGAGGCCGAGCCACGCGAGGCCGGCGAAGCTGAGGAAACTCCTGAGGTCGAGAGCCCGCTCGACGAGAAATAGTGCTCCGAATAGCTGAGGCGATGGAGCCCGAGGCTTCGGAAGTAGCCGCCGTTTCTGCTAGATAGTCGCGCGTGAGGAAGTCCTTTCTCGGGTTAGGGGCGCTCGTTGTGGCCGCGGCCGTCGCCGGCGCGATCCCCGCCGCCGGGACTGGCAAGCAGCCGACGCGCGAGTGCCGGATCCCGGCGCGCATGCCGCTCTGGATCGACTTCGGCCACGGCACCGTCCCGTTCTGGCGCATGTTCGCCAAGCCCGGGAGGGTCGTGGCCACCGCGAACTTCCTCTATCCGCCGCAGATCCGCGCGCGGGGCGCCGCCACCGTCTACATCGACCTCAACTTCCACCGCGAGATGGGGACGCTCGGGGAGCCTACAGACCCGGCCGAGATTCCCGATCTCGCCAACGGGCTCTACGACTACGCCTCCGCCTCGCTCCAGTGCAGAAAGCCCTGGATCGCGCTCAACGAGCTGTGGGGTGCAACTCTCCCCGCCCCCTGGCCGCCGACGATCGTCCAGTACCGCGCCAACGTCCTGCGGTTTGCCCGCATCCTCGCGGCCCGCGGCGGGCATCCCCTCCTGTTCCTGAACAGCAGGCCGTACACCGGTGGCGAGGCGGGCCAGTGGTGGCGCGAGATCGCGAAGGTGTCCGACATCGTGCGCGAGGTCTACTTCCAGGCGCCGCGGCTCGCGCGGCAGGGGCCATACGCCGGGAGCAGGGCGATCCGGAACGCGTTTCGCCGCGCCGTCCTCGACTTCACCTCGATCGGCATTCCGCCCTCCAGGCTCGGGATCGTCCTCGGCTTCCACAAGCGCAGCCGGTACGGGCTGAGGGCGCGCCGCTGGTACGAGACGGTCAAGTGGCAGGCGCTCGCCGCGCGACAGGTCGCCCACGAGCTCAAGTTCTCGACGATCTGGTCGTGGGGCTGGGGCCACCGCGACGGGCAGAAGCCCGATCTGCAGAAGAGGCAGGCCGCCTGCGTCTACCTGTGGGCGCGCAACAAGCACTTCTGCGACGGGCCGAAGGCGGCCGGCCGCGGGTTCGACGCGTCGCTGAGCGAAGGCCAGATCAACCTTTCGCACGGGATCCGCTGCACCGTGGGCCGCTCGAAGCTGCGCGCTCGCGAGGTCAAGCAGCTGTCGAGAGTGACAGGAGACCCTCAGGTGGCGTTCGCGGCGGTGTTCGAGCGGGTCGTCGCGCGGCCGTACACCCATGTCAAGCCCAAGGACGTCCTCCGTGCCGAACGAGCGATCGTCTCGGTCCGCTTCGGGGGGAGCGAGGCTGGGTACCGGGCTGCACTCCGCAAGGCTCGCGCGAGCGTGGACGTCGCCCGTGAGATGATTCACGACCAGCTCGCGCGCCTGAAGGTGGAGCGGAGGCTGCGCGTACGCCGGCCGACCTACAAGCAGGTGTCGACCTACTACGACAACTACGGCGACGTCACCGCGCGCCTCGTCCGTTCGAGGCCGCCGGCCCCGTGGATCGGTGGGAGGCGGGGAGTAGCCCTTGCGACGCTTGCCCCGGCGCGTGTGTTCACCATCCCCGCCAAGCGCTGGAGCCCGGTCCGCACTCCGATCGCGCCAACTGTGCCCCGCCGACCTTTCTTGTGTGTCCGAAGGGAGTTAGTTGCCGACCGTAAATCAGCTCGTCAGGAAGGGCCGCACCGCGCCGAAATCGCGGACGAAGACCCCTGCGCTCCGCGGGGCCCCGCAGAAGCGCGCGTTCAAGCGAACCGCCTGCCGGCACGACGATCTTCCTTCCGTCGATTCCCTGGATCTGACGGCGTACCTTCCGTTCCTGGCGCTGGATCGCTGAACTTTGCCGGGTGAGCCCGGGGTGCTTGGCCCGACGCTCCGTCCGCGTTGCTTCACCTCTGCTGTAGAGCAACCCCCTCCCGGGCAAATCGCGACCCACCATGGGCTTCAGTCCGACCATGCGTCGCGCGAAGGGGCCGCGCAGGGCTCGAAAAGGCTCGTGCGTCGGCCGCCGCGTTCACACGATCACGTAGGAACGAGGACGCGTCACTCCAGCTTTGAGAATCGGCCGGAGGAGGGCTTTTGCCCTCCGCACGGTCGATTGCTCGGGGGAAACCAGGCGGTTCCCCCCGAACGAGGGCCTCCGGGCTTTGCCGGTGGGCCCGGTCCCAGGCAGTCAGAACCTGCAACAGGGGCCTAACGAAGCGGTTGACGGGATACAAGCAGGTTCGCTACCATTCTCTGCCTGGTTGCAACTGTGCCCCGCCGACCTTTCTTGTGTGTCCGAAGGGAGTTAGTTGCCGACCGTAAATCAGCTCGTCAGGAAGGGCCGCACCGCGCCGAAATCGCGGACGAAGACCCCTGCGCTCCGCGGGGCCCCGCAGAAGCGCGGCGTCTGCACGCGCGTGATGACGCATACGCCGAAGAAGCCGAACTCGGCCCTGCGCAAGGTTGCCCGCGTACGGCTGACGAACGGGATGGAGGTCGGCGCCTACATCCCGGGCGAAGGGCACAACCTGCAGGAGCACTCGGTCGTGCTGATCCGCGGCGGGCGCGTCCGCGACCTTCCGGGCTACCGGTACAAGGTCGTCCGCTCCGCCTACGACGCCGCCGGCGTCAGCGACCGGCGCAAGGCCCGCTCCAAGTACGGCGCCAAGAGGGGTGGCTGAGCATGCCGCGCCGTGCAGCGATCACTCCACGCCCCATCACGCCCGACACGGTGTACTCGTCCGAGCTCGTCACTCAGCTGATCAACAAGGTGATGGCGGACGGGAAGAAGAGCAACGCCGAGCGGATCGTCTACGGCGCGCTCGACCAGGTCGGCGAGAAGACGGGCAAGCCGCCGGTCGAGGTGCTCGAGCAGGCCGTGAAGACGGTCACGCCGGTGCTCGAGGTGCGCAGCCGCCGCGTCGGCGGCGCCAACTACCAGGTTCCGATCGAGGTGCCTCCGCGCCGCGCACGCACACTGGCCGTGCGCTGGCTGATCGAGTTCGCGCGCGAGCGGCGGGAGAAGCGCATGGAGGAGAAGCTCGCCGGCGAGATCCTCGACGCGCTGAACGACCAGGGCGGAGCCTTCAAGCGCAAGGACGACATTTACCGGATGGCACAGGCCAACAAGGCCTTCGCCCACTATCGCTGGTGATGGCCGTGGCGACCAAAACGGCAATCGCGCTCGACCGAGTCCGGAACATCGGGATCATGGCCCACATCGACGCCGGCAAGACGACGACGACCGAGCGCATCCTCTATTACACCGGACGCACGCACAAGATGGGCGAGGTCCACGAGGGTGCCGCGGTCATGGACTGGATGGAGCAGGAGCAGGAGCGCGGCATCACGATCACGTCGGCGGCGACGACGGCGTTTTGGCGCGAGTTTCGCGTCAACATTATCGATACGCCCGGGCACGTGGACTTTACGGTCGAGGTAGAGCGGAGCCTGCGCGTCCTCGACGGCGCGGTCGCCGTGTTCGACTCGGTTGCAGGGGTCGAGCCCCAGTCCGAGACCGTCTGGCGCCAGGCCGACCGCTACCTCGTCCCCCGGATCGCCTTCATGAACAAGATGGACCGCACCGGCGCTGACTTCTTCCAGTCCGTCCAGTCGATGGTCGACCGCCTGGGCGCCCACCCCGTCCCGGTCCAGCTTCCGCTCGGACGCGAGGAGGGCTTCCGCGGCGTCATCGACCTGGTCGAGATGCGCGCCCTCGTCTGGACGGACGAGCTGGGGACGAACTACGAGGTCGAGGAGATCCCGCCGGAGCTGCTCGAGCAGGCGCAGGAGTACCACCGCCAACTCATCGACGCGGTGGCGGAGAAGGACGAGGAGCTCCTCGAGACCTATCTCGAGGACGAGGACTCGGTCACGCCGGAGATGATCCGCCGGGCGCTGCGCAGCGCCACCCTCGACATCGACGTGACGCCGGTCCTGCTCGGATCCGCCTTCAAGAACAAGGGCATCCAGCCGCTGCTGGACGCGGTGGTGGACTACCTCCCGAGCCCGGTCGACGTGCCGCCGGTGCACGGGCTCGACCCGCGCACCGAGCACGAGCTCTCGCGCCGCCCGGCGCTCGACGAGCCGTTCTCGGCGCTCGCGTTCAAGGTCATGAGCGACCCATACGTCGGCAAGCTCACCTATCTCCGCGTGTACTCGGGAACGCTGAAGGCCGGCGACCGCGTGCTCAACACGACCACCGCCAAGACCGAGCGGATCAGCCGCATCCTGCAGATGCACGCCAACCACCGCGAGGAGCGGGACGAGATCGGCGCGGGCGAGATCGCGGCAGCCGTCGGCCTCAAGCACACCGGAACCGGCGAGACGCTCGCGGTGGCGGAAGCCCCGATCCGGCTCGAGTCGATGGACTTCCCCGAGCCGGTCATCTCGGTCGCGATCGAGCCCAAGACGAAGGGCGACCAGGACAAGCTGTCAGCGGGGCTGCAGCGGCTCTCCGACGAGGACCCGACCTTCCGCGTGCGCACCGACGAGGAGACCGGCCAGACCCTGATCTCGGGCATGGGCGAGTTGCACCTCGAGATCATCGTCGACCGCCTCCTGCGCGAGTTCAACGTCGACGCCAGCGTCGGCCGGCCCCAGGTCGCCTACCGCGAGACGATCACGCGGCCCGTCGAGAAGGTCGAGGGACGCTTCGTCCGCCAGACGGGCGGCCGCGGCCAGTACGGCCACGTCGTCATCCACGTCGAGCCGACCGAGCCCGGCGAGGGGTACGAGTTCCTCGACCGCATCGTCGGCGGCAAGATTCCGCGGGAGTTCGTCCCGCCGGTCGATCTCGGGATCCAGGAGGCGATGGAGTCCGGGACGCTGGCCGGGTATCCGGTCGTCGACGTGCGCGTCACGCTCGCCGACGGCTCCTACCACGACGTCGACTCGAGCGAGATTGCCTTCAAGGTCGCGGGCTCGATGGCGTTCAAGGCCGCGATGCAGCGGGGGAAGCCGGCGCTCCTGGAGCCGGTGATGGCCGTCGAGGTCGTGACACCCGAGGAGTACCTGGGCGACGTGATGGGCGACCTCAACGCCCGCCGCGGCCAGGTCGAGGGTCTCGAGCCGCGGGGGAACGCGCAGGTGATCAAGGCGCGCGTTCCGCTCGCGACGATGTTCGGTTACGCAACCGCTCTGCGATCGACGACGCAGGGGCGGGCCACTTTCACGATGCAGTTCGATCGCTACCAGCAGGTTCCACGGTCGATCGCGGGCGAGATCGTCGACGCCCAGACCGAGTAAACAGCAACGGAGGAAAGGAATGTCCAAGCAAAAGTTCGAGCGCACCAAGCCGCATCTCAACGTCGGCACGATCGGTCACATCGACCACGGCAAGACGACTCTCACCGCGGCCATCTCCAAGGTCCTGGCCGAGCAGGGAGTCAACGAGAGCGCCGTGCGCGATTTCGACTCGATCGACAACGCGCCGGAGGAGCGGCAGCGCGGCATCACCATCAACACGTCGCACGTGGAGTACGAGACGGAGAACCGCCACTACGCCCACGTCGACTGCCCGGGCCACGCCGACTACATCAAGAACATGATCACGGGCGCCGCCCAGATGGACGGCGCGATCCTGGTCGTGTCGGCCGCCGACGGCCCGATGCCTCAGACGCGTGAGCACATCCTTCTCGCGCGCCAGGTCGAGGTGCCCTACATCGTCGTCTTCCTGAACAAGTCCGACATGGTCGACGATCCCGAGCTCCTCGAGCTGGTCGAGATGGAAGTGCGGGAGCTCCTGTCGAACTACGAGTTCCCCGGCGACGACATCCCGATCGTCACGGGCTCGGCGCTGAAGGCGCTCGAGGGCGACGAGGAGCACAAGCAGAAGATCCTCGAGCTGATGGAGGCCGTCGACACGTACATCCCCGAGCCGGAGCGCGACGTCGACAAGCCCTTCCTGATGCCGATCGAGGACGTCTTCACCATCACCGGCCGCGGCACGGTCGTGACGGGCCGGATCGAGCAGGGTAAGATCGAGTCGGGCAACGGGGTCGAGATCGTCGGGATCCATCCGCAGACGGAGAAGACGGTCGTCACCGGGCTCGAGATGTTCAACAAGACGCTCGATTACGCCCAGGCGGGCGACAACGCCGGGGCGCTCCTGCGCGGGACGAAGCGCGAGGAGGTCGAGCGCGGCCAGGTGCTCGCACAGCCCGGTTCGATCACGCCTCACACGCAGTTCAAGGCCGAGGTCTACGTCCTGTCCAAGGACGAGGGCGGGCGCCACACGCCGTTCTTCAACGGCTACCGGCCGCAGTTCTACTTCCGCACGACGGACGTGACCGGGTCGATCAAGCTCCCGGAGGGCCAGGAGATGGTCATGCCGGGCGACAACACGAACATGGAGATCGAGCTCATCCAGCCGATCGCCATGGACCAGGGGCTCCGGTTCGCCGTCCGCGAGGGCGGCCGCACCGTGGGCGCCGGGGTCGTCACGGAGATCAGCAAGTAAAGGAGCCTGGAGCGACTTGGCGCAGCAGAAGATCCGCATCCGTCTGAAGGGGTACGACCACACGCAGCTCGACCGGTCGGCGCAGTCGATCGTCGAGACGGCGCAGCGAACCGGTGCCACCATCACCGGCCCCGTGCCCCTGCCGACGGAGCGGAACGTCTACTGCGTTATCCGCAGCCCCTTCAAGGACAAGGACTCTCGTGAGCACTTCGAGGTCCGAACCCACAAGCGGCTGATCGACATCCACAGCCCCACGCCGAAGACGGTCGACTCGCTGATGCGGCTCGACCTGCCTGCAGGCGTGGATATCGAGATCAAGCTGTGATGAAGGGGATTGTGGGCAGGAAGCTTGGAATGACCCGCGTCTTCGACGCCGAGAGCGGCCTCGCGACGCCGGTGACGGTGATCGAGGCCGGGCCATGCCCGGTCGTGCAGGTCAAGACCGAGGAGTCCGACGGCTACGAGGCCTATCAGCTCGCCTTCGAGCCGACGGCCGACTCGAGGGTGACGAAGGCCCGGCTCGGCCATCTGCAGAAGGCCAAGGTCGGGCCGCATCGCCACCTGGTCGAGTTCCGGGGCAAGATCGAGCTCCCTCCGGGCGAGGCGGTGACGGTCGAGGCCTTCGAGCCCGGGGACCGCGTCAAGGTCACCGGCGACTCGATCGGCA
>WNGF01013055.1_pt1 | contig 11307 bp, 15 predicted proteins | sample 5400641 | NCBI WGS metagenome assembly WNGF01 (sample SAMN13153371, study PRJNA577476) | soil metagenome | isolation source: 80 cm soil or saprolite under grassland replicate 2 | place: USA:California | collected 2016-06-15 | reverse complement strand
GCATTCTACGTTCGCGATCCGGGTTCATGTTCAAGAGGCAGAAGGCCCGCGCCCTGAAGGGCGTTATCGTGCACTCCTGTGCCAACCCCTTGACCGGGGTCGGGACGTGTTCCTTTCGCCCAGGAGCATCAGTCAGGAGCCCTGTGACGATCCCACCTCCTTGCCTATCCTTGGTTCGAGCGGGGGGACGACCCGAATGACCACGCAGAGGGCGTCGCGATCTTGGCGCTGGCCGCAGACCCTCCTAGCCTGTTGGCCGGACGTGGGCGGACCTCGGACCGGGAGCTGTGCGGTCATGCATTTCTCAACACGGCTTATTCAGGAGGGTGGAAGCTTCGTGTTCAGCGCCTTCGATGATCGGGATGCGAGATTGTTCCTGCGACGAAGGGGGTATCACCCACACAGACCGAGAGGACGGACGTCATGTTCGTTCGATACCTGCCCCCCCAACCCTCCGCGGTCTCTCAGGCAAGGGAGTTCGTCCGAGCCGCGTCGACCAACCTGATTGCTCAGGCTCTGAACGACCTTGTCCTGGCAGCCTCCGAGACGTGCACCAACGCGGTGCAGCACGCCGGAGCGTCGCGGGTGAAGCTGACGTGGGACCGAGAACCGGAGGGTATCGTGGTGCAGATCGAGGACGACGGCGTGTTCGGCCGAGAGGCGCCCGGCGACCACCTGGGGATCGGGTTGTCGCTCGTGGCCCGTGTGGTCGATGACATCACCATCAAGGCGGGCTCACAGGAGAATCCCGGGACGGTCGTTCGGCTTGTGAAAAGGACCCCATCGGACGAAGAAGAAGCGACCGCCGGACGGCGACAAGCATCGGGGCCCTCTTCGATCTCGTGAAGCGGTCGGACTCCGCCTCCGGCTCGATCAGTCCCACTGTATCGGGGGAGTAGGATCGCCGCGGCCGATCGAGCCGGCGACCATCACGACTTGCGCGTTGTGCTTGGGCGGGTACGACGCGCCGATCCGCTCCGCGAGGGCGAAGCGCCATCCGGTGGCCTGGTTCACACCGCGATCGTAAGAGATGCCCTCTGGAGGTGAACGCACCCGCCGGTTGGTGCATGGAGTCGGTCCGCGCGGTTCTCTGACGGACGCGCGCATGACACCGGATCGGCCAGAGCGCGGGCCAACAGGTCTGGCAACGTGGCCTGAACAGCCGGTTTGCCATTGCCAAGTGCGGGTGGCACGCTGCCCGTATGAAGAAGCTGCTCTTGGTGGTGCTGGCCGTGGCGACTCTGGCAGGGGTGGCAATGCTGGTGAGCCGCAGGTCCGCCGCCCACTAACCGAACACAAAGCGGGCCCGGCTACAGTACTCAGCGGAATACCCTAGCTCTATGTTGCTTGAATCGGGGCGAATAACGTGAAGAGGCTGTTGCATAAACCCCGATCTGGCCACAATTTCCGAGTGGGATTCTACAAACTCGCAGGCCAGAGACCTGTCTCCTCAGACCAAACACGGCGGTTTGAGGTTTGTGCAACAGCCTCTGAAGGGTGCATCTATTCAGATACAGCCTCTGACCTGGGCCGTCGACAATCTGGTTCCGACCCAGGTCGGTCCGCGAACCCTACGGCGTGTAAGTATCGGCCGGTCTCTCCGACCCATGGGGCCGGGCGAACCTGAGCACCTCCGCTCAACTCTCAAGAGTCAATCCCAGGGCTCTGAAGGGCGCCTATAAGAGGGCCACCAACGCCGCTTCGCCGATGGAGACCTGCTCCTCATGCCGCCGACTGGCTGACCATCCGAGCGAGGACATCCCGGTTCCACCGGGCGGCCCGCCTCGGTTTGATCCCCGATTCCATCAGCGCATCCCCGATCTGCCGATAAGACAGACCTCTCTCGCGCAGCTTGGTCACTTGAGAGGCAACATCCTGAGCCCCTGTCCGCAACGTGGCGGCGCGAGGGCGCGCTCTGGTCTTACGGGCTTGGGTGGGTGTCTTGCGCGTGGTCCGCCCGATTGTTGAGCGCCTCCTCGTGCTCTTGGGTCTCGCGGCCAAAGGCCCCGGGGCACGGCCACGACGCGGAGCCCGAGCCGCACTGGTCAGCTCACTCAGGTGCCCGTCGCAAAGATCGGTCACGAGCTTGCGCCTCCCGATCAGGAGCTGAACGGGGTGAGCGTCCTGCGCCCCACAACGGTCGCACACGAGCACGATGCGTTCCATGGCTATCCTCCCGGTCTGGGCGCCCTCTGCGATCCTATCGCGACACGATCCGGACGAAGCAGCGCTCCCGGATGCTCCCTCCGGTCGAAAGGAACGGCGAGGGCATCCACCCCTTCAGCGCCTTAACCGCCCATACGGGTTGAGCGGCTCGCGGCGGTCACAGGCGCACTCGCCCGGCCGTACCGAGCCGCCCGTGGCTGGGACAGTTGGGACATCTGTCGTGCTCAATGGGACATATCGTGTCGTCTGTCGTTCGTCAGCAACATCTCACGACCCGTCGGGTACGAAAACCCGGTCGTCACGCGGCGACCCCGTACTCGTTGATGAGTCCACCGAGGATCGGGCCCCGCGAGATCGCGTCTCGACCATTTCCCGGTCGTCCCGGTCCGTCTCCTCGGCTCGCCGGAGAACGCAATCCAACCGCTCGATGGGGCCGGTGCGCGTTGTAGTGAGTGACGTACTCATGCAAGACGCGTTCGAGGTGTCTTCGACCTCAGGCGATCGTCCAGTCCAGGCACTCCGAGCGAACGGGCCGACCCAGCGCTCTGCGTGGGCGTTCGCGTTTGGCGCCCGGATCGGGGTGGCGATGATCCGGGTTCCACCCGCCTCGAATACCGCGTCGAAGGACCGAGTGAACTTGGCGTCGCGGTCGCGGATCAGGACCCGAGTCGCGACGCCGATGTCTGAAAGCTCCGCGGCGATGTTCCGGGCCTGCTGCGTGACCCAGGTGCGGTCCGGGTTCTTGGTCACGCCGGCCAAGTGGACCCGCCTGGTTCCGAGCTCGATGAAGAACAGGACGTAGTACGTCTTGAGCAGCAGCGTCTCGACCGTGAAGAAATCGCAGGCCAGGATGACCGAGGCCTGCGAGTGGAGGAACTGGGTCCACGTCGGTCCCCTTCGTGGAGCCGGAGAGAGTCCGTTCGACCGAAGGATCGTGGCTATCGAGGTCGCACAGAGGCGGATGCCGAGGCCGAGCAGCTCTCCCTGGATCCGGCCGTAGCCCCACCTGGGGTTCTCCCTAGCCAGGCGGAGGACCACGCTCCTGGTCGCGGAATCGATCGCGGGCCGACCGGGACGCCGGTGCGGTCTGGTCCATTTCCTGGCGACGAGCTGACGGTGCCACCGGAGGAGCGTCTCGGGATGGACGGCAAACGACCTCCATGTCGGTCGTGGCAGCAGCCTGCTCGCCGCGGCGAGGAATGCTCTGTCCGAGGTCCGGTAGACGGGGCGCTTCACCTGGCGACGGAGGACGGCCAGTTGGTGACGCAGAACCGCGATCTCGAGCTCCGCCTCAGCCGCCGTGCGCTCGTCCGAGCGGAACAGGTCGAGGATCCGGCGTAGGACGAGATAGAGGACAGAGCTGAGCACGGCGCGGCATTGTCCCAGATAGGAGCGGTCGGGTCACACCTCCGCACGATCGGGTTTCTGGACCCCACGCCGGGAGAGGTGGCCCGCCGTCTCCCGGGTGTACTGCCATTCGTTCGAAGGGGCGTGGCCGAGTGACGCCGAGGTCATCGAGGAGGTCCCGGTGGCCTGTTCAAGATCACCAATCCGCACTTCGGCCAGTTCACGCGATCCTCCTGAAACTGGCCGCTCCCTGATCCCTAACCCCGACAGTTGAACGCCGAGTTGTCGGTCACTCCATGTTGAAGTCGGCACGTGGTGGAGCGTCGTCGCGTCCAGCGGCTCCGAGGGGCTGAGCCAGGAACGCCGGCGATCCCGCTCGCCGTGGCCGTTCCCTGGATCGCAGGGCTCGTCAGCTGGAGATGCCGCCACATTGCCCGCCGGCCTGCTGCCTGAATGCCTCCGGCGAAAGGCTCTGTCCGTCGGTGAAGACGGTGTCGGGCCGCAGCTGCTGGACCGTGAAACCCACTGCGGTCTGTCCGAGCGAGGTGTCGAGGAGGATGCCGAGCGGGTGGCCTGCGGGCGGCCCGGCTCGAAGAGGGACGGTTGAGGTGAACCCGGACGGGGTCTGGCCCACCACGAACTTCTCGGCTGCCACCCCTCCAGGGGCTTCGATCCTCCACAGGACCGGGTCTTTGTCGTCGCCGATCACGGCGTCGTTGGTGGCGACCAGCTCGACCGAGATGACTTTCTGGCCGGGGCAGGGGACGAACACGACCTGGATACCGCGCCCGTCGGGTGCCAGCTTCGCCCCGATGGTGTGGTTGCCCGACGGTGGGCTGCATGCGCCCAGGGCGATCGCCGTGACCACGCCTGCCAGCAGGACGCCGATGCCCCGCTTCATTCGATCCTGTACCGCTCGTTCGGTCACACCGCCCGACGGTATCGCCAGACGCCGAGGGGCATGACGGCGAGGAGGATGCCCACGCACCATGCCAGGGATTGCACCACGTACGAGGTCGTTCGCGCGACGCCGCTCGGCTGTCGTTCGCCGACTCGACCTTCGACTTCGTGGTTGCCTACAACTCGCTCATGGACGTAAAGGACATGCCCGGGTCGGTCCGAGAAGCCGCTAGGGTCCTTGAGCGCGGGGGCCGATTCTGCATCTGCGTCACCCACCCCTGGCGGACGCGGGGGTCTTCCAGAGCGATGACTCCGCTGCTCCCTTCGTCATCGAGGGCTCGTACCTGGGGCGCCGGCCTTTCGAGGGAACGTTCGAGCGAGATGTCCTCACCACCACGTTCAGGGGCTGGGCGTGCCCACTCTGGGAGCGGACCAAGGCGGTGGGACGTTAGGGCTGAGATGTTCGATGAGCGGTCGGTGGTGCTGCCGGGGGGAGTCGGACCAGACCTGCAACGCTTAGTGCGGCTCCGGCAGCGGCTACGGCTGCGACCGAACGCTCGATTTGAGCGCGGACCCGACAAGAACCGGGGCAACCTCTTCCATCAGGGATTCCATCAGCCCTGATCGAGTGCGTTCCATACAGCCTTCCTTGCAAAGACCAGAAAGTAGTCCGAACCCAAAATGAGCCCGACCGACGTCCGCCCCCTTCCGGACGACCAATCCCATCAAGCCACCCTCTGCGCCTCCTAACGGTTTGAGGGGGTGAGGTTAGGCGGAACACCCTTCTGCCGCTCAACCCGTCCTGGCTCTGACGGATCGCCCCGTCCACGGCCTGGCGCAAAAGGTTGAAATACTTAACTCGCGCTAGTTTAAACTCAAGAATTACCTTGACGGAACCGACAAGGAAAACAGAGAATGGGTCAGGAGCCGCGGGGAAGCCGAGAGATTCCCCAAGGCTTGGCGAAGGATTGGAAGAAGCTGGCCGAGGCGATGCGAAACCACAACTGGATGTTCGAGGAAGGCGGTAAGCACGTGAAGGCCTTCGCTCCCGATGGGATCACCTGGGCAACGCTCTCCAAGACCCCCAGCGACGTTCGGTCGTTCCGGAACGCCCGCGCGAAGTTCCGTCGCTGGTGCAGAGACCGTCGACTCGAGCCAGGGATATGAGAGAGATGGGGCAGATGGAGTGGATGGTCACGGCTTCGAGCCACCGACTCGATGACGAAGGCCGGTGGGAGGAGCTCCAGTTCGCCTTGCTTGACATCCTTGAGGATTTGGGCGCCTTGGGAGTCACTGGCTGGGGGAGGATCGGCGAGCTGGGAGCGGTGTTCTCCGTCGAGGCTCCTGCGTTGCCTTACGCTGCGAGCGTCGGGGCCGAGCTCTTCCAGAGTGGCCTCGAGAAGATTGGTGGGCCACCGGTGTCACGCATCGAGGTCGAGCCCGCAGGCTACGACGACAGCCAGAGTGAGCCGGTGCTGGAGCGACGCCTTACCAATGCCGGTCCTTCCATTCAGGCCATCTCCGCTAGCGAGATCGCGGAACTTCTCGGGATTTCCAGGCAGCGTGTCTACCAGTTACTCGAGGAGCGCGAAGACTTTCCCCGCCCAGTCGCCGAGACTCCGCGAGGCGCTGTCTGGGACCGCCGTGACGTTGAGCAGTGGGCACGCAAACCGCGTAGACGAGGACGTCCGCGGAAGAAAGCCGGGAGTCAATAGCCCCGTCGTGGCTCCGGTCAGGCGAGTGTCAGCGGTGCGGTGACCAGGGTCGGGCGGTTCGCGCACCGATCAGCCACTTGACCATCCGGTGCGCGAAGCCGCGACGACTGCGGGCTGAGGGTTCCTACGGAGGCGCGTTTGGACCGACCGCACCGGATGACGCCGGACAGGAGGTAGTCGCTGCGGTGTCCGCGCTTCCGGGCCCGACCTGCGATCGTCGTTCCCGGCGTAGCCACCCTTCCACAGCGTGACTCGCCGGACCTACACTGCGCCCGTGGCCGCGTGTCCCAACTGCGGATCGCCGGTGGCGGAGGGTGCGAAGTTCTGCCCCGAGTACCGCTCCCTCCGCGATCGCCAGGGTCTTTGTGGTGAGGTCTCCCTTCACCCGGGCCCGGGGGCCGAGCTCGACCCTTTTCGTGGCCACGACGTCGCCGTTGACAACCCCGCCCACCGCCACGTTGCGGGCTCGGATGTTTCCGTCCAGTCGGCTGTCGGGCGGGAGCGAGATGTTACCCTCGGCGGTGAGGTCGCCCTTCACCCGGCCCGCCAGGGTGATGCTGCGCGCCTGGATGTTGGCGGCCACACTGCCCTCCGAGGTCAGCGAGACGTCGCCCTCGGGGGTGATGGCGCCCACCACCTCCACTCTGAGCGAGCCCGCCGGCCGCCACAGTGCCCTCGATCCGCGTCCGCCGACCAATGACCGACACCTCCGAGCGGTCGTCCCCACGATCCATGCGCACCTCCCGCGCTAGGGGCGTCCCCTCCTCGTCCTCGCTCGTGACGACAGGCTGTCCCTCCTCGCCACCGGCCCTGTCCTTTGAGGGAACCTGCTCGAGCCCATCCGAACGGCTCGGGGAGTCCGTCTTCTCATGCCGACCGTAGGGGCCGAGGCGACGGCGCCACGGGCTCACCAATTTCCTCCCAAGCTCGATGTCACGGTGAGCGGGCCTGAGCCCGCGTTGCACGTTAGCCTCGGTCTGCACGCAGGCCAAGAGGGGGAATACGGCCCGCGCCGGGTACCGGCCGATCGCGTAACGTGCCTGTTCCCTGATGCAACGGTACGGAAGCAGCGCTGAACGACCCTGAGAGGACGAACATCCGGACCAGTGAGTGCGGCTGCGCCTATGGCCGAAGCAGAGCGGCCGCCGGATACTAGTCTCGCATGAGCGAGGAGGTTCGGGCCCAACGGTCGACCGGAGCGCGGTGGTCGCTGCTGAGGAACTGGCGCATCGCCCTCGCCACCGCGAACATGCCGTCCGGCCGGGTGGATCCGGTGACCCGCTGGCTGGTCCTGACCAGGGCGGCCGTCCAGCCGATGACCATTACCTCAGCGGCCATCGCGGGCCTGCTCGCGATCCGCAAGCCAGGCTTCGAGTGGGGTCTGTTCGCTTTGTCCGCGCTGGGCCTGATCCTGGCCCACGCCGCCAACAACCTCATGAACGACCTGTTCGACTTCGAGGCCGGCGCCGACACGCGAGACTACCCGCGGGCCCTGTACGCTCCCCACCCGGTGCTGTCAGGGATGGTCTCGGCGCGGAGGTTGACCGTCGCGGCGGTCATCGTGAACCTGCTCGATGCAATGATCCTGGCGGCGTTGTGGGTGGCAAGGGGCTGGCCGGTAGTGGCTTTCGCCCTGGTCGGGCTCTTCATCAGCGTGGCCTACACGGCCCCGCCGCTTCGGCTGAAGAAGCGGGGGCTTGGGGAACTGTCGGTGTTCCTGGTGTGGGGCCCGCTCATGGTCGGAGGGACCTACTACGCGGCCACCGGCCGGCTCTCCTGGATCGTGATCGCCGCGTCGCTTCCTTACGCTCTCCTGGCGACCTCGGTGCTCATGGGGAAGCACATCGACAAGATCCCGTGGGACGCCCCCGATGGAACCATGACCCTGCCGGTGCTCCTTGGGGAGCGGCTGGCCCGTCGGGTGACCCAGGGGATGATGGCGGCCTTCTACGTCCTGCTGGTTGTCCTGACAGCCACCGGGACTCTGCCCTGGCCGGCTCTTGTCGGGCTGGTGGGGATCAGCCGGCTGGTGGCGGTATGGAAGATCTTCAACAGGCCGAAGCCCGACGCGCCGCCTCCGGAGTATCCGAACTACCCGGTGTGGCCCCTGTGGTTCGCCGCCGGGGCGTTCCTCCACACCCGGCGGGCGGGGGCCCTGTTCCTCCTCGGGTTGCTCGTGGCTGCGATCTTTTCGCGGAACGGCGGCGCGGAGTTCGACTTCGTCTTCCGTCTGCGGCCGTAGCGGCTGGATCGGTGGGCTGGGGCCATTGGCGGGCCCTGGCCCACACCTTACCTCCTGGTTCCCCTGAGTGCAGTGGATTTCCAGACCACGCGGATGACCCGATTCGGCTGGTGGTTGAAACAGTAATACGTAATACATGGAGGGGTTGTACCTGCTGAGGAGCGCGCCGCAGACGGCGCATCGGCGCTCGAGTCGTACCGCTTTGGGGCACGATTGCTAGCGGAGGCCATCCGGGTCGCCCCCAAACCTGCGCTCCTCACCCTGGACGTCGCGGGGCGGTCAGGAGGGGAGCCAGTCGCTGTCACATAGTCGGTTCCACCTCACCCAGTAGACTCTGGTCCTCTCCGCTGCTAGCAGCAGTGTGCCGGTCGGTCGCCGCGTGGGCACGAAGGTCCGAATCACCCCGAGACGGCGAGGCATCAGTTAGGGCATCATGGAGGGCATGCAGCGGGGAACCGGAATGGAGACGATCCAAGAGGAGCGGACCGATATTCGCCTGGACGAGGGCGACCACGAACGCTTCGCGCACTACGTCGAGAAGGACAAGCTGACCGAGGCGCTTATCATCGGAACCCCGGTCATCGCGCTGTGCGGCAAAGTGTGGGTCCCTTCCCGTGATCCCGAGCGCTTCCCCGTTTGCCCAGAGTGCAAGCGGCTGTACGACCTGGGTCGCGAAGGCCGCCGCCGGGAGTGGGAAGAGCGTGCCCGCGGCGCCAGCTTCGGCGGAACTGATTGAGGCTCGGCCGCATCCCGCCCGGAACAAAGCCGCTGGTCCTTTCGACCAGCGGGAGCACCGGAATACACCGGTGTTTGCCATCTCTTGCCGAATCCCGGGAGTCGGGAGCCACCCCCTGCTGGTTCGAATTCAGGCTCCTGCTTCGATGGCGTTCTTCAAAACCGCCCCGCTTGAACCGCCTCGCTGGGCAAGGGGCCGATCCTCCCTACCCCACCTGTGGATCGCACCGGCTTGACCGGCGTCCCCGAAGAGCGCTCCGATAGAACGTCAAGTCCGATGAACCGCACCTTGCCTCCTCCTCTCTCCTCGGCGAGTGGAGGCCAGGCGGGGCGAACGACAACTACGGATGCGTGCTCGTGGCACAACCGGATCAGTCGCAGGGGCGGCCAATTACAACAGCGGGCTCACAGCCCATAGTGTCTCGACGGCCTGCCCGTCCTGGCTCTCCCGAAGCCCCCTGTCCCGGTGCCCGGACCCTACGTGAAGGCCATTCTCTCGATCAAGCGGCTCCGCCGAACATTTTCATGCAGGTACAACGACGAGCGGCCCCACCGCAGTCTCGATCTCCGGACGCCGGACCCGCGGTCGTATCCGGCCGACGAGCCCCCCGATCGCCTGTGTGTCCAGGGGCGGGATGTGCTGGGCGGGCTCATCCATGAATACGACTTGCTGCGTGAACCCCGAATCGGGACTTTCTGTGCCTTTTCAGGGTATGGTTCGGCAGCTTGCCGACAAGGTCATCATCGCGGGAGCCCCCAACCGAGCACTCCTGACTGGCTGGCCGAGCGGCTCGCGGAGGGGTGACGGTGCGGATCATCACGCGGCCCCACGAGCCCCAGGCGACTCGACGCGGCGAGGGCTGGGCAGAGCTCACCCTGGCGGACGAATCATCGATCGGGGCTCCAGCGATGGTGGCACGGAGGAGCGCAACGATCATCATGCCGGAGGAACCCGCCGATAACTCGCGTGGACCGCAAGAACCCCCGGGCCGTCCCGGGCGACTGATAAGCAGGATGCGCAAGCTCTGGGTGGTCCTCGGCTTGGTCGTCTTCCTGCTCGTTGCAGCCGACGTGGGCCTCCGCCTGGTGGCTCAGTACTGGGTGGCTCGCGCGGTTCAGGGAAGTCTGGGACTGGATGCGCGACCGTCGGTCTCGCTGGGCGGGTTCCCCTTCCTCCTTCGTCTGGCCACGGGCGACATCCCGTCCGTGAACGTGGAGCTCGATGGGTCCTCGACCGTCGAGCAACTCCCCATCCACGATGTCTCACTTTCGCTCCGGGATGTCCGGTTCTCTCCCGGAGATCTGGTGGTGGGCGACCGGACCACCATCCGGGCCGAGCACGGCGAAGGAACCGTGACGATGACCGAGGAGGACGTGAACCGAGCCCTTCCCGCGACGGAAGGACCGTGCGGACGCGTCTCCTTCTTTCAGACGGCAAGCTCGTCCTCGAGCCCGCCCAGGGTTCGCTTCCGCTGTCCGTCAGCGTTCGCTTGCCCGAGCTCGTCCCCGGGATCACCTACACCGGCGTACGCGTGGTCGGGGCGACGGCCGTCCTCACTTTCACGTTGGAGAACGCCACGTTCCGGATCGCGCGGGCCTGATCGTCGAGCGACGCCCTACGCGGGTTCCCGATGACACCCGCAGCGGTGCCGCCGGGCGCGGCGGACGTTGCCCCGCTGGATTGATGAGGAGTCGGCCGGACATCGGTACCGAGGTCGTAGTGGCCCCGGCGGAGGTTCTGGACGAAGGCATGCCCGGCAACGATGACCCTGGCGGTGCGATCTCGCTTCAGCCCGCGCATGGGCCGGAGCCGTGCCTTGAGGCGCCCGTGGTCGTTCTCGAGCGGATTGTTGGCATGGACCTCCGTGCCATGGAAGGCCTCCGGCAGCAACTCATCGAGGACGCCAGGGTAGACCCGGTACCGGTCGGTCGTGACCTCGACGGGTGAGATCCGGGTACCGCCGAGCGCCTGAGCGAAGAACCGACGAGCGGCCTCGCCGTTTCGTGGGGGCGAGAGGAAGGCGTCGATGACTTGGCCGAACTGGTCGATCGCTCGGAACAGGTAGCGCCAGCTCCCTCCGACGCTCAGATAGGTCTCGTCCACGTGCCAGCGATCCCCGACGATGTGTCGGCGGGCGCGCGCGGCCTCGGCGAACTCCGGGGCGAACCGCTGGACCCAGCGGTACACCGTCACGTGATCGA
>WNGF01009303.1_pt1 | contig 11308 bp, 7 predicted proteins | sample 5400641 | NCBI WGS metagenome assembly WNGF01 (sample SAMN13153371, study PRJNA577476) | soil metagenome | isolation source: 80 cm soil or saprolite under grassland replicate 2 | place: USA:California | collected 2016-06-15 | reverse complement strand
CGTGGGTTTCACCCACGGCTATTGAATGAGTCCCTTTCAGGGACAAAGCATTTCTCAGTTTCATTATTCGGCTATAATCGGTTCCCGTGACTCTATCGCCCAACACACGACTTGGGCCATACGAAATCACCGCGCCGCTCGGGGCTGGCGGAATGGGTGAAGTTTATCGCGCACGCGACACAAGACTAGGACGCGATGTTGCAGTTAAGGTTCTCCCTTCGACTCTTTCTGCCGATGCCGATCGACTGCATCGCTTTGAGCAGGAAGCCTGTGCCGCGGGCGCGCTCAATCATCCGAACATTCTCTCGATCTATGATGTCGGCACGCATGATGGCTCGCCATATGTAGTTTCAGAATTGCTCGAAGGGCAAACGCTGCGCCAGCGGATGAGCGGCACGACGGTGCCACAACGCAAAGCCATCGATTATGCGTTGCAGATCGCTCACGGCTTGGCCGCCGCTCATGAAAAAGGAATCGTACACCGTGATCTCAAACCCGAGAATCTCTTCATCACAAATGACGGGCACGTGAAGATTCTTGATTTTGGCCTGGCCAAGCTCACGGGCATAGCCGACAGTAATCTCTCGCAAACCAGCATTCCCACTCGCCGCGTTGATACCGATCCCGGCAAGATAATGGGTACGGTCGGCTACATGTCGCCCGAACAGGTCAAAGGTCGCCCCGTGGATCACCGTTCAGACCTGTTCTCGTTCGGCGCGATTCTTTACGAAATGCTTTCGGGCCGTCGCGCTTTTCACGGCGAATCGGCAGCGGAAACAATGAGCGCGATTCTGAAAGAAGATCCGCCAGACTTGTCAGAAACTAATCAGCGGATCTCGCCGGCCCTGGAACGTTTGGTGAATCATTGTCTCGAGAAGAGTTCGGAAGAACGATTCCATTCTGCACGCGATCTGGCGTTTGCCATCGAGGCACTATCCGGATCCACACCCACGTCAATTCAAACGATGACAACGCCCATGCTTGCGTGGCGCAAGGTGAAGGGTCGCGAACTGACGGCCTGGATTGTTGCTATCGTTGCGATACTGGTTGCTGCTGTTGCCCTGGTGGTTTCACATTTTCGTCGCTCATCAGTTGAGGCCCACGCAATACGCTTCACGATTCCAGCACCGGAGAAGGTTAGTCTCACCAACTTCATGGCGCTCTCGCCGGACGGTCTTCGTCTGGCCTTCACCGGCAGAGATTCATCCGGTAAGAATTTACTATGGGTTCGACCACTCGACTCTCTCGACGCGCGAGCACTTCCTGATACCGACGAGGCAGCTTATCCTTTCTGGTCGCCTGATAGCCACTTCATGGGGTTTTTCGCCCAAGGAAAGCTTAAAAAGATCGATATATCGGGTGGCCGTCCACAAACCGTGTGCGATGCGCCAGCCGGGGTAGGTGGAACATGGAATCGCGATAACGTGATCGTCTTTACGCCGAGTACCAGAGAGCCTCTTTACAGGGTATCCGCCGACGGGGGCGTGCCGATGCCGGTAACTGCGCTGGATAATTCGCCTGGGGAAACTTCTCATCGTCAGCCTTACTTCTTGCCCGACGGCAGGCATTTCATGTTCTTCGTCCTTAGTCGGCAGCCAGAGAACCACCTTTCCGTCGGGTCACTCGATTCGAAAGAAACAAAACGGCTTTCGGCTATCAATACCAATGCGGTATATGCCGCACCGGGATATTTGGTTTTCCGGCGTGATGACAGGCTGATGGCCCAACCGTTCGACGCGACTTCCCTTGAGCTCACAGGCGAACCTTTTCCGGTTGGCGAGCAATTGATCTTCATTCCCGGGCCTGTCGGCTTTGTCTCCTTTTCCGTTTCAGACAATGGCATGCTGGTCTATCGCAGCGGCAGCGCGGCAGGCACTGAATTGCTCTGGTTTGATCGAGGAGGTAAACAACTCGGTCCGCTGGGCCCTCGGCAGGGCTATATCAACGTCTCCTTTTCACCTGATGGAAAATGGGTTGCCTATGCTATCGGCAATGCCAGCGGTCGTGATATCTGGCTGCTGGAACTGGGACGCGGGCTTCCTTCGCGATTCACCTTTGGTCCGGCATATAACTGGCTTCCAATCTGGTCGCCTGACGGCAGCCGCATTGTCTTTGCTTCAAACCGAGAGGGGCCTATCGATTTGTATCAAAAGACCGCGAGCGGCGCCGGCAATGAACAAGCACTCCTCAAATCTAATGAAGACAAGCTGCCAACAGACTGGTCTGCAGACGGGCAATTCATTCTTTATGATGTCACAGATCCAAAGACCCGAGGCGATCTGTGGATACTGCCTTTGTCCGGAGACCGAAAGCCGTTTCCATTTCTGCAAACTCAGTTTAATGAACGGCAGGGGCAGTTCTCACCTGACGGGCTCTGGATTGTGTACTCGTCTGACGTTTCGGGGCAATACGAGGTATATGTTCAGTCATTCCCTGGTCCTGGTGGCCCACACCGAGTCTCAACGAACAGTGGTATGCAGCCCCGGTGGCGGCGCGACGGCAAAGAGCTTTTTTACCGCTCCACAGACAGAAAGCTGATGGCCGTAGATGTAAAGACCGGACCTTCGACCTTCGAAGCCGGTGGGCCCAGGCAGCTATTCGATACCCGCATCACTGTCCTGGAGGGCAGAAACATCTATGCCGTCACACCTGACGGTCAACGTTTTCTTATCAATACGGGAGAATCGCCCTTTGGTGCACAGCTTAACGTGGTCCTGAACTGGACTGCGGACCTGAAGAAATGACTGTAGATGCTGGTACCAAACTCGGTCGCTACGAAATCCGCTCGAAGCTTGGCGAAGGCGGGATGGGTGAGGTGTACCTGGCGGAAGATACGCAGCTTGGCCGTCGCGTGGCAATCAAGCTCTTACCGCCCGAAACAATCTCAGATGAACACGCTCGCAAGCGCCTCGTTAGAGAGGCCCGCGCGGCGGCGACACTCGACCATCCGCACATCTGTTCTGTTTATGAAGTTGGTGAAGCAGACGGCCGCAGTTTCATTGTGATGCAGTACATTGAGGGCGAGACGCTCGATCTAAAACTCAGCCGCAAGTCGATTAAGTTGAAAGAAGCGCTCGCCATTGCGACGCAAGTGGCTGACGCGCTGACAGAAGCGCACGCACACGGAATCATTCACCGCGACATCAAGCCCTCGAACGTCATCATCACGCGGCGCGGGCAGACTAAAGTGATGGATTTCGGTCTGGCGAAATTAATCCAACAGGCGCAGTTGGTTGACACTGAGGCGGCGACAGAAGCGCTGATAAGCACTCCCGGCGCCATCATTGGCACGGTGCCCTACATGTCTCCTGAGCAGGTGCGCGGCGAAACGCTCGATGGACGCAGCGACATCTTCAGTTTCGGTGTCATGCTCTATGAGATGCTTTGTGGCCAACAGCCCTTCGCGAGCAAGAGTTCAGCGGCAACCGCATCAGCGATCCTCACGCACGAGCCCGCCCCGCTGGCGCGCTTTTCACGAGATATTCCACCAGAGTTGGAGCGAATAGTTAGTAAAGCTTTGCGCAAAGACGCAGATGAGCGTTATCAAACGGCCAAGGACCTGCTAATTGATTTGCGGAGTTTGGGAAGCGAGCTGGAATTTCAGCTCAGACTCGAACGCTCTGCGGCGCCAGATTCAAGCGAAGAGAAATCACTCGCGCCCAGGAGCGGGCCGGATAATCAGCCAGCGATGGTCGAGACCGCCGAACAGCAAGCCACGCACACGGGCATCGAGGTTGCGGAAATAACGCGAGACACTGAAAAAGAGAGCGCTCTTAGGAATCTTTGGCAAACGTCATTGAGCCGAACAGGGCTGATGGTAATTGCGACTTTCGTCCTGGTGGCAGGGACAGGTTGGTTCTTCTGGCGACGAGCTAACGTGAAATGGGCCAGCGCACAGCTTGCGCGCATTGAGCAACTGGCACAGACGCAAAAGTATTTCGAAGCTTATGATCTGGCGATTGCGTCGCAGAAGTATCTACCTGATGATCCAACGATCTCGCGGCTGATGCCCACAATCTCTAACACCATTTCCGTAACGACGGATCCAGGCGGGGCGCAAGTTTACCTCAAGCGCTTTTCGCCGGATCAGTCGGGCCAATTTCCGGCGCGTCAACTTGTCGGCACTACGCCCATCAACAATCTTCGCGTTGCGCGTGGTCAATACATTCTCTACATCGAAAAGGATGGGTACGCCAAAACTGAGCAAACAGTATCTGGCATGACCATGCATTCGGGCACCATGGTCGTCCTGCCGCCGCCAATCAGTATTCAACAGAAATTGCTTGCCGCAGACAAGATGCCCGACCGCATGACGTTTGTTCCGGGCGGTGATTATCGGCTGGTTGCCTGGGCGCGGCCCACCGACGCGCGCGTGCGGCTCAACGACTACTTCATCGACAAATATGAGGTGAGCAATCAAGAGTACAAAGAGTTCATCAACGCGGGTGGCTATCTGAAAAAGCAGTATTGGAAATATCCATTTGTCAAAGACGGCAAGACGATATCCTGGGAAGACGCGATGAAGGAATTCAAAGACCACAGCGGACTGCCGGGACCGCGCAGTTGGTCGAATCAGAATTTTCCAGAAGGCAAAGCCGATTATCCGGTCACGGACATCACCTGGTACGAGGCCGCGGCCTATGCTGCATTCAAAGGCAAGCACCTTCCGACAATCTTTCAATGGGAAAAAGCGGCTCGCAATGGCAACACGTCAGCGTTCGTGAATTACATGCCCTGGGGTGTCTTCTATCCCGGAGACACGCTCGATTATCGGGCCAACTTCCGAAACAATGGCACTATGCCCGTAGACAGCTCGGAGTTTGGGATGAGCCCTTTCGGCGCATACAACATGGCAGGCAATGCCTCAGAGTGGGCGCTCAACGAAACATCTCAGGGCTTCATTACCAGCGGTGGCGCCTGGGGTGAGCCGGTCTACATGTTTGCGAATTACGGCACTTTCCCCGGCTTCTACAGTTCGAACAAACTGGGCTTCCGCTGCGCGCTCAACGCTAACGATGCGACAGGCGATGAAGGCGCAATGCGAATCGAGATCAAAGAAGAAATCCCTGTGTACACTCCTTCGAGCGATGCGAGCTTCAACGAGTGGCTAAAATACTATCGCTACGAAAAGACGCCGCTTGATCCGCAGATCGTAGAGACGAAAGAGACCGGCGAGTGGCGGCGTGAAAAGATCTCCTTTAATGGCGCGGATAATGAGCGCGCGATAGCTTATCTTTATCTGCCGAAGAACTTCCCAGGACCTTTGCAAGTGATCCACTTCGTACCGCCTGGCGACGTGGAGCGGGGCCAGCGTCCATTGCCGCAGGCTATGGAAGATCTACTAGCGCCGTTTATTAAATCAGGTAGGGCTGCGTTTGGAGTCGTGATTAAGGGCTACAGCGAACGTCTCAGGCCCGAAGGGTACAACGAGCCCGAACCAACCACAGTTGAGTATCGCGATAAGATCGTCGACTGGATTACCGATCTGCGTCGCGGGCTGGATTATCTGGAAACCCGAAACGACATTGACGCAAAGCGAATTGCTTTCTTCGGGCCGAGTTCGGGCGCACGCGTTGGGCTGATACTGGCCGCCGTCGAGAACCGCTACGCTTCGGTTTTTCTCCTGGGCGCCGGTCTGCGGAAACCTTATGCCCAGTGGATCGCCGAAGCCAATACGATAAACTTCGCCCCCCACATCCGCGCGCCCAAACTAATGATGCACGGTCGTTATGACGAGAATCTTTCCTTGAAGACTGAGGCCGAACCGCTTTACAAGCTGCTGCGCGAGCCGAAGCGACTGGTGGTGTATGAGGGCGGACACATCCCGCCGCAACTTGAACTCCTCGTGACCACGCTGAACGGTTGGCTGGATGAAACACTAGGGCCAGTCAAACGTGAGTGACAGGTACTCTAGATATGAAAGAATCGCTGCCAATAAGCAGAACAATTTCTCACTTTTCGCTGGACCGAAAGGTAGGCTCTCTGTGCGGTTGATTACTGTCATAATGTCGTAGTTGATCCCTGGGCGATGAATCTGGCCGCCGGCACAAAACTCGGCCGCTATGAAATCCGCTCCAAGATCGGCGCAGGCGGAATGGGCGAAGTCTATCGGGCGCGCGACACGAGGCTGGGCCGGGATGTTGCGGTCAAAGTTCTGCCGTCGTCTCTATCTTGACTCAAAAGAGTCGAAGCTTCTGGTCTCGGCAGAATCAACGCGAGTAAGGATGGAAACGGTGCAAACTAAAGTTTGCACTACAGTAACTACAGTATCTGGACCGCAGACCTGAAAAAGTAGCGCATACTTTAGTTTGCGTCGTTGCCAGTTCGCTCAGTTGAGTGAAACGACACCACATGGGTAAGCGATCTCGGCAGAATCAACGCGAGTGAGGATCGAAACGGTGCAAACTAAAGTTTGCACTACAGCAAGTACAGTAACTGGACCGCGGACCTGAAAAAGTAGCGCAAACTTTAGTTTGCGTCGCTGCGAGTTCGCTAAGTTGAGTGGAACGACACCACATGGGTAAGCGATCTCGGCAGAAACCGTTTAGAGGCGGGCTACCGCCCGCCTAACGCGCGCATTCCCAATCATTGGCGGGCAGTAGCCCGCCTCTAAACGGCAGATGGTTTCATGAAACGTTGCCCTGCATCGACCCACCTGTCTTCAAGGCAGGGGGCTTCAATTAATCTGCAACTCTGCAAATCTGCCGGATGAGTTTGAGGAGCCTCATCGACAAACTAAAGTTTGTCGGACAACTTTCCGTCATTCGCCAGGCGGCACTGCCTCCCTTAGAAATCTAGCCTCCCGAATCAAATGGGGATAGAATGTCGTCCGTCTCATAAGCCCACTCGGAATCCCCCCGAAAACATGCCATATGTCTATCGCTGAAGGCACGCGACTTGGTCCATACGAAGTGCTCTCCCCGTTGGGCTCCGGCGGGATGGGTGAGGTGTATCTCGCACAGGATACAAGGCTGGATCGCAAAGTTGCGTTGAAAATACTGCCCGCAGGCGTTGCTGCTAATCAAGAGCGCATGCGCCGGTTTGTGCAGGAAGCGAAATCCGCTGCGGCGTTAAATCATTCGAACATCGCGCACATCTATGAGATTGGCGAGCATGAGGGCGTGCATTTCATCGCGATGGAGTTCATCGATGGTCAGACGCTGCGCGAAGTAATCCATCGCGGCCAGACCGATCTTCCGAAGCTTCTTCGTTATCTCCAACACACGGCGGAAGGTCTGGCTAAAGCTCACGCGGCAGGGATCGTGCGTCGCGATCTCAAACCCGACAACATCATGATCACCCGCGACGGCCACGCGAAGATTCTCGATTTCGGCCTGGCGAAACTGATTGAGCCTCAGCAACCCCCAGGCAATCAGCGAGGATGCCAGTGAACTCGCCACGGCGATTCTGCAACAACATTCAACTCCGGGCGCAGTTCTTGGAACAGTTGGCTACATGTCACCCGAACAGGCGCAAGGCAAGACGAATCAGATCGATCACCGTTCGGACATCTTCTCGTTCGGCTGCATCCTGTTCGAAGCCGTAACCGGCCACAGAGCGTTCGAAGGCAAAGACACGATTGATACGCTCAATAAGATCATCCGTGAACCGGTCGCACCAATCAGCGACTTTCGCCCGGATGCGCCAAATCACCTGCAAAGAATTGTGCGGCGATGTCTGGCGAAAGATCCGGAAGACCGTTATCAAACGATCAAGGATGTAGCCATCGAGCTGCGAGAACTGCGGCGAGAGCTGGCCGGCAGCGCCGGGATCGATACAACCGTGCCTCCACGCAGCGTCGCCTCGACTATCGGCTCGTCCGGCAGCGCGGCGCCAGTCTCATCCGACGCGTCCCGGCCAACGCCATCATCAAGCGCTGAATACATTGTCAGCGGAATCAAGCAGCACAAGCTTGCCGTGGGCATTGCCGTCATGGTGCTTGTTCTCGGCGTTATTGGTTTGGCTGCCTATCTGCATCCGCGCAATACCGAAGTCGCAATCGACTCAGTCGCCGTCTTGCCATTCGTTAATCAGAATCACGATCCTGACACGGACTACCTTTCTGATGGCCTGGCTGAATCGCTGATTTATCGGCTGTCACAATTGCCGAATCTTAAAGTTAGTCCTACCAGTTCCGTCTTTCGTTATAAAGGTAAAGAGGGCGATCCAATCAAAGTGGGTAATGAACTCGGTGTGAGCGCAGTGCTCTCAGGCAGAATCAACCAGCGCGGCGACAACCTGACAATTAGTGCGGAATTGGTAGACGTTCGAAACAACAAGTTGCTTTGGGGCGAACAATACGATCGCAAGACGTCAGAGCTACTGGCAACGCAGAGAGAAATTGCGCGCGAGATTGTTGATAACTTAAAACTCAAAGTTTCGCCACAGGATAGAGGGCTTGCCAAACATTACACTGAGAGCAACGAAGCTTATCAGTTCTATTTGAAAGGGCGCTTCTACTGGAACAATCGGACTGCGGAGAACCTGAAGAAAGCTATAGAACAGTTCCAGCACGCGGCAGATAGTGATCCTAATTTTGCGCTTGCATACGTCGGCCTGGCCGATTGCTACTCGCTGCTGGAACTATTTGCCGGAACGCCGTCGAGCGAGACCCTACCGAAGGCGCGGGCGGCGGCCCTCCGGGCTTTGGAGATTGATGATTCCTTGGCGGAAGCTCATACATCGCTGGCATTTGTGAACCACGCGTGGTGGCAGCCTACTGAGGCCGAAAAGGAATTTAGACGAGCGATCGAGCTAGACCCGAATTACGCGACAGCGCACCAATGGTATAGCAGCTTGCTTAATACTATGGGGCGTTTGGACGACGCAATGGCTGAAATCAAACGAGCAGAGCAGTTAGATCCTCTCTCACCGATTATTCTGACCACTGGTGGAGACCTTCATATTATGCGTGGCGATCTCGAGGCCGCGGCGGCAGAGTACCGGAAAGCACTCGACCTCGATCCAAACTTCCCGCGTGCGCTTACTGGTCGGGGTTTCGTCTATGTAAAACAGGGGCGACAGGAAGAGGCGATCGCTTATTTGCAAAAGGCCATCGACGTGTCCGGTCGGGCAAGTATGGAACTCTCTTATCTCGGCTATGCATACGGAGTTCTGGGTAAACGCACCGAAGCAATGGAGGTGCTGAAGGAGTTGGAGGCAAGATATGCCCGGCGTGAGTCGCCCGCGATGTTTCCGGCCGCCGTTTACGCCGGATTGGGCGAAAGGGATCAGGCGTTCTCGTGGCTCGAGAAGGACTTCCAAGCACACTCTGGTTCTCTTGCTCTAATCTGTCCCGCATCACTAATCCTTAGCGACGATCCTCGCTATGCCGATCTTCTGCGAAGGATGGGGTTTAGATAAGTGTGGAAAAATATGAGGCAGTGCCCCGGATTCCATCGAACCGATCCCGACGACTGGTCCTAAATTGGGGAGGGTTACACTTGCCCAAAAAGAATTAAGAGGTTGAACTTATCGATCTACTAACCCCAAAGCCCGAAGTCTCTACTTATGCTTGGTCCTAAAAGCGGGATACTTACACAATAGTTTGGCAAGAACGATAAGATCGGCCTTGCGCATGACCTAAATTCATGAGTGCCCAAAATTCCGATACTACTCAGACCGTCAGGCCCCGCTCTATCGCTGGCGTAAGCGGGCACTCCTGAACACAATTACAGCGGCCACACGTTGAAACGGTGCATACCAAGTGAGCAATGCACTAAGAGCGTTGCGCTTTTCTTGCGCTCTTTTTTGGGGACGTGCGGGAAATGCGGCACATAAGAGCCAGAATTAGGTCAACTATGTAAGTGCTAGGCTTATTTTGGGCTGTGGTGCCGAAAGTCGGCATCGATGAATCGGCTTACGGTAATAATAATTTATAGACACCAAGCAGGCGCTTGATGTAGAATCTATGATGTAACGTATTGACAATAAAGGACTTTGGTGCCGAAGGGGGGGACTCACGTACACTGCTCTTTTACGCCGCTTTCCAGGGCTTTGTTGGTTTTCCTCAGTATTCTGACACTCTGCGCCATCGCACTATTCACACCGTTCGTACTAACCGGATTATTTTGTGACTCAGATGTGACACCAAGTTTCCAAGCCTAATGACCGGCGTTGTGCGTGCAGAGAGAGATAAAAGTGATAGTTGGTAGGCGCGAGCGCACTTGAACCGCTGACCCCTGGGAGGCAGCGCTCTACCAACTGAGCTATTCGCCTCTGCTTTCCATAAGGGCCGTAGCTTCGTTTTACGTGTCAAAAATCCGAACGGAGTCACGTGTAAAGTAGTGCATTTTTCCAGCGTAGAAATTAAGAGAAGTTAACCTACACTAGACTGCACAAGAGTTAGGCGTGCCGTGGCAAGATCGTTGGCATAAGATATTAGATCTGGTCGTCGAAAATTGTGCGCTCCGTAGACTCTGACGGACGTGGGCTCCCGAAAAACATAACGGACTGCACTACTAGCTCAGCGCACTACTTCGCAAATCTCGGAGGCGACGGTCACGCGGGAGACAAAGCGCTGGAGTTACTAAATCAGTGGTTCGGCAGTTACGAACGGTGGGATGCAGACTTCAAAAAACCGCAAAACGCTCTTGCTGGAGGTTCAGAATGGGTAATCCTGGCCCACAATGCACATAGGGGAGAACTCCACAACTACTGGGCGTGGGATCACATGCACAATGCTCCGATGAGCCGTCCGCTGCTTGTGCTCGACATGTATGAGCTCCTATCACATGGATTTCGGAGCAGCTGCCGCCAAATACGTTGATGCTTTCATGCAGAAGCGGTAACGACGGAATGTACCGGGTATACGGTCATACTCGCCATAGCCTCGTTACTCTTCTTCGCATTGTGCGCCTTGCCAACTCTATACATGCCGAGCGCCGTGGCGCCGCCAAAATCGTAAAGCGCGGCGAAAGCGGTGAAGACTTCAGTCGTGAACACCGGCACGCGCAACAAATGAATTAAGGGCATCTGTGCGTCGGCGAGGCACTGTTGTGTGCAGTAACCGGGGAGGCCGCGAAGTCAGAAGCGTTGTTGTTGGTGTCGGTACAACCGGTCCCGGCAACTCCTCCTCTGATGGCGGCATTCGTTGTGCTCGGGGCCGGCGTTGGGCCTGCTCCTTCAAAGCAATTTGCAGTCGATCCGTAACCGACAAAATCAATGACAGAGGCAAAAGACGAAGGACAGCCGCTGCCATTTGGAGATACGAGCGCGGTCGTGTTGCTTATCAGGGCGACTTTACCGGCGCTGGCGGCCATGTTAATGGCATTGGACGGTGTTGAGTCAGCAGTAGGAAGGGCAACGC
>WNGF01009302.1_pt1 | contig 11309 bp, 9 predicted proteins | sample 5400641 | NCBI WGS metagenome assembly WNGF01 (sample SAMN13153371, study PRJNA577476) | soil metagenome | isolation source: 80 cm soil or saprolite under grassland replicate 2 | place: USA:California | collected 2016-06-15 | reverse complement strand
GAGATTAGACTGAAAATTAGCGCCAGTGGCCGAAACATGGGCAACTTCTTAACCGATAATTCGAGTTTTGTCACGCGGGAATTGCGGTGACGGCGCGTGAGCCGCCAAAGCTGGTTTTAAGCCAGCGATTCGCGAATGAAGAGAGACAGACATAAAGGAAGCCGCCTTGGAACATGAGCAGAAAGGGCACCGAGAGAAACTGTCCATGCGCAATCGCGAACCAAAGGAAATAAGTAAAATAAAGCGCAAAACCCAGCTCCGCGAGTGGAAGGACTGATTTCAGCGGCCGGTATTTGCACGTTCGCCAGGGTTGCGATTTGCGCTCGATTCCATACTTGGGCGTGCGTGTGAAATCCGATTTATGATTAAAGAGCGCTTCCAGCACGGCGCGCGCGTTGTTGAGCGAAAGACCGACGCCCAGCGCGAGCAAACATGGCAGAAAAAGCATCTCTTTCATCCACGTTCGCGGATGCAGTTCCCGCTGCGCCAAAACATAAAAAATCGCTACTGAGACCGACGCCGCGAGAAAAATCGGGACGTCGATTAACAACGTCCGCAGCCAACCGCCACCGGGCGCCCCGGAAGAGGGATGCAGCAGGACGCATAAAATAGCCAGGAGCAAGTAAGCAAAGTTCGACATCAAATGACTCGTGGCCTCGAGCTTGATGGGAAAAGGAAGTCGGCTGCGCCAAATTGTGGGCAACAATTTTTTGCAGGTCTGGATGGATCCCTTTGTCCAGCGATGCTGCTGAGATTTAAACCCGTTCATGTCCACTGGGAGCTCGGCAGGAGTTACAACATCAGCCAGGTAAATAAATTTCCAGCCCACGAGCTGGGCGCGATAGCTCAGGTCGAGATCCTCAGTGAGAGTGTCATGCTGCCAGCCGCCAGCTTCCTCGATGCAGGAACGTCGCCACAGACCGGCGGTTCCGTTGAAATTGAAAAATCGGCCACTCCGGCTGCGCGCGGTTTGCTCGAGCAAAAGATGTCCATCCAGAAAAATCGCCTGCATGCGGGTGAGCAGCGAATAACCGCGATTCAAATGGCCCCACCTGGTCTGTATCATTCCTATTTTCGGATCGGTGAAGAAATGGATGGTGCGTTTTAGTAAATCCGGTTGTGGGACAAAATCGGCGTCGAGGATACAGACGAACTCCCCGTCTGCAGCCTCCAGTCCTACGGCCAGCGCGCCGGCCTTGAAACCAGTGCGATCGACCCGATGAATGCGCTGAACGTTAAAGCCGTGCCGCCGCAGTTCTTCCGCGCACGAGGCGGTGATCTCGCGGGTCTCGTCGGTCGAATCGTCGAGCACTTGGATTTGGAGAAGATTCCGCGGGTAATCCAGTTCGCTCACGGAACGAAGCAAACGCTCAGCCACGTAAACCTCGTTAAAGATAGGCAACTGCACCGTCACCTTGGGCAGTTGTTCAAAATAACGGGCTGGAACCGGTGCGCGCTTCCGGTTTTTAAGATACAGATAGATAATGAAGTAGCGATGGATGCCGTACGCCGAAAGACCGCCGAGCACACTCAGATAACAGACGGTCCAGATAATGTGTCCAAGGCTTCCTTGCATGGGAGTTTCCGCCACTGCCGATGGTTAAGGCAGCAAGGCCGACATGATGCCGTTTCCAGCACGTGCGTCAATTCAAAAAAAATCGTACGTGTACGTCTGGAAATGGCGACTGTGGGGCGAAAAAAGGATCCGAGCATAACGCAGAGGGCGAGAATGTTGTGTTCATTATCGATCTTCGTAATTGCGGGGGCGACCGGCCTTGCAACACCTCTGCCGGCGCAAGAGGAACCAATTACCGAACAGGGCTATGAGCGCGAGGAACTGGGCGTGAATCCTTACACCGCGCCGTCGATCGCGCGCATATTTCAACAACTCGACGAGCTCAGGCCGCTCCCTTTCGAACAACTGCAGCGAGAGCTTCCAGGAGTGAGTCCTCGCAGCCGCGAGCAAAAAGCTCTGCTCTTTGGAGGATTGGTGGCCGACGGATTTTTAGTTGTGGAAGCCGAGAGAAAAAGTGCGGTGGATAATCTGGGACGTGTTTTGATGAGAGAAGCTCGTGGCCTCGGCGTGGCCGATCGGGTGACGCGCCACAACGCAAGTCTCACGGACTTGGCGCGCGGCGGCGATTGGCTGGCGGTACGCAAAGAGCTGATTGCGACCCAGGAAGATATTGAGCAGGCAATGATCGAGTTGCGCGATCAAAAAATGGCGCACCTCATCAGTCTCGGTGGCTGGTTGCGAGGTTTGGAGATTAGCGCAGGGGCAATCGAACTGAATTTTTCGCCGCAACGAGCAGCCGTCCTCGCGAAAAAGGATCTGGTCGACTACTTCGCCGCGGAATTGAAGACATTGTCGCCAACGCTGGCGCATACGCCGCTCTTTGAAAAACTTCGTTCAGGGGTAAGTGCCGTTCACCTTTTGTTGAACAAAGCAACCGGAGAGGGATTGAATTTGGCTGATGTGAAAGCGATTCATGCGCAAGCGCGCGAGTTAAACCTTGCAATTCGTCAGAGCGATTGAACCCCCGAAAGCTGTCGGGGCTGGCGACATTCGCCTTGCCTGAGGCGGGGAGCGGGTTAACGGTGATAGGCCAATCTTCGCAACCGGGAGGTCATGCAATTGCGAGACATATTTAAGAAACGAAGGCGCGACCGTTTCGGACGTTTCAATATCATCTTTCCGATCCTTCTGGCAGGATGGATCCCGTCGGTCTTAACGCTCATCGTTTCGTACACGATTCTGCGCGACACCCTGGAAACAAGAATCCTGCGCGACCGGCAAACCCTCATCCAATTGGTGGGCCATCTCGTCAGTCACGATCTCAACCGGAGCAGTAGCATCATTGAGTATTATCAAACGCTTCCAGAGGTCGCGAGGATCTTGGGCGCGCCGAATTCTCAACCACTTGCGCAGCAATGGCTCAACGCCGCATTTTATTCGCAACCGCAGATCGATGGAATGTTTCTCACGACTCCCGACGGCCGCCTCATCGCGTCGATCCCAACCAATCCGGAGTTGATTGGTCAGGACTTTGCTTCCGAGCACTGGCAGTCACAAGCAGAAACGTCCAACGAATCGTTCGTCTCGGGTGTTCATCCACGGGTGTCAGACAAGCGTTTGGTCACTGATATCGTCGGCGCGGTGCGCGGCCCCGATCGAACGATCATCGGTTACATCGGAGTCTCGGTCCTGGTGGAAAGAATCGGACGACGACTGTCCACAATTGAGTTTGGTGACCGCTTACTTTTCGAAGTGCTCGATCAAAACGGCGCCGCATTGTTTGCGAATGATTTCAAGCCGAACCCCAGCACGACTTCGCCCGAGGGAGGGACTTTGATCAAAGAGATTCGCCAGAGCAAGAGCGGGCACTTCGAGCGGCACGGCAATCTTTATTCTTTCAGCCCGATCGAATCAACCGGCTGGGTCGCGGTAGTCGAGCAGCCGAAAAGTCTCGCCTACAGGCCGGTTCGTGACCTCCTCGCACGAATGACTGTCCTGGCAGCTTGGTTGGTTGTTCTCACGGCAGTCTTGGCATGGCTCGGCAGCGGGTTTTATCAGCGCCAGATCGAATCTACGCAGCGCGTCGAACGCGAAGTCATCTTTAACGAAAAGATCCTGGCCAACATGCCGAGTGGCATTGCCTTCGTCGATCCGGGCTCCCGCCGTTTTCTCCAGGCGAACGACGCATTTGCGCACATGGCGCAGCGTTTCGGAGATCTGCCACCAGGTGACGACATCACGGACGCCACCTACGATGACGTGAAGATTGCTCCCGCCGGAGCGATTGAGAGAGTGCTCTCTTTTGGAACACCTTTTCAGCTCATAGAGCACCCGTTGAAAGACAAGACGGGTATGACCCATTTTTTGGATATTAATCTGCTACGGCTGCAGGGTTCGCACGATACTACCCAAGGCGTGCTTTATCTCATCGAAGACAAAACACGCGATGTCAAACTGCGCCAGGAACTCATTGGCGCAAATGCCGCGAAAGACCAGTTCCTGGCGCTGCTCTCGCATGAGTTACGCAATCCCCTCTCGCCAGTAATCGCGATGGTCGGGGAATTGGAAGCGACGGTTCCCGATTCCCCGGCAGTTCGCGAGGCGCTCGAAGTCATTCGGCGCAACGTCGAGCTGGAAGCGCGCTTGATTGACGATCTGCTCGACGTCACGCGCATCGCAAAAGGCAAACTGCAGTTGAGCTTTGAGACTGTTTGCGTGCACCAAATCCTCCAGCGCGCTTACGAGATTTGCCGCGAGGATATTGCTGCCAAGCATCTCGAAGTGGAATTTCGTCTTCGCGCCGGTGAGACGCATGTCGAGGGCGATCCGGCGCGTTTACAACAGGTCTTTTGGAATTTGATCAAGAACAGCGTGAAGTTTACTCCCGAAAGGGGCCGCATTACGATCGAGACACTTAACCCCGCCCCAGAGAAGATTGACGTTCGGATTACCGATACTGGGATGGGCATCGAGCCGGAAAGAATCGTCAAAATCTTCAACGCCTTCGAGCAGGGACAGATCTCGATTACCCGTCGTTTTGGAGGTCTCGGCCTCGGTCTTGCAATTTCGAAGGCGCTGATCGATGCGCATGGCGGAAAAATCCGAGTGGAGAGTTCCGGAAAGGATCAAGGCTCCACTTTTTCCCTGGAGCTAACGACCGTGCCGAGTCCGATCAGCGGCGACGGCAACGGCGCTCCGCGCGGCCAACGTCCGGTTTCAGAAAAAGAAGTATCTCTGCCCCGGCATCGGCGCGTTCTGGTGGTGGACGATCATCGCGACACTTGCACCGGGATGAAGAGGATGCTGGAGCGCCGCGGCTACGAAATCACAGTGGCGCATTCCGCCGAGCAGGCCGTGGAAAAAGTGCGCACACAGGATTTCGATCTGCTTATTAGCGACATCGGACTACCGGACCGCAGCGGCTATGAACTAATGCGCGAAGTGCGAAGCAGCAAAGCTCTGCCTGGAATCGCACTCAGTGGCTTTGGAACAGAGCAAGACGTAAACGAAGCGTACGCGGCAGGTTTCTCCGAGCATCTCACCAAGCCGATTAATTTTGAGCGGCTGGAAGAGGCAGTTAGAAATCTGCTCGATCCCGAGCCGGCCATGAAATCCTGACTTTAGCCACTCTGGCGAATGGCTGCGCTACGGACCGTTGCGAGTTGCCTCGGTAGCGTTGTTCTGCCGCTCGGACGCTTCTTTTAATTCCCGCGAAAGCTTTTCGACTCGCTGACGCATAATTTTGCCAGCCTTAAATTTCACCGTCGCTCGCGGTGGAATCACGAAACTGCTGCCGGGCTGATTCGGATTTCGCCCGACGCGCGGCTTTGTCAGCCGCGGCTGGAAAACGCCAAAGTTACGTAGCTCAACGGCGATGTTGTTGGCCAAACTGTCGGTGATCTTATCAAGCGTCCGCTGGACCACATCGAAGACCTGGTGTTGGACCATGCCGGTTTGGTTACTAATGGCGACAACGATGTCGCGTTTGGTTAGCTTTGCCATATCTAATTTAGTAATCGCTTCACGTAGCCGTGGTGGTGGTCACATCAAGCACAAAAAATCGAAACTTTAACCCGCTAACCTTCTCGACGAGAAGACGAAACGCAATGGCAACGTGCTGATGAGCCGTAACCTCGCTCTATCACGGTTATCTTCGCCAATTCTCGCGTGGAGGCGGGGCCGCATAATGATTCGGCGCGACTTCGTTGGCGGTTCGGAAATGCACTTTCGCTACCTCACGCAATGCGCCTGGCCCACTCATTTCCACGACCTTTTTCGCAGTCTCTTTTGCGTTCGCGGATGCTCCTCGCTCGAGTCGTAACCCAAGCTCTTTTCCCCGCCGCTCCAGCCAATTAATGAAAGCTTCGCGCGCCAGAATCGAGGCCGCTGCCACTGCGATATCTGATTCCGCTTTCGTCCGCTGTTTGATATCGATCTTGCGGCCGTGCCGCAACAGCGATTGCTCGACCACGCGCGCATCGGCAAACTGGTCCGACAACGCTCGCGGACAATCGGGTTTTTTTGCCAGTAAATTTTCGATCACGCGAGCATGTCCCCAGCCGAGCAATTTATTCAAATTGCCGAACTTCTCATAAAGCTCGTTGTACTTTTGCGGGCCAATCAGCACGGTCTCGATCAGTCCGGCGGCGGTCTTCCGAATGAGTTGAGCGAGCGCGCGGATCCGCGCATCCGAGCCGATTCGCTTGCTGTCCTGCACACCGGCATCGAGAAGTTTGCGGGCTATTCCATGGTCGACATAAACGCCTGCAATCACCAGCGGTCCGAAAAAATCGCCCTTTCCGCTCTCATCAACGCCGAAGTGCGGCTCGAACATTTCCGGCGAATGCACTTCTTCGTAGCCCAGTTTCGCTTCGCCGAGAATTTTTGGCTCCAGCTCAAATTGCACGAACTCCTCCACGCCCCTGCCCTGCACCAGCACCTTGGGTCCTTTCTCGTAAACCGCCACGCTCAACCTGTTCTTCTGCGCAAAAAAAAGCGTGTATTCCTTTGGAGAAAATTCGAACCCGAACTCTTCGAGCAGCGCGCGAAGCTTGGTCGCTTGTTCCCGGGTTAACAGACTCGTGTACGAATTCATTCAGCCACAGATTAACACAGATGAAACACAGATTGCATTCCGCCCGAATCACTCGGCAAGACATAATCAATCATCTGTGTTAATCCGTGTTCATCTGTGGCTTTCCAAAAAAATCAATTCCACACGGCCCTGACGAATTGGTACCATGGGAACGGTCGCGCCCTCCCCTGGCGCCAAACTCGCGATCCCTACGCCATCCTCGTCTCCGAGTTCATGCTCCAGCAGACCCAGGTTGCCGCCGTTATCCCTTATTATAATGAGTGGCTCCGCCGCTTCCCTCATTTCGCCGCGCTAGCTCGGGCTTCCGAAAGTGACATCCTCCACGCGTGGCAAGGGCTCGGATATTACGCGCGGGCGCGCAATTTGCACGCAACCGCTGGAATCGTCGTGGATCGACATGGCGGCCATTTTCCACGCGCGATCGCCCGCATGCGCGAGTTGCCAGGCATCGGGCAGTATACGGCGAATGCCATCGCGACGTTCGCCTTTAATCAATCCGTCCCGATTGTTGAAACCAACACGTCGCGGGTGTTAACACGCCTGGTCAATTTCCGGAGGCCCATCGATTGCACCGCTGGCCGGGAAGCGCTTTGGAAGCACGCGGCCATGCTTGTTCCAAAACGTTCCGCCGGGGTTTACAATTCTGCACTGACCGATCTTGGCGCGCTCGTTTGTCTTCCGCGCCAGCCGAAATGTGAAATTTGTCCGGTCAAAAAATTCTGCCGTGCAAAAAATCCCGAAACGCTTCCGTTCAAGAGGGCTCGTCCCCCAACAAAGGAACTCATCGAGACCCACGCTCTTATCGTTAGGCAAAGCAAAGTCTTACTCGCGCAATCAGCTGGGCGCTGGCGCGGCATGTGGATTTTGCCGCCGCTGCAAACAAAATCGACAAGCAAGCACGCCGTTCACATGTCGATTTTTCCCTTAACACATCACCGCATCACGCTTGCCGTATACAGACATCGCGCGCCTCCGAAAATATTTTCGAATCAAACTTGGTTTGAAATTAGCGCGCTCGAGAATCTGGCCATGCCGTCACCGCACCGGCGAGCAATGCGACATCTTCTCACCGCAAGACGAGCAGGACGATCACGCCGGCAGCGGTCGTAAGAATTGTGATTGGGATGCCGAACCGCGCGTAATCCCAAAAACTGACTTCGATATGCTCGCGCGCGGATTCGACCACTATCATGTTCGCCACTGATCCGACGATTGTCAGGTTACCAGCAAAGGTCGTGGCAAGCGCGAGCACTTTCCACATCAACTCGGGCTCGGCAAACCGCGCGATCCACTTCCCCGCGACGAGAACAAATGGAACGTTCGAGAAAATATTCGAACCGGCCGCCGAGAACCACGCCAGATTCCAAGTCTGCGCTGTCACGCTTGATCCGAAGATAGGTTGCAGATGCCGATAAATGGCATCGGGCAGGCCGGTATCGCTTAGTCCGTCAACGACAACAAACAGCGCTGCAAAGAACACGAGCAAGTGCCAATCAACTAATTTAAGCACTTCGTGCGTGTCGCGGCGCGCGAGCACCATCACCAGCACCGCGCCCGAGAGCGCTGTCCACGCCAGATTCAGCCCGGCGACAAAGCAGGCAAAGATCGACAAGAACACAATGCAAACGATCGCAAACAAACCGCGGTCGAGTTTCGGGACGATGTGGATTTCCCGTTCGATGGTCGCCGCTTGCAAAGCACGCCAAAAACCGAAACGCAAAATGATGAAATTCATTGCCAGTCCGATGATCGCCGCCGGCGCCAGCGTTCGCGAGAATTGCGAAAAGGGAATATGCGAAAAATGCCCAATGATCATGTTTTGCGGATTGCCAACCAGCGTCGCGACGCTGCCGATGTTGGCGCTTGTCGCGAGCGCAATGAGATACGGCAGCAGAGGAAGTCTCCCGCGCCGGATCACCGCGATCACCAGGGGCGTAAGCATCAAACAGATCGTGTCATTGACCAGCAACGCCGAGAGAATTCCCGATGTGAGCGTTAGATAGAGCAAGAGCCGCTGGGGAGTGCGCGAGAATCGCAACACAACATCCGCAGCCCATTCGAAAAAGTGCGCGAGATACAGATAGGCTGAGACAAGCATCATCGCCAGCAGGAGCACGATCGTGTCGTAGTTAACTGCGCGATAAGCGCGTTCAGGCGTGACAACACCGGTGGCGACCATCAAGACTGCGCCGAGCAGCGCTGCGGCCGGGCGGTTCAATGGCAGAATTTTGAGCTGCCGTCCACTGATGAGAACGTACGTGATCGCGAAGATCACGCTCGCGACAAGCTCCTGCTCCCAGTGATTCACAGCATGTGCATAGAGGACGGCATCTCAGTTTTCAACGAGCACAAATCTCTTTGCGGAGCGGCGGCACAGTGCATAGCCTCTTTCAATTCGATTTTGGATTTTAGATTTTGGATTTTACGTTCACAATGGTGGCGTGGATGAAGCGATGTTTAAGAAGAGAATGAGGAATCCACGGCTTGAGCCGCTTCAAAAGGAGATCGGCGCGATTGTGTTGATGACCGTCACTTCAATCAAAACGCTCCGTTCCCGGCCAATCCAAAATCCAAAATCCAAAATCTAAAATGAGGAGCATGACTGGCTACGGCCACGGCGAGATCGACCACGGCGGGACAAAATTCAGCGTCGAACTCAATTCGGTGAATCGAAAGCAGAGCGACATTGTGATCAACCTCCCGCGCGATCTGGCCGAGCTTGAGCCGCGCCTCCGCCAGACGATCAACGAAAATATTTCGCGTGGTCGAACAAATGTCGTCGTTACCCTTCACAACAACCCAAACGGCGCGCGCCCCTTGGCGCTCGATACAGAGCTGGCCCGCTCTTACCACGAAGCGATGCGCTCCTTGCAAAAGGAATTGAACGCACCCGGAGAAATCACCATCAGCACCGTCCTCCAGGCTCCAGGGGTAATGCGTTTCCCCGAGCAAGTGGTAAATGCCGAAGAAGCGTGGCCCTCCGTCGATCGCGCCCTGCGCGCGGCGTTGGCAGAGTTGATCAAAATGCGCGAACGCGAGGGCCGGCACCTGGCCAAAGATCTGATTCACCGGCTGAAGGCGATCCGAAAAAATCTCAAAGAGATTCGCGCGCTCCATCCCGATGTGGTCAAAAGATACCGCGCGTCGCTCATCGACCGGATCCAAAAGGCGGGCTTGCCCATTGCCACTGACGATGAACGTTTGTTGAAAGAAATCTCCTTCTTCGCCGATCGCGCCGATGTCTCCGAGGAACTGACCCGCCTGGAAAGTCACCTCGCCCAGTTCGCGCATCATCTGCGCCGGAACGAGCCGGTTGGTCGCACGCTGGAGTTCATCACGCAGGAAATTTTTCGCGAGCTCAACACTCTCGGCGCGAAAGCAAACGATGCCGCCATCACTCAGCGCGTCGTCGCCTGCAAAGCGGAATTGGAGAAGATTCGAGAGCAAGTCCAAAATCTTGAGTAAACAGGTCAGCCGTCACGGAATTCTCTTTGTCATTTCTGCGCCCTCGGGCGCGGGCAAGACCACGCTGGTTGAAGCGCTTCGCCAAACTTCCAACCTTTTTTATTCTGTTTCTTGCACCACGCGGGCGCCGCGCAGCGGTGAAATTGACGGCGAAGATTATCAATTTCTTTCCGATAAAGACTTTCGCGCGCGAGTTGCAGCTGGCGATTTTTTAGAACACGCGCAGGTGCACGGAGATTATTACGGAACCTTACGCATGCCGGTGATTAGCAACCTAAAAAGCGGAGTGGATGTTTTAATCGATATCGACACGCAAGGTGCAACCGTCATTCGCAATTGCGACGATCCATTCATTCGCAAAGCGTTGAGCGACGTATTTATTATGCCGCCGGATCTGGAAGAATTGCGCCGGCGCCTGCTCAAGCGCGGAACGGAAACGGCTCAACAGATCGAATCACGTCTCGCCACCGCCGCGCGCGAAATGGAATTATGGCACGGTTACCGTTACACTATTATCAGTGGTTCGGTCGAAGCGGATTTGCAGAAGTTCCGCCACATCATGGAAGCAGAGAGTTATTTGAGCCGGCGTTTGATTCGGAAGTAATTTGATCCGCGAATAAATTGTCGATCTTGCATGGAAAGAGACGCCAAAGGCAAACGCGATAAGACGAGCGTGCGGAAAGTGGTGCGCATTCGGCCCGGAACAAAATCAGTGGTGCTTGGGGTCACGGGATCCATCGCCGCTTACAAATCCGCGGAGCTCACCAGCCTGCTCGTCAAACAGGGCCACGAAGTATTTGTCGTAATGACACAGGACGCGACGGAATTTATTTCCCCTCTCACGTTGCAGACACTTTCCAAAAATCCGGTGACGACAAGCTTCTACGATGAAAAAGAAAATTGGCGACCCGGTCATATTGAGCTCGCCGATCGCGCGAACCTGCTCCTGATTGCGCCTGCCACGGCTCACATCATCGCCGAACTCGCGCACGGCCTGTCTGGTCATCCCCTCGCAGCCATTGCGCTCGCCACGCGCGCGCCGATTCTGCTCGCACCCGCCATGAATGGAAAAATGTGGCAACACTCTGCGACAGCAGAGAACGTGGAAAAACTGAAAGCCCGCGGCGTCGAGTTTATTGGACCGGAAGAAGGAATGCTGGCTTGCGGCTACGAAGGCATCGGCCGGCTGTGGAAAGTGAATGATATCGCATTCCGCGCCGAGTTCCTGCTCGC
>WNGF01009301.1_pt1 | contig 11310 bp, 10 predicted proteins | sample 5400641 | NCBI WGS metagenome assembly WNGF01 (sample SAMN13153371, study PRJNA577476) | soil metagenome | isolation source: 80 cm soil or saprolite under grassland replicate 2 | place: USA:California | collected 2016-06-15 | reverse complement strand
AGCCCGCATTTCCGTCAGAGGTGATCCCAGGCTTTACAACGGGGAAGTCCTTGTTGCTGACACCGGTGTAGGTAAAGCCAAAATGAAATTCACCGCTGTAATCCTTTACGTCCGCACCTTTGTTGGGCTGACCGTACAGGAAAGCGAAGTTGTTGAGCCAGGCCACGCCGTCGCGGAACCGCGGTTCCAAGCCAGTGCTATTTACGTGGACAGGGTCATTTGCTTGGTCAAGGGTGAGGGAAGCAACGCCGGTCTTGTAATAGAAGTGTTTATTCGGGGTAAACGTCGCCACCGCACCCATGGTGCTGTTATGAATGTCGGGTTTGTCGTAGGCGTTCCACAGCGCAAGCGGAGCATAGAACAGCGGTTCCAGCATGAAGTGGTTAAGACCCGACGGCATCCAGCCGAAGTAAGTCTCGGCCCCAAACTGGCCGACCTGCAGGCTCAGCTTTTTATTGAACAGGTCCTGCTGGACCCACCACTGGTCCATACGAAGTTGATGGAAGTAAGTGTCATTACCTTCCGTAACAAACAACGAGCCCAAGTACCGCGGGTCAAACCCGACATCTGTGCCGTTGTTCCATGTACTCGTGGCGACGATCGACAGGCCCTTGATGTGGGCCAGTTTGCCCATATCGATGACGGCGATGCCGCGAATACGGTTCCAGACGCCGAAGCCCTGACCGTTGCCGCCGCTGACGGCCCCAAACAGATCGGTGTGCTGGAAGAACACGAAGCTGATGCCTTTCTTTTCCAGCTTCGGCCGAAGGCCGCCCCAATCCCGGGTCATGTGGTCCTGGTTCATGACTCTCTGCATCCACGACGTGGGCTGTACTAGCGTGGGCTGTGCTAGTTGAGGTTCGGCGGAGGTGGCGTCATCAGCCATTGCCAGAGGGGCGGTAGTGGCTCCTTCAGCCGACACAGGCTGTGCTGGTTGAGGTTCGGCGGAGGTGGCATCTTCAGCTATTGCCAGAGCGGAGAAGAGGAGAACGAAGCTTAGCAGAACAACTTTCTGCGCGTCCCGCCAATAACTCCACCCTAGTTTCCTATCTACGACGAATGTCTCTACGCTGCGAAGCGGGCAAAGTTGGCTCGCTGGACTGCAATCGACCCTGACAGACGCTGCTTTCATAATCTTCCGCTCTCCCTTTCACGTTCAGTCTCGGCATGCAGTACCGATTTGGAGAATCCCCGAAACCACGATTCGGCGCTGATGTGCGATTCGAGCTTCGGCATGTAACGGTGTGCTGATCCCGGATGCGAACTGTAGTGCACGCCTCTTGCCAGAGCTTGATTTCACAACTTGCGACGCTGGACATTGGCTTTTACCGCAGGATTGGGGGGGCGGGCAATACGGCTGCTGGCACGGATTCGCGCAACTGTCGCGCGCCCTGTGAGACAACCGTCGCACGCCGGAACAAAAATGCGACACTTTCAGGGCCGATTCGTTGGAACATGGCGGGTATGCTGGTGGGAACGCTGAGCGGTGGATCACGTTCTCTCGCCCCGACGACCTGGGGCTGCCATCCTGTTCGAAACCTGGGTGTCAGTTTGGCCAAGCTCAGTCCTGGAGCTTTGGCCCCCTTCGATGCACATGGGCGCCCGCCCGCTGCGGCTGCAGCCACACATGTCTGCCGTATGATTCCCCAAACACTCGGCTCTTCCTACGAGCACAAACGACATAGCTTATGGCATCAAACGTGCACTATCCTTGGCGCAAAACGTAGTTGAGGGCCCTTACGGAATCACTCTTGGAAGGTGCGGCGATGACGGGGGAAACGTCGCAGGCGTCGCAGCATCGCATACGCACACTGCTTAAAGGTGGTCATTCTGCACCTCTACACGCAGTGTTTCCGAGTTGCAGATCGAAAAAAACGTGGAAGCAAGGGAGTGTCGCTGTTCAAAACCTTCGAGACAGAATTGGAGACAGCCGATGACGCAAAGGATCAGGAAAAGAAAAATGCACAATCTTCTTAAGGCCACGCTGTTGGTGGCGATGTGTTTTGCTCTGCAAGCCTTCGTTCCGACAGCCCAGGCGCAAACAGGCCCCGGTTTCGATGATCCGAACAACTGGCCTCAATACCACCGTAGCTACAACGCATGGCGGTTCAGCCCGCTGAACCAGATCAACAAGACCAACGTCAAGAAGCTCAAGGTGGCCTGGATTCATCAGCCTGGCAACATCACTCATGGCTTGCAGGCGACCCCGATCGTCATCGATGGCGTTATGTACTACATTTCTGCTGACAACAATGTATGGGCCGTGAATGCGGCCACTGGCGCGACCATTTGGCATGTCTCCATCAAACTCGATCCGATTGTGAAGACGGTGTTTTATCAATCGGCGAGCCGGGGCGTTACGGTTGGTCGCGGCAAGGTCTTTGTTGGCACACTCGACGGCCGTTATGTGGCTCTCGATCAGAAGACTGGAGAGCAACTCTGGTCTACTCAGTTGACTGACATGAAGAACGAATACGGGGCCTTGTTTTCGTCACCGCCGCAGTTGGCGGGCGACATTTTGTTTGGCGGCACCACTGGAGGTGATCAGCCGATCATTGGCAAAATCTACGGCGTGAACGCCGACACCGGGGAGCGTGTGTGGACCTTCGAAACCGCCAAAGATGATCCGAAGAGCTGGCCGGGCGACAGCCGCAAAAGAGCGGGCACCGGTGCCTGGATGCCGGGTACCTACGATCCCACCACCGGTACCATCTACATCGGTGCGAGTAACGCGGACCCTGACTTCTACCCAGACGAACGACAGGGCGACAACCTCTATGCAGCAAGTCTGCTCGCGCTCGATGCCAAGACCGGAAAGCTCAAGTGGTATCGCCAGGAAGCACCGCATGATTCCTGGGATTTCGACGCGTCCTACGAGGCCCTGTTGTTTCCCCATGACGGGAAGACGCTTCTTGCTCACATGAGCAAGAATGGCTTCACCTATGTCATGGACAAGGACACCGGCGTACTCGACAACGTATACCAGTACATGAGATACACAAATTGGAATAAGGGCATCGATCCCAAGACCGGGGAGATCAAGGAACCGAATTATCCGGAGGTCGGAAAACAGAAGTTGTTCTGTCCGAACCTGCTGGGCGGGCGCCAATGGAACCAGGGTGCCTATAATCCGAAAACCAAGCTCTGGTACGTGACCGGAATGGAGGTGTGCAATACCATTACGGCCGCCAAGCAGGATTTCACAAACGTGCCGATTAACACGCTTACTCTGGGCTTGTCGGAGATTACCCTGGTCGATCCTCCCGGCCATAAGGCTGACGGATATCTTGCTGCTCGTGATCCGTATTCGGGCAAGATTAAGTGGGACATTCGCTACGACCTTCCGCCCCTCTGCGCCGTATTGACAACAGCAGGCGGTCTTGTGATTACTGGCGATTCGCGGGGTTTCCTGTATGCCTACGATGACGAGACTGGGAAGGAACTGTGGAAATTCAGTGCCGGTTCCGGCTGCCGGGGTGGTCCTGTCACCTACAAGGTCGACGGCAAGCAGTACATCGTGATTCCCACCGGTATGGGTTCTCATTCGCCTGGGTTCCTGTCAGGCTTGTTCACAGATTTTAAGAAGCTTCCCGGTGGCGCTGCACTGATTGCGTTCACATTGGAAGACTGATTGGCAGGCCAAACGCCTGTCCGGGCGTTTGGCCGCCCTATTTGAAGGAGATGGTGCTGTGAAGATGTTTCTCGCGTATTTTGTCCTGGCGTTTGGATTAGCGCTTCTTTCGCTAGACTTGGCGGCGCAGTCGGGGAAGCAACCACCGATCGACCTGTCCGATCCCGCCCATATTGAAACAGGGAAAGCGCTCTTCAACGGTCGGTGTTCAGCTTACTGCCATGGAAACGAAGGCAGCGGCGGCCGAACACCGGCCTTCAAGGGGAACTCGAGTCTCAAGACGGAGGAAGTTTTTCAGGTAATCACCGAAGGCCGCAGCGGTGCAGACGTAATGCCTTCTTACGCAAGCACGTCCGAAAAAGAGCGCTGGGAACTTGTCGCTTATATCATGTACCTCAGCCGCCAGCCGGCTGATCCCAGTGCTCAGTAGTGTCCTAAACGTGCATTGATCCGAAAGGCGCGCAAAAATCCACCCGCCGAAAGCCGAATGGACGGAAGTGCTCGGCTCCGAACGCCTCCCCGGAGCCTTGCTGGACCGGCTCACCCATCATGTCCACATCCTGGAGATGAACGGCGACAGCTACCGCCTCAAGCAAAGCCGCCGCAAACGGGAGCCACCCTCCGGCGGCCGCTGATCCACCTCACCCTGCTCCACGGTCGCCACAGTGGACTACTTTTACTCCGCCCTTGACATTCCTCCTGCGGGGGTCTACGAGCCGAGTTACGAGCCAACGAAGCGCGCGTAAAAGCTGCGGGCGACGCCGGTGTCGGTGGTCCCCTTGATGATCGCGCGGCCGTCGGGGAAGAGCGTCAGTTCCAGGGGCGGGCGCAGGAACTTCAGCACGTACTCGGTGCGGCGTACCTCGCCGTGCGGTGTGAGCCTCGCTTCGAGCGAGCCAAAGTCGATGGGACGGCTGCGCTCGTGGATCTGCACCGAATTGCGTCCGCAGAGCGAGATGTGGGGATGAGCGCGCCCGGCCAGAGAGGGAAACTCGCGCTGCTGACAGACGCTGCAATCGGAGCGCGGGTGGACGGTGCGAATCTCGGAGTGGTCGTTGTGCCAGGCGTCAAACGACAGCAGCGTCCGGCGCATGGCGTCCCTGGCTCCCACTAAAAGCTTCATTGCCTCAGTGACCGCCAGCGAGGCGACCAGGTTCACGGCGGAGTTGAGGATGCCCCCGGTGTCGCAGGTCTCTATGGCGCCCGACGGAGGATGGGGAAAGACGCATGCCAGGCAGGCGGTTTCACCGGGAAGGATGTTCATGGTGACCCCGTAGCTGGCCACCGCGGCGGTGTAGATCCAGGGACGGCGCTCGCGCACGGCGTAGTCGTTGAGCAGGTAGCGGGTTTCAAAGTTGTCGGTGCCGTCCAGGATGAGGTCGGTTGCTTCCAGAAGATCCTCATAGTTTTCCGGCGTGAGATCTTCGACGTGGGGCTCGACAGTGACGGTGGAGTTGATCTGCTGCAGCTTGCGGCAGGCGGCAATGGCCTTTGGCAGCGACTCGGCGGCATCGCGCTCGTCGAACAGCACCTGCCGCTGCAGGTTGCTGGGTTCGATGTAGTCGCGGTCGATGATGCGCACAAAGCCCACGCCGGCACGCACCAGCAGCGAGCTCAGGACCGAGCCGGTGGCTCCGCAGCCGATGATAACGATGCGTGAGGCTGCCAGCTTGCGCTGCCCCTCGGCACCGATGCCGGGAAATAGAATCTGCCGTGAGTAGCGTTCGTCCATTGCCTGCATCTCTTTACCATGCGTGCAAACCGAGTCCCAGCGTTTCCCTCTTATAGACACAGCTACTCACTCCCAAAGATAAAAAGTATGACCGGGACGATTGTTGGTGATAAATAAACAGGGACCCGGTAGGCGACGAATCCCCGTTGTGGCGCGAAAAGCCGGAGCCTAGACCAACTTTGCGTCCAGAGTGATTTCCGTGTTGAGAACGCGCGAAACCGGGCAGCCGGCCTTGGCGTCGGCGGCAGCCTTCTGGAACGTGGCCTCGTCGGCGTTGGGAATCTTGGCGCGCAGCTCCAGGTGAATCCGAGTGATAGTGAAGCCCGCGTCGGTTTTTTCAAGGGTAAGCGCGGCCTTGGTGTCGATGGCCTCAGCCTTCAGGTTGATGCCGTCCAACTGGGCGGACAGCGCCATGGAGAAGCATCCGGCGTGCGCCGCCGCGATGAGTTCCTCGGGGTTGGTGCCCACGCCATTCTCAAAGCGCGTGGAAAATGAGTATTGAGTTTGCGAAAGGACTCCACTATCGGTGCTAACTGTCCCTCGTCCGTCCATCAGTCCGCCCTGCCAGTGGGCGCTTGCCGATCTTTGCATTGTCTGGGGCTCCTAGAGTGTGCGCATGGATGTGCGCGGCCGATCATGCTAAAACTTGTCATGCAAGTCCGTGGTACATATATGGACCCGCCCGGGATGAAAGAGCTTTTAACGTAAATCGCGACGAGTTGCGTAATGCAAAAGGCTTTTCTCCGATTGAGTTGCAAGTTGAACTGTTCACAACCTGCAAGCGCTCAGGCTATTCCCGTCGACTCCGCCTGCTCGTGTGCGTGGTACGACGAACGCACCAGCGGCGCACTTTCCACGTGTCGACAACCGAGCGCCAGTGCATCCCTCTTGAGGTTGGCAAATTCTTGCGGCGAATAAAAACGCACCACGGGTAGATGGTTGCGCGAAGGACGCAGGTACTGGCCAAGGGTTAGGATATCCACCTTCACGGATGCCAGATCGCGAAACACCTGCATAAGCTCTTCCATGGTCTCTCCCAGGCCAACCATCAGTCCTGACTTGCTCACCATGCCGGGAGAAAACTTCTTCACGTTTTCCAGCAGCTTGACCGTGCGCTCGTAACGCGCGCCGGAGCGCACCGTGCGATAAAGGTGCGGTACCGTTTCGGTGTTATGGTTGAGGATGTCCGGCCGTGCATCCAGCACAATGCGCAGACATGGTTCCAGACCCTGAAAATCCGGGATCAGCACCTCAACCTTGCAATCAGGACTGAGGCGGCGAATCTCGCTGATTGTGTTGGCAAAGATACTTGCCGCGCCAACGTTGTCGTCATCGCGATCGACACTCGTGATTACGGTGTGCTTCAAGCCAAGCAGGGCAACCGCTTCGGCCACGCGGCGTGGTTCATCATAGTCAATCGGCAGCGGACGGCCTTTCGGTACGGCACAGAAGCCGCAGCGGCGCGTGCAGATGTTCCCCAGCAACATGAACGTCGCCGTCCGGTGCTTCCAGCATTCACCGATGTTGGGGCACTGCGCCGACTCGCAGACCGTATGCAACTTCAGTCCGCGCGCCAGATCCTTCACCAAGTTTAGGTCCGAAAGGGGTGGTGCGGGCGCTTTCAACCACTCGGGCTTGCGCTGGGGCCGGAGTGACTTGACGTTCACGAATTCAGTTTTGTTCGTCATGTGTGTATACGGAATCTTGCGTATCGTTTTCCACTCAGTCAAGCAGCACTCTACTTAACGGCTCCCGCGACGCTCGGCGCCTTACTCGGCTTCGGGCGGAAAAAATGGCTACTCTGGCCAAAGAACAGCTCCGCGGACTCCATCACAGTTTCGCTCAGCGTGGGATGCGCATGGATAGTCGCTTTCAGCTTGCTGGCCGTGACACCCATCTCGACCGCCAGCACCCCTTCGGCAATCATTTCCCCGGCCTCAGGTCCGACGACGCCCATGCCCAGCAAGGTTTCCGTCTTAGGATCGAAAATCAGTTTCGTCAGGCCCTCGGTACGATCCAGCGTGGTCGCACGCCCGGAAGCTGCCCAGGGAAACTTCGAGATCGCGATTTCGCGGCCTTCCTTCTGCGCCTGAGTTTCAGTTAACCCACACCAGGCGATTTCCGGATCGGTGAAGATCACGGCGGGGATGGCCTTGGGTTCAAAGGCAACGTCATGGCCAGCGATATGTTCGGCTGCCACATTGCCTTGATGAACCGCCTTATGGGCTAACATTGGATCACCGGCGACATCCCCAATCGCATAGATGGCCGGATCGCACGTTTGCATGTGTTGGTTGACCTGAATAAATCCGCGGGCGTTGACTTCGACCTTCGTGTTCTGAATACCGGGAATTACGGAGTTCGGCGTGCGTCCAACGGATACCAGCACCTTTTCGAAGATCTTTTCGCGTTCCTTTACCGTGACACCTTCAAAGGTGACATGCATCCCCTGTGCTTCTTCCTTGATGCTCGCCACGGTTGTGTTAAGCATGATGGAATCGAAACTTTTCTCCATGCGTCGTTGGAGTGGAGCGACCAGGTCGCGATCCGCACCGGTCAACAAGCCAGGCAGCATTTCCACTACGGAAACTCGCGTTCCCAGCGCCGCGTACACGGTGCCGAGTTCCAGACCGATATACCCACCTCCTACGATCAGCATGGTCTTCGGAATATCCAGCAAGGCCAGCGCCCCAGTGGAGTCGAGGATACGCGGGCTGGAACTGTTGAACGCAGGAATCGCCGTAGGACGCGAACCGGTGGCAATGATGATCCGGTCGAAGACGCGAATGTCGGTCGCACCGGCTACGGTGTCGATCTTCAGAGTATTGGAGTTCCGAAAGCTGGCGCGACCCTGGATGTACTCGATCTGGCGCAGACTCGCGAGTTTTCCCAGGCCGCCAGTCAACTTCCCCACCACGCCTGCTTTCCACGAGCGAAGGCGAGCGACATCGACCTTGGGTTCGCCGAATTCGATACCCCACTCCTTAGCATGGCGTGATTCATTAATGAGCTTGGCGACATGCAGAAGAGCCTTGGAAGGGATGCAACCGCGGTAGAGGCAGGCGCCTCCGGGATTTGGCTCTTCGTTGATCAGCGTAACCTTCATGCCGAGGTCGGCAGCGAGGAATGCGGCGGCATATCCACCGGGGCCGCCGCCAATTACGGCAATGGTCAGTATCGAGGTATCGTTCATCAAAATGGACCTTCCGTATCGTTGAAGACCTTGTCCAACGACTGAAGAACTTTCAATTCGAGCGAACCACACCCACAGCCGCTTTGCCCTTCACCGCTCTCTTGACCAGCGCTATGCCTTCGATGCCGAAGCCGCCACACAGTTCCAGGGCAACGTTGCCTTCCTCCACCAGCTTTTTTGCTATGTCCACTGCGGCGTCATATCGTTGGGAGCCGACCACGGTCAGCGTGATGATCGGAGTTTCAATAACAGCGTGGTGCTTCTTAGGATCTACTTCCGGAGCAACAAAGATGAAAGCCGCTTTCAGTGACATGAATTTTCCCCTTCGTTAACTGGCGTTGTATCGGCATTAGAGATGTCGAGCTGGCCGACCGTACAGCCCGACCTCTCTGGTTCTGTGGTTTGAAGTAGCCAGTGAGACTCAATCTCCTGCATGGCAAGCCTCGGCGCGCGAGCCTCCGATAAACCTAACGATCTTGCCAACAATTTCTTGCTCAGGACGCTGAAAGGCAGCGTCATCAAGCACAAACAGGTAATAGTCGTCCGTCCCGACAAAAACCTGCAGCGCCAATTCGTGCGACCGATCCATGTCATCCCTCAAATGCGATAGCGCTATGAGGGCATGATGGCAGCCTTCTCTCGCTGGCACTTTATCCTGAAGCGACACCAGAAGCTGAACGCTTCCTTCTCGCATCTCAAGCCTCCGATCCTATTGCACATCGCACGGAAGGATTTCACTAACCGCTTCCAGAGTTTGACATCCATCGTTCCGTAGCATCGTCAACCTTTCGCCTACGCAGCGCCGATGTCGCAATGATCACCCTACTGACGTCATTCGGATTGAAGTCGTAGATCGTCCGCCGTCGAATTCCATTGCCGTCCGCTTATTTCCGCACTGCCTCATCGCGGTTCACCATACCCACCGCGATGAGGCAGGACCTTGTTGAATACAGGCGTCTCAGGGCCTTCCTTGAAGACATTGACATGATGACCGCCTTATGATCATCCGTTCGCGCCGTGCGTCGACTCGTGCGAACGGATGATCGCGAATTGTGGGTCAGTCAAAAAGCTCTTCCGGTGCTTCCAAGGTCTTTTTCAGTTGGCCCAAAAACTTGGCACCGTATGCTCCATCCAGCACCCTGTGGTCAACCGACAGAGTGACCTGCATGATGCGGGCAGCAACGATCTGTCCATCCTTCACCACGGGCACGTTGCCGATCATTCCCACGGCAAGGATGGCGGCTTGGTTGGGAGGAACAATGGCTGTGAACTTGTCGATCCCCAGCATGCCCATATTAGAGATCGAGACCGTTCCTCCGGAGATATCTTCCTCGGTCAGAGCGCCGACTTGTGCCCGGGCGGCTAGGTCCCGACTCTTTGCACCGATTTCCTGTACAGAGAGGCACTGGCACTTGCTGATGACGGGCATCACAACACCTTCATCCAGACCGACCGCCATCGCAACGTTCACGTCCTGATGGACGATGATGGACTTATCGGCAAAGGAAGCATTCACCAGCGGGAATGCCGGTGCCACTGTCGATAGCGCCTTAACCACCACGTCATTGATCGATACCTGGACTCCAGTCTCCTTCAGCGCACGGTAAAGGCTCTCCGCCTTGCCCATGTCGATCTTCACATTCACGAAGATGTGAGGGATCGTGGCCCAGGAGGTGCTCACTGTCTTGGCGATGGCCGCGCGCATACGCGACAATGGTTCCACTTTGTCACCTTGAAGAGCGGTTTCCGGAGCCGCCTCGCTGGTTTCTGCTGGAATGGCGTCCGCAGGTTCTGCCTCTTCCGCGGGTATGGGTGCTCCACCCTCGGCAGCGATAAACGCATCAATCTCAGCCTCACTCGTGGACGGGTCGGCGAGAACCCCCATCAGAGCTCCAACCAGCAGCACGTCGCCTTCGTTGGCGACCTTGCGGCGAAGCACACCCGAATGAACCGCCTCCACTGCGTTGGAGAGCTTATCGGTCTCCACCTCAACTACTTCGTTGCCCGGTTCTATTTGCGCACCTATATCAACCAGCCACTTGGCAACGGTGCCTTCTTCCATGCTGAGACCGAGCTTAGGCATGGTTACCTTATAAATTCCTTTTGCAGTCATTCTGTACGAGTCCTTTCAGGCAGTTTGCCTGTCCTTCAACAAACCTTACTTCTGTTCAGCCTCCGGTTTTCACCGCCGCACATTACTGTTCAAAGCGTTTGAGGCTATGCCAGGAGTGAATAGGTGTGGTTCTTATATGTCGCTGAGCGACCCGAGAACCACTACCTGCGGAGAACTGTGCCGCCGGGCGCGGACACGCAACCACAGCTCTGCACTTCACGAAACCTCTCTATGCCTGCTTTTTCACCAGTCCGTAGAAGCCGAAATAGCACACATAGATCAACATCACATAGTTGAGCAAGTCGACCCAGCACAGCGGATCGCCGTGAAAGCCAGGGGTGATCGCGGCCTCGTGGAGAACCTTTTCTGCAAACCAGTGCATGTAGACGACGAATGACAGGATGCCAAGGCCCCAGGTGAGAACGAATCTTATCAGCCGGTTCACACCGGGACTCAACGACGTGGGGACATTGCCCGCTATGTTTGGCCAGAATATTAGCCAAAAAACGATCCAGACGCCGAGTTGAGCCGGCCATAGGTTGATTCCGCCACCGATCTTTGCCAAAGCATCGGGAGGAATCAACACACCCTTGAGCAGGGCGAGGAAACCAAAGTAGATGACGGTACCGCCGACAAGGTTA
>WNGF01010664.1_pt1 | contig 11311 bp, 10 predicted proteins | sample 5400641 | NCBI WGS metagenome assembly WNGF01 (sample SAMN13153371, study PRJNA577476) | soil metagenome | isolation source: 80 cm soil or saprolite under grassland replicate 2 | place: USA:California | collected 2016-06-15 | reverse complement strand
CATGCGTCGTCGTCAGACTACTCGTCAGTGGCCCTTACAAAACGCCGACAATGAATTGACAGATTCCTGACTCGGATATAAGCCTCCAATCTCAGGCCGTCAACCGCCGAGTCGGCACAAAAAAAGGGGCCCCGAAGGGCCCCATTGTCGTCGCGTGACGCTACGCCGCACCAGCGCGCTCCGTCACAACTCGCACGTTGTTCTCCACCACCTGCAGAAAGCCGCCTTCGACGGTGAACCGCCGATCGCCGTCACCGCCCGACAGACGCAGCTCGCCCTTTCCGAGCAGCGTCATCATCGGCGCGTGATTCTCCAGGATTCCAACCTCCCCGTCGTACGCCGGTGCAACCACGGATTGCGCCTCACCCTCGTAGAGCAGCGATTCGGGCGAGATGACGAACACCTTGAGCACCGTCAGCTCGCCGCCATTCGGTTGGCCTGAGCGACGACATCCTCGATTGCGCCGGCCATGTAGAATGCCTGTTCGGGCAGTTGATCGAATTCGCCCGAAACCACACGCTCGAACGATGAGATCGTGTCCTCCAGCTTCACGTACTTTCCCGTGATTCCCGTGAACTGCTCGGCGACAGCGAACGGCTGCGACATGAATCGCTGGATGCGCCGCGCACGGCCGACGACGAGCTTGTCCTCCTCCGACAGCTCGTCCATTCCGAGAATGGCGATGATGTCCTGAAGCTCCTTGTAACGCTGAAGGATCTTCTGCACGGCGGTGGCAACCTTGTAATGACGCTCGCCAATGAACGTTGCATCCAGAATTCGCGATGACGACGCGAGGGGATCAACCGCCGGATAGATGCCGAGCTCCGTAATTGCGCGAGAGAGAACGACCGTTGCGTCGAGGTGGGCGAACGCCGTCGCCGGCGCAGGATCGGTGATGTCGTCGGCGGGCACGTAGATCGCCTGTACCGAAGTGATCGACCCCGTCTTCGTCGACGTGATGCGCTCCTGGAGGTCGCCCATCTCCGTTGCCAGCGGCCTGCGTGAATCGGAAGATGTTGTCGATGAATACCAGCACGTCCTGATTCTGAACGTCGCGGAAGTATTCGGCGACAGTGAGTCCTGACAGTCCTACGCGGAGCCGAGCCCCCGGCGGCTCGTTCATCTGCCCGTAGATCAGCGCGACGTCCTTGAGGATTCCCGCTTCCTTGAACTCCAGGTAGAGGTCGTTGCCCTCACGCGTGCGCTCGCCGACGCCGCAGAACACCGATCGTCCGCCGTGACCCTTGGCGACGTTGTTGATGAGCTCCTGAATGACGACCGTCTTTCCAACTCCGGCGCCGCCGAACAGCCCGATCTTTCCACCCTTCACGAATGGAGCGATCAGATCGACGACTTTGATCCCGGTCTCGAAGATCTCCGTTTTCGGCTCGAGGTTTGCGAACAGCGGTGGCATCCGATGGATCGGCCATCTCTCGACATTCGCAGGAATCGGAGGACCGTTGTCGACCGGATCACCCAGCACATTGAGGATTCGTCCCAGTGCGGCCTCACCAACCGGCACCGTGATCGGTCCGCCGGTGTCAACGACTTCCATTCCACGCACGACCGAGTCGGTTGACGACATCGCAACTGCCCGTACTTGGTTGCGGCCGATGTGCTGCTGAACCTCCGACGTGACGTCGATGTTCACACCGGAATCGGACTTCGCGGTGATTCGAAGCGCGTTGTACAGCTCGGGAAGCTTCTCTGCCTCGAACTCAACGTCGAGCACAGGTCCGATGACCTGGATGACTTTGCCGATGTTCTTTTCTGCGACTGCCGTTGCCATTGTCAGCCCTCTAGTGCCGCGGAGCCGCCGACGATCTCGGCGATCTCCTGCGTGATCTGCGCCTGACGGGCGCGGTTATATGTACGGCGAAGCACGTTGAGCATGTCGCCGGCATTGTCGGTTGCGTTCTTCATCGCCGTGCGCCGGGCGCCCTGCTCACCCGCTGCCGTCTCGACCATCGCGCGATAGACGGCGTTGCGCACGTACAGCGGCAGGAGCTCCCGCAGGATTGCTTCCGCCGACGGCGCGAGAATGTAGTCGTGCCGCGGTCCTTTCTTCTCAGGCGGCGTGACTGGAAGTATGCGATCCGTCGCGGGCGGCGTTGACAGCGCAGAGTTGAACTTTGCGTAGACGACATACACCGCGTCGATCGTTCCCATCTCGAAGCGGACGATCAAGTCGTTGACGAGGCCAGCGGCATCGTCTGCAGTCGGCCGGTCGCTCAAGTCGATGCGACTGGATGCAATGGGACGTCCGACGTATCGGAAATAGCCAAGACCTTTCTTTCCGACGACGTGAAAGTCCGTCTCGACACCGTCGCGATCGAGGCGAGCGAGAAGACCGCGCGCCTCGCGAATGAGATTCGCGTTGAACGCACCGGCGAGTCCGCGATTGGAAGTGAGAAGAATCACTGCGGCGCGCTGCATTGCGGCCGGCTGCCTTAGAAGCGGGAACCGCTCCGCAAGATCGGGCGAGTACAAACCGGAGATCACTTCGCCGAGCGCGCGCGCGTAAGGGCGGGCGGCAACTACGCGATCCTGGGCGCGCTTCATTTTCGACGTGGCAACCATCTCCATCGTCCGCGTGATTTTTCGGGTGTTCTCTACGGAGCGGATCCGCCCCTTGAGCTCGCGCCCCTTGGCCATCGGTTACGCCGCAGCCTTTCCACCGCCGATCGAAGCGTTGTACGCCTCGATGGCTCGCTTGAGATCTTCCTCGTTCTCCTTGCTGAGCTGCTTGTCCTTGCGGATGCGCTCGGTGACCTGCGGGTACTGTGCGCTGACGTACTCGAGGAACCCGCGCTCCCACTCCCGAATGTCTCCGACCGCGATCTGATCCAGGAAGCCGTTAGTGACCGCGTAGATGACGATGACCTGCCTTTCCACCGGCATCGGCTGGAACTGCGGCTGCTTGAGAACCTCGACTGTTCGCGCGCCACGCTCGAGCTGTTTCTTCGTCGCTGCGTCGAGGTCAGACGCGAACGAAGAGAACGCTTCCAGCTCGCGGTACTGTGCGAGGTCGAGGCGGAGACGACCGGCGACCGCCTTCATCGCCTTGATCTGCGCCGATCCACCGACACGCGACACCGAGATGCCGACGTTGACCGCGGGACGAACTCCCGAATAAAACAGGTCTGCCTCGAGAAAGATCTGTCCATCGGTGATCGAGATGACGTTTGTCGGGATGTACGCCGACACGTCACCTGCCTGCGTCTCGATGATCGGCAGGGCGGTGAGAGACCCGCCGGCCTTCAGAATGTTGATGCCGTCAACAACGTCGGGGTCGTCACGCAGCTTTGCGGCGCGCTCGAGAAGACGCGAGTGCAGATAGAAAACGTCTCCTGGAAACGCTTCGCGACCGGGCGGACGTCTGAGCACCAGCGACAGCTGGCGGTACGCCGCAGCCTGCTTGGACAAGTCGTCGTACACACAGAGAGTCGCACGACCCTCGTTGTACATGAAGTACTCAGCCATCGCGCAGCCGGTGTAGGGCGCGATGTACTGCATCGGTGCGGGGTCGGATGCGCCGGCGACAACGACGATCGTGTATTCCATCGCGCCAGCCTGGCGCAGTTTCTCAACGACGGCGGCAACGGTGGAATTCTTCTGACCGATTGCGACATAGACGCAGATGACGCCGGTTCCCTTCTGGTTGATGATCGTGTCGACCGCGATGGCGGTCTTTCCGGTGCCGCGGTCGCCGATGATGAGCTCGCGTTGTCCGCGTCCAATGGGAATCATGGAGTCGATGGCTTTGATTCCCGTCTGAAGCGGCTCTTTCACGGGGTGACGAACGATGATTCCGGGGGCCTGCGACTCGACCTTGCGTGTATGTGTGGCATTGATCGGACCGGCTTCGTCCAGAGGCCGGCCAAGCGGATCGACCACGCGTCCGACCAGTTCCTGACCAACCGGCACCTCGAGCACGCGGGTGGTGCGGCGAACCTCGTCTCCCTCCTTCAGCTGGAGGTAGTCGCCGAGGATAACGGCACCGATGTTGTCTTCTTCGAGGTTCAGCGCGAGGGCGGTGATCTTCTCGCCGGTCTCAGAGGAGGTGACTTCGAGCATCTCGCCGGCCATTGCCTTGGCGAGGCCATATATGCGGGCGATTCCGTCGCGGACTTCGAGAACCGATCCGACCTCTTCGACGTCGAGGTCGTGCAGGTCAGCGGCTTCGATCTCCCGGAGGAGGATGTCCTTGATCTCACCGGGGCGGAGAGTCGTAGCTGTGGCCATACGGTCGAGGAGCTTGGGGTTTTCGGAGGCGGAGGGCGCGCCGGAAATGTGCTAATTCGGGGCGGTTCCGGTGCTTGTGAAAAATATCACAAGCGTCGGGACGGGGCAAGTTCCCGACCGATCCGACACCATGAATTCTCATAGTGGGGAGAAACCGCAGAGCACGCGGACTGCGCGGAGCACGCGCGGAGAAACAACGACCGATGGGAAAAAACGATCAGAAGACAGGACGAAGCGAGGCCCACCTTGCTGGATGGAATTGAACAATCGAGTGCTCTTCGACCTGACCGAGCAGGTCATCGGCGCTGCCCTGCAGGTCCACAAAGATTTGGGTCCTGGTCTGCTGGAGTCTGCTTATGAGGAATGCCTGTCATATGAACTCGTTCAGCGCGCCTTGAAGGTAGAGAGGCAGGTTGGAATCTCGCTCGGCTATAAATCGTTGAGCATCTCGAACGCGTACCGGATCGATCTGCTCGTCAGTGACGTTCTAATTGTAGAGATCAAAACGGTGGATAAAGTTTCGCCGCTTCACTCTGCGCAGTTACTCACTTATCTGAAACTGACCGGCCTCGAGGTCGGTCTGCTTATCAATTTCAATTCAGTGATGCTGCGCGACGGAATCAAGCGGTACGTCAACTCGTTCAAAGCTCCGCGTGCTCCGCGTGCTCCGCGGTTGCTCCCCCCTCCGCCGCTGAGGGGGAAAGGGCTAGCCCCGACTTCTAGTCCTGCCCTGGAGGAATCGGTCCAGCAGATCAACAGTTCGGAGCCTCGAGAGTGATGCGGGGCGCGTACCGAGAACTCTCTGTGCTGTCACCGCAAGATGTGACGACGACGCGAAGCCAAGGATCAGCGCCACATCACGGATGTCCAGCCCAGGATTCTTAGCGAGCTCCGCCGCGCCGATCATCCGCACCAGATCGATCACACGCTTGAGGTTCGGCGCTCCGCTGGTGGAAAAGTTCCGGCTCAAATGCTCGCGGCTCACGCCCACCGCCCGTGCGAGAGCCGTCGTTCGCACCGGTCGCCCCGCGAATCCAATGATCGCGCGCCAGGTGTCGAGCTGCATCGGCGAGGCGAGCCTGAGTGCCGACGGCGGCTCAGCGAGCGCCGCGACGAATCGCGCTGAGAATGTTTGAGGAGCAACAATGTCGCGCGCGACGGGATCGTCCATTCCGTCAACGAGTAGATCGCAGAAGTCGAGCGTTGCACAACGTGCCACGACCGGCGCGTCCGTGGTCCGGAGCGGAGTGATCGCGAAGAAGGGTGCAGTCGGGAATTCCTGCGCGAGTGCGGCGATTCTCCACACGTCTTCCCCACCGCTGGCGCCTCCGCCATGGTGAGTCGGTGACGGCTGGATCCCGAGTGCGGTCGACAACGCAACCGTCGAGCCCACGTCCACGAGTACTGCATCGACCAGCGTCCGCCGCAGCGTAGCCGAAAGTTCGGCTGCATCACGGGCTGTGATGACGCGCCATCGTCGCTTGGGGAACGCGCCACGCACGAGAGCTCGAGCGCGCTCGCGAGGCGTGTACGCAAGCAGCGTCGGGACTTCGTTCAGATCCATCGTCGATTCTCTAGACACCGGCCGTCACGAGCTCGGGGTCGGGCTTGCCATCAATGAACTGTCGCACCACCGGATCAGTGGTGTGTCGGATCTCCTCGACGGTCCCAACCTGCCGCACCTTCCCCTCATATAGCATCGCGATGCGCGATCCAACGGTGTATGCGCTCCGCATGTCGTGAGTGATGACGATGCTGGTGACGCCGAGTCGCTCACGCGTCCGCACCATCAGCTGATCGATCACCGCTGACGTCACCGGGTCGAGGCCCGTGGTCGGCTCATCATAAAGGATGTACTTCGGGCGGCGAGCGATCGCCCGCGCAATCCCGACGCGCTTTCGCATCCCGCCCGAAAGCTCGGCGGGATACGTCGACTCGACACCGGGAAGATCCACCAGCGCCAGCGATTCCGTGACGCGAGTGGCGATTTCGCTTTCCGGCAGCTTGTGTTCTTTGCGGAGACCCATCGCGACGTTGTCGCCAATACTCATCGAATCGAACAGCGCCGCAAACTGAAAGACGTAGCCGATTTTCGCGCGGAGTTCGTAGAGCTCGTTGCGGGTGAGACGCGGAACCTCCTTTCCATCCACCCACACAGTCCCGGTGTCAGGTTCGAGAAGTCCGACAATGTGCTTGATGGCGACTGATTTCCCCGTGCCCGAGCCGCCGATGATCACCATTGTCTCTCCCTCGGCGACGTCGAGGGTGAAACCCTCGAGCACTCTCTTCGGACCAAAAGCCTTGTGTACGTCGACGAGCCGGATCATGAGACCGAGAAAGTAATAGCGACGGGGAATCGCGGTGAGACTCGCTACGATCCAAAATCAAAAACGAAAAGCACAGATCCGAGACGAAAGAAGCACAGCTTCTAGTCTCGAGGGTTTCTCGCAACTATGAAACGGTGCTTCTGTTATCTCGGATCTGTGCCCTTTGATTCTTGCCTTTTGGCTCTTAGGCGGCGAACGATCCCAATGCTCGGCCTACATCTCCCTCGCGCAGACGCTTCAGCGCCCGATCGCGAAGCTGTCGGACCCGCTCGCGAGTGACTCCGAGCATCGATCCGATCTCCTCGAGAGTATGCTCCCGCCCGCCCTCCAATCCAAAATAGAGACGCAGCACCTTCGCGTCTCTCGGCGGCAGCGTCGAGAGAGCTGATTCGATCTCATCATTGAGGAAGCGGTTCATCGCCTCTTCCTCTGTGTCCGGCATCTCATCGGCAACGAACCGCTCGATGAGCGAGCGATCGCCTTCCGGATCCATCGGCGCATCGAGCCTGACGTCACCGGTGTTGAGAGCAGCCAGTGACTGGACCACATCCACCGACAGTCCGGTGAGCTGTGACAGTTCTTCCGGCGTGGGCTCTCGGCGCATTTTCTGGCGGAGAATCTCCGACGCCTTGATGATGCGCGAGAGATCCGCTGTGCGGTTGAGGGGAACGCGAACGGTGCGGCCCTGCCGCGCGAGGGAGCTCAGGATCGCCTGACGGATCCACCACACGGCGTAAGAGATGAACTTTACGCCCTGATCCGGATCGAACTTCCGCGCGGCGGTGAGCAGCCCGACGTTCCCCTCTCCGATCAAGTCGATGAGGGGCAGTCCGCGGTTCTGATACTTCTTGGCGACCGAGATGACAAAGCGCAGGTTCCGTTTGACGAGCTCCTGGAGCGCATCCGGGTCACCTGCTCGGATCTTCCGGGCAACCTCGATCTCCTCGTTCCCCTTGAGCAGCGGATACGTGCTGACCTCGTAGAGATACTGGTCGAGGATGTCGCGCTCCGGCTCGGAAGGCGCGATTCCCGGTGCGGCCGCGCGGCGGCGGCGCTTTACTTCAGCCATTGATGGACACCTCGAGGTCCTTTCGGCAAAGATTTCTATTTATTGGACGCGGCGGAACGCCGAGTGCAGCGAGATGATGCGGGAAGAGACGAAAATCTTTGCGGCGGTTGCCGCTTGGGATTCGCGCCAAATCCTTCCTCCAAACATCTGTGATCAAAGCCCGTTTTTTCTGAGAGAAGCGGGGCGCTGCAAAATACTGGCCGTGACGGAAACTTCCAGAGCAGTTTCTTGACTTTGACTGTTACCCTCGGATATCCTTCGCGGTTCCCCGAGCGCCGTACAGCGATCGCTGGGAATACCGGGGGTGTAGCTCAGTTGGGAGAGCGCTTGAATGGCATTCAAGAGGTCAGGGGTTCGATTCCCCTCACCTCCATCCGGCCGACAAAGGGGGGGAATGTCCATGACATTCCCCTTTTTGTTTTGAAAAAGACAGCGGGAGCGTTGTGAGTTCACCGTTATTGCGTGATCCGTTCTTCCGTTTAACGGCACCTGCACACCCGGACGGCCCATTGAACCGTCGGGGTGTGCTTTTGACCCACGGAAAAACTGAATAACGGGAAAACGGTAAACTCACAACGCTCCCGCAGTCCCCTGCCCGTTCTGAGCTTAGAAGTTCGCCGTCACCCCGGCCAACACGCGCCGCCCATTGACTGATCCACCGTACATCTCGAACCGCTTTTGGTCGAAGAGGTTTGTTGCCACCACCTGGAACCTCAGGTTGTTGCCGAGCTGGTACCCCGCGTTCGCATTCACGGTCTGGGCAGCGGGGACGTAGCCGTCGAAAACACCGGCCAGCCAGTGAAATCCCTCGACGATCCTGATGCTGCCCCCAAAGTCGAGGCGGCCGTAACCGGTGTACGCAAAGGACACGCTGCCCTTGTTCGCGGGAGTATTCGGTATCAGCCGGTCTCCTGGGATCGTCGCCCGCTTAATCTCGAAGGCGAAGCGATTGTAGCTGGCGTCGATCCTGAAATGATCCGTGAGCTGGATCCCTGCGCCAAGCTCGACGCCCCGCTCCTCGACCTGTCCGGCATTGGCGTACGAAAGCACGAGCGCGCGCGAGCCGTCCGGAAGCGTGGTCGCGAGATTGACCAGCGCGTTGTAGCCACCCCTTAACGCCGGCTGACTCGCAAGCAACGCGCTTTTGTTCGCTGCCGGAATCGACAGACTGTTCACCAGAGCCGTGATGTCGTCGAGGTTCTTCAGCAGGTCGACGCCCGCTGCAGTGAACAGCTTCGGGTAGCTCGCGTTCACGCCGGGCAGCAGCGCAGTTACAAAATCACGCTTTTGGTTCAGATAGAAGTCGGCGGTGAAGTAGCCGTTTCGCGGCAACTCTCCACGGTATCCCAACTCGTATCCCGTCACTGTTTGGGGCTTCAGATTCTTGTTGCCAAGCGCAAGCACCGGCGTGAGGACGGCGAAGGAAAACGGCACGTCAGCCGGAAGATTGAGGGCGGCGACTTGAGCCCCCGCGCCTGCTGCCACGAGAGCGTTGGTGACGGCGGCGAAGTAGCTCTCGATCCCTCTCTCGAACCCCGCTGGACTCGGTGTTGGGGCGCCGGCGGCGACGTGAAGAAAATGCTCCGCCGGGCTTGGCGGCTGAAATGCACGGTTCACGGTCGCCCGAATCGAGTGCGCGCGCCCCGGTGTGAAGACGATGGCGGCCTTTGGGGAGAGCTGCGTCTTATATAGGTTGCCGCCATCGAGGCGCGATCCCAACACCGTCTTGATCCGCTCGGAGATCGAGTACTCGACCTGTCCGAACGTCGCGTAGAAGTGGTCGGTGCGGTCGTCCTGCTCGGCCGCGAGGAGAGAAGCCCTGGTGTCGAGCAGCTGCATTCGCGCCGAGCCGCCGGCGATGATCCTTCCTCGACCCTTAAAAAAGCGGCGATTGAACTGCGCCTCCAGATGGTATCTCGACGACGTCTCGAAGAGATTAGCTCCCGACGACAGCGCCACCTGCGCGTCCGGCGTCCGGCGTCCGCTGTAGTACGCCATGATGTAGTAGCCGGGCGTGCCCCAATTCACTCGCGCGTACGGGCGAAGCGCGCGTGGGATCTGCACTCGCCCGATCGTCGTCACGAACATCTCGTTCTCGGTCTCGGAGATCCCAGCCTCCGCTGTGCCAACCGATCCGCCAGGAGAGTAGTAGTCGAGTCTACCCACCGCATGCGCGGTCGTGATCGGATCGCGATCGCCGAGCGCAGCGCCTGTCACGGGATCAACGGTTTGTCCGCTGAGAGGCTTCACCTCCGCACGCGCCTTCGCGACCTGTGAATCGGTGGCGTCGGCATACTCACGCACGATGTCGGTGCTGTCGAAGCGGGTGCGCGAGCGGGTGTACGTATCGCTCCGGTTGTAGCCGGCGGTCAGCTTGTAGGCGAAGCGGCCCTCGCGGAATGCGCGCGCGTGTCGGACATCGCTGCGAAGCGTCGCCATCTCCCCTGCAGTGACGTTCCATTTGGTTCCGATGACGTCGCGCGCCGGAGGGGTGGTGATGTTGACTACGCCGTTGAAAGCGTTCGCACCGTAGAGTGCGGAGCCGGGGCCGCGCAACACCTCGATGCGACCCAGCTCATCGAGTGAGCCGGCGAGCGCCGACCACTCCTGCGCACCGACGAGCACGAACGAGAGATCCCGTCCATCTTGCAGCACCAGCACTCGGCGATTGAATGCTGAGTTGAATCCGCGAGCGTTGATGTTGAAATCGTTCATTCCATTCTGAACGACGTCGAATCCGGGCACCAAACGGAGAGCCGCGGGGAGCTGGTTCGTCGCTGCGGAGGAGGAGAGCTGATATGACGGCACAACCGAGATCGCAGCGGGTGCCTTCACGATCCGCTCCGGTACTCGCGAAGCCGCTTCGACGATTACATCTCTGAGGCGGAGCGGAATGTCAGTGAGCGCCGCGTCGACGCGGACCACAGATCCCGCTGGGACCGAGACCGGCTGTATAACCGGCTCGTAACCGATCCAGCGGAACGTGAGAGTTCGCTGACCTGCGGGCACACTGCCGATCGTGTATCGCCCTTCGCTCGTTGTCGAAGCGCCGAGACCGGTGCCGTCGACGCGGACTGTGACGCCCGATAAGGGCAATCCGGAATCGCGGCGCGTGACTACGCCCTGAATCACGCCCGATGATTGTGACTGAGCCGGCTCCGCCAGAAATGGCGCTGCCACAAATGCGATCCGGGCCGACCATGAGCCCATCGCTAGCGTGCGTTTGAAAGCGGTGATTGTAGCCATCCCGTTGTGCATGACGGTCAGCAGTCCGACTCATTCTCGCGACTGCCCCGCGGTAGAAAAATCGCTTGTCACCGAATACATTCCGCAGGCTTCGGCTCGCGCGCAAGTAAACGTATTGCGCGGACACTATGGGTTTCGGGGTTTCGCGGGAATAGCTCAGTTGGTAGAGCACAACCTTGCCAAGGTTGGGGTCGCGGGTTCGAGTCCCGTTTCCCGCTTGTCGGCGGCGCCGGACGCCGATCACACCGGGCGGTTAGCTCAGTTGGTTAGAGCGCCACGTTGACATCGTGGAGGTCACAAGTTCGAGTCTTGTACCGCCCATGCAGGACGATGAAAAAAACCATGTGCGCCCGTAGCTCAATTGGATAGAGCATCTGACTACGGATCAGAAGGTTGGGGATTCGAGTTCCTCCGGGCGCGTAGT
>WNGF01009299.1_pt1 | contig 11311 bp, 10 predicted proteins | sample 5400641 | NCBI WGS metagenome assembly WNGF01 (sample SAMN13153371, study PRJNA577476) | soil metagenome | isolation source: 80 cm soil or saprolite under grassland replicate 2 | place: USA:California | collected 2016-06-15 | reverse complement strand
GGAGGTGCTGTTCACGGCCGATCTGCAGGGCTACTTCTTCGACAAGGACGTGAACGGCGAGCGCAGGTCGCTCGCTGCCACCGCCACCTTGGCCTACGAGCTCGTGCGCGGCTGGCGCGCGGCGGTGGCCGGGACGGCGGGTTCCACCCCGTACCTGGAGCGCCAGTTCGAGATCATGGCCAAGCTCGTCTACGACCAGACTTACGCGATCCGGGAGGTGCGGTGATGCGCGCCTTCCGCCTGACGCTGCTCCTCGTCGCCGCCGGCCTCCTCGCGGCGTGCCACGGCGCCCGCCCGGTCTCCACGCCGGCGGAGGCGCCTCGGGCCAGCACCTTCCCGCACGAGAAGCACGGCGGCTTCGACTGCGTCGACTGCCACACCGGGATCCCGAGCGCGACCGCGCTCGGCCAGGCCAAGCTGCCTGGCGTCGTGAAGTGCAAGGAGTGCCACGACCTCGACAAGATGAAGCCCGCGGATCGCGCCTTGTACACGCCGCCGGTCCGCACGGCGCGCGAGCACCAGATCACCTTCAGTCATGTCCAGCACCTCAAGATCGTGAAGGCGAAGGAGCTGAACGACGTCTGCAAGACCTGCCACAAGGACGAGCAGCTGCCAGAGGCGGGGCAGGTGCGTGATCCGACGCCGGAGATGCAGTCCTGCACGGCCTGCCACTATCACGGCAAGCAGGTGGCGGAGGCGAAGTGCACCCCGTGCCACGTCAGCCTGCGCCGGTACCCGCTGAAGCCGATCGAGGCGCTCGCGGGCTTCTCGCACCAGGGCAACTGGATCCGCGAGCACGGCATCCTGTCGAAGAACTCGGCGGCGACCTGCGCGCAGTGTCACGACCAGACGCTCTGCGCCAACTGCCACGCGACGTCGACGGTGCCGTTCCGGACCGAGATCAAGTTCCCGGAGCGCGTCGAGGCGAACTTCATCCACCGCGGGGACTACGTCTCGCGCTACCAGATCGAGGCCGGCGCCGATCCGGCGAGCTGCCGCAAGTGCCACGGCAGCTTCTTCTGCGACAGCTGCCACAAGGAGCAGAACGTCTCCGGCCGCAACTTCATCGCGGGCGGATCGCCGCGCAATCCGCACCCTGCGGGCTGGGCGTTCAAGGGCTCGGGCGACTTCCACGGCACGGCGGCGAGGCAGAACATCGTGACCTGCGCCGGCTGCCACGACCAGGGCGCGGCGTCGATCTGCGTGAGCTGCCATCGCGTCCCGGGTCCGGCGGGCGTGAACATCCACGCGAGCAGCTTCCTCTCGAAGCACAAGCACTCCGACATCGCGAAGAACGCGGTGTGCCTCGCCTGCCACTCGCCTTAGCGCCGGCGAGCGCGTGACGTGACGAGAGCCGCGGCCGAGAGGCCGGGGCTCTTTTTTTTGCGGTCGGGGTCTGTCGTTCCCCTCCCCCGCTCGCGGGGGAGGGCCAGGGAGAAGGGGAAGAAACGCTACTTCCCGAGCGCGGCGAGCAGCTTGTCCCAGATCCCACCGAACGCGCCGTTCGACATCGCGACGACGACGTCGCCCGGCTTCGCGCTGGCGGCGACGCCCTCCACGATCTCCTCCACGGTCGCACAGGCGTGCGCGGGCGGACCCGAGGCGGCGATCTCGCGCGCCAGGCGGTCCACGTCGAGCCGCTCGCTCTCGGGCACGCGATCGGTGGGGGCGGGACGCAGGATGAAGACCTCGGCCGCGCTGGGCCACGCCGTGACGTACGCGTGCTGGTGCAGGTTGCGGCGGCTCGTGTTGGACCGCGGCTCGAAGCAGGCCAGGATGCGGCCGGCCGGGAAGGAGCCGCGGATCGCCTGCAGCGTCTTCGCCACGGCGGTCGGGTGGTGGGCGAAGTCGTCCACCACCGTCACGCCGCGCGCCACCCCGCGCACCTCCTGCCGCCGCTTCACGCCCTGGAAGGCGGCGAACCCCGCCGCGATCTCCTCCGGCGCGAGCCCGAGCCGGGTGGCCGCCGCCGCGACGCCGAGCGCGTTCTCGACGTTGTGCGCCCCGCCCACCGCGAGGTGCGCGCGCAGGAGCTTCCGCCCGCGGCGCACGAGGTCGAAGCGCGCGCCGTCGGGCGTGAGCTCGAGGTGGCGGGCCTCCCAGTCCGCGCGGGCGCCCATCGCGTACGTCTCCACCTCGCAGCGGGCGCGCTTCGCGATCCGCAGCACGCTCTCGTACGCCGCGCAGGCGGCGAGGAACCCGTCGGCGGCGAGGATGTCGACGAAGCGCTCGAAGGCGCTCTCGTAGTGCGCCTCGTCGCGGTAGATGTCGGCGTGGTCGAGCTCGCAGCTCGTGAACACCGCCGTGCGCGGGTGGTAGTGGAGGAACTTCGGGCCCTTGTCGAAGTAGGCGGTGTCGTACTCGTCGCCCTCGACGACGAAGTGCGGGCCCTGGCCGAGCCTGAAGTTCGACTCGAAGTCGCGCGTGACGCCGCCGACGAGGAACGAGGGATCGCGGCCGGCGTGGTGGAGGAGCGCGCCCATCATCGCGGTGGCGGTGGTCTTTCCGTGCGTGCCGACCACGACCACGCCGTGCCGCGGCGCGATGAAGAGGTCGCCGAGCGCCTGGGGGAACGACACGTGGGCGAGCCCGCGCTCGCGCATCGCGGTCGCCTCGGGATTCACCGCGCGCACCACGTTCCCGACCACGACGAGGTCGGGGCGCGCGCGCTCCAGGTTCTCCGCGCGGTAGGGCGTCATCACCTCGATGCCCCAGCGCGCGAGCTGGGTGGACATCGGCGGATAGACGTTCTCGTCCGACCCGGTGACGTCGTAGCCCGCCGCCTTCAGCATCCCGGCGAAGGAGCCCATGCCGGTGCCCGCGACGCCGATGAGGTGGATGCGCTTCACGCCCGCGTAGTCCATATGGTGTCTAGATCCCCAGCCCCTCGGCGACCGCGTCGTGGAACCGCGCCCGGAAGGCGTTGATGCGCTGCTTGTCGGCGCCGTCCGGGTGGACGTGGTTCGTGAGGAGGGCGCACACCACCTCGCGATCGAGGTCCACCCACAGCGAGCAACCCGTGAACCCGAGGTGCCCCACCGCGCCGCGCGGGCCGCGGCCGAGGCGCGTCCCGAGCGTCGTCTTCGCGCGCGAGGGCGTGTCCCAGCCCAGGGCGCGCTCGCTCCCCGGCGTGGCGTCGCGGGCGAGGAAGCGCGCCGCCGTCTCCGCGCGGAGCCACCGCGAGCGCCCCGCCGCGGCGTCGAGCCACGCCTGTCCCAGCGCCGCCACGTCGGCGGCCGTCGAGAAGAGGCCGGCGTGGCCCGCGACCCCGCCCATCGCGAAGGCGTTGTCGTCGTCCACCTCGCCGCAGGCGACGCCGCGCTCGGGCGTCCGCCGCGTCGCGACGAACGCGCTCCGCCGGCGCGCCGGATCGCGGGCCGGCACGAACGAGGTGCTCGCGAGCCCGAGGGGCCGCGCCACCCGCGCGTCGAAGAGCGCGTCGAGCGGCGCCCCCGCGGCCGCTTCGAGGACGGCGCCGAGGACGATGAAGCCGAGATCCGAGTAGACGGCGCGCGTCCCGGGCGCCGCGTCGAGCGGCGTGACGGCGGCCGCCGCCACGACCGAGTCGCGGCCGCGCGCCGCGGCGTGGAGCGGCCGCCAGGCGGGGAAGCCCGCCGCGTGCGCGAGCAGGTGACGCACGGTGACAGGGGCCTTCTCGCCCGCGAGCGCGGCGAGCCAGCGCGCGGCGGGGGCGTCGAGCTCGAGCGCGCCGGTCTCGGCGAGGAGCGCCGCCAGCGACGCGGTGGCCATCACCTTCGTGAGCGAGGCGACGTCGAACAGGTCGCCGGCGCCGAGCGCGCGCGGCTCGGGCATGACCTGCGCCGCGCCATGGAAGCTCGCGTGCGCCGGCGCCCCCTTCGCGAGGACGACCGCGGACAGGCCCGGCGCGACCCCCTCGCGCCGCCCCGCCTCCAGCGCGGCGAGGACGGGGGCGAGCGTCATGCCCCCGGCCCCTGCTGGATCCCCTGGTCGAAGACGAGCCGCGGCGGGCCCTCGTCGCCCGGGCCGGGCGCGACCAGCGTCACGATGGCGCCGAGCGGGAGCGCGAAGTTCGCGGCCTCGTGACCTGCCGGCAGGCCCTCGATGGCGGGGACGCCGAGCCCGCGTACCAGCTCGCGCACCGTGTCGGCGCCGCGGACCGCCCCGTCGTCGCACCCGGTGAGCTGTCCCACGCACACCGCGCGCACGCCGTCGAGCGCGCCGGCGAGGCGGAGCTGGGTGAGGTACCGATCGAGCCGGTACGGCTTCTCGGCGACGTCCTCGATGAAGAGGACGGCGCCCGCGAGCCGCGGCAGCCACGGCGTCCCGCACAGGTGCGCGAGCATCGCGAGCGATCCGCCCAGGAGCGCCCCCGACGCACGGCCGGCGCGGATGACGCCGGTCGCCTCGCAACCCGCGGCGCGACCGAAGAGGAGCGATCTCAGGTGCTCGCGCGCGGCGGGCGGCGCCGAGCCGAGCGTGCTGACGAGCGGCCCGTGGACGGTCACGAGCCCGGCGCGATTCAGCGCGGCGTGGATGGCGGTCGCGTCCGAGAAGCCCACCACCCACTTCGCCGGGTGGAGCAGGCGGGCGGTCTCGAGCATGGGCAGGATCCTCATCGCGCCGTAGCCCCCGCGCGCGCAGAAGAGGGCGCGAGCGTCGAGATCGCTCGCCGCCTCGCTCCACTCCTCGAGCCGCCGCGCGTCGTCACCGGCGAGGTAGCGGTCGCGCGCAGTCACGTCCGGCCGCATGCGCACGTCGAGCCCGAGCTCGTCCCGCAGGACGGCCACGCCGCGCTCCAGCGCCTCCGGATCCACCGGGCCGGACGGAGCCACCACGCGCACGACGTCGCCGGGCCGGAGGGGAGCGGGGAAGATCAAGCCGCCGCAGGATAGCGCCGCGGGCGCGGGCGCGCGAGGCGGACGCGCGGGCTCGCGCGCGCCTCACGCCCTGCCAGGCGACCCCCCATTCGGTGCACTTTCGTCGTTGACCACCTACGTCGGAGCCTTTCTACTTACGTTTTCCTTATCCTTTCGACCAGGAGCCCGCGATGAGCGAGAAGAAGCGCCCCACCCTCGAAGGCGAAGTCTTCTACCCGTCCGCGGAGGTCGTCGCGAACGCGCGCGTCAAGGACTGGGACACGCTCGCACGGCGAGCGAGGGAGGACCCGGACGGCTTCTGGGGCGCGGAGGCGGAGGAGCTCGAGTGGTACAAGCGGTGGGACAAGGTCCTCGACGACTCGAACAAGCCCTTCTTCAAGTGGTTCGCCGGCGGGCAGACGAACATCGTCCTCAACTGCCTCGACCGCCACCAGAAGACCTGGCGCAAGAACAAGCTCTCGCTGGTGTGGGTGGGCGAGAAGGGCGACGTCCGCACCTACTCGTACTTCGCGCTCAACCGCGACGTCTCGAAGTTCGCGAACGTCCTGAAGGCGATGGGCGTCAAGAAGGGCGACCGCGTCACCATCTACATGCCGCGCATCCCCGAGATCGTGATCGCGATGCTCGCGACCGCGAAGATCGGCGCCATCCACTCCGTCGTCTACGGCGGGTTCAGCGTGGACGCGCTGCAGAGCCGGATCGAGGACTCCGAGTCGAAGGTCGTCCTCACCGCCGACGGCGGGTTCATGAACGGGAAGGTGGTCGAGCTCAAGAAGACGGTCGACGAGGCGGTCCGGCGCGCCCCCACCGTCGAGACCGTCATCGTGGTCCAGCGCACCGGCCACGAGGTGAAGATGGAGGCGGGCCGCGACTACTGGTACCACGACCTCATGAAGCTCCCGCTCGCGACGGGCACCTGCGCGACCGAGGTGATGGACAGCCACGAGCCGCTCTACATCCTCTACACCTCGGGCACGACCGGGAAGCCGAAGGGGATCATCCACGGCCACGCCGGCTACATGGTCGGCATCTACTCCACGCTCAAGTACGTGTTCGACGTGAAGGACGAGGACCGCTACTGGTGCGCCGCCGATCCTGGCTGGGTGACCGGGCACAGCTACATCGTCTACGGCCCGCTGCTGTGCGGGGCGACGACGTTCATGTACGAGGGCGCGCCGAGCTATCCGTATCCGAACCGCTGGTGGCACCTCGTCGAGAAGTACGGCCTCACCATCCTCTACACGGCGCCTACCGCCATCCGCGGCCTCATGCGCTTCGGCGAGAGCTGGCCCAACCGCCACGATCTCTCCACGCTGCGGCTCCTCGGCTCGGTCGGCGAGCCCATCAACCCCGAGGCGTGGAAGTGGTACCACCGCGTCATCGGCAAGGGCCGCTGTCCCATCATGGACACCTGGTGGCAGACCGAGACGGGCATGTTCATGATCACGCCCGTCCCGACCATGCCGCTCAAGCCGGGCTCCGCGACGCGGCCCTTCTTCGGACAGGAGGCGGAGATCCTCGACGACGCCGGGAAGCCGGTGGCCGACGGCGAGGAGGGCTTCCTCGTCCTCAAGAAGCCGTGGCCGGCGATGATGACGACGGTCTTCAAGGACCCGGACCGCTACGTGAAGGGGTACTGGTCCAAGTATCCGGGGAAGTACCAGGCCGGCGACTCGGCCAAGCGCGACAAGGACGGGTACTTCTGGGTCATCGGCCGGACCGATGACGTCATCAAGGTGTCCGGATACCGGCTCGGCACCGCCGAGATCGAGAGCGCGCTCGTCTCGCACCCCGCGATAGCGGAGGCCGCCGTCATCGGCCTCCCGCACGAGGTGAAGGGGCAGGCGATCTACGGCTACTGCCTGCTGCGCCAGGGCTTCAAGGCGTCCGACGCGCTCGCGGACGAGGTGAAGACCCACGTCGCGACCCACCTCGGCCCCATCGTGAAGCCGGAGAAGGTGACCTTCGTCGACTCGCTCCCGAAGACGCGCTCGGGAAAGATCATGCGCCGCGTGCTGAAGGCGCGGGCGCAGGGGCTGCCCGAGGGGGACGTGTCCACGCTCGAGGATTAGGAGGCGCTCAGGAGGCGCTACCACGGCGCCTCGTTTTCGTTGCGCCGATGTTGGCTGCGGGCCATGATGGCGGGCCCGCGTCTTACTCATAGTGCGCCCCGGCGCCTCGCCGGACCACTCGAAAGGAACCCGCATGCGCAGGCTCATCCTCTCCGTCCTGGCGCTGTCGCTCGCCTCCGGCGCACGCGCCCAGGACCCGAAGACCGACGACGAGAAGACGCTGTACTCGATCGGCGTCCTCATCGCGAAGCAGCTCGAGGTCTTCAACCTCGCGCCCGCGGAGCTCGAGCAGGTGAAGCGTGGGCTCAACGACGCGTCGGGCGGCAAGAAGCTCGTCGCGGAGCCGGAGCAGTACCAGCAGAAGATCAACCAGCTCGCGCAGGCGCGCATGAAGGTGTCGGCGGAGAAGCAGAAGGAGAAGTCGAAGGACTTCCTCGACAAGGCCGCCAAGGAGAAGGGCGCCCAGAAGACGGCGTCCGGCCTCGTCTACGTGCCGATCAAGGAGGGCGCGGGCGCGCAGCCGAAGGACGCCGACACCGTCAAGGTGCACTACACCGGCACGCTCACCGACGGGAAGGTGTTCGACAGCTCGGTGAAGCGCGGCCAGCCCGCCGAGTTCCCGCTGAACCAGGTCATCAAGTGCTGGACCGAGGGCGTGGCCAAGATGAAGGTGGGCGGGAAGGCGAAGCTCGTGTGCCCCTCCGCCATCGCGTACGGCGACGAGGGCCGGCCACCCACCATCCCGGGCGGCGCGACGCTCGTCTTCGACGTCGAGCTCCTCGACATCGTGAAGAAGTAGGCGCTCGGGTCGAGTCGAACCCAGGTGTGCTCCGGTGGGGGCCTCGCTCCGAGAAGGGCGAGGCCCTCGCCTTGTCGCCGGATGGGCCCGGCGCTCCGAAACGTGCCGCCGTGTCGAGCGATCCGGGCCGCCACCGCATGCGTCGGCGTCGCCGAGCGGCTCGTTGCAGCAGGGGCCTGCACCTTGCAAGGTGCTGACACGCTGCCGGTGCGCGAGTAACGAACCGGGAACGTTCGGGGCGGGTGCGCGTCGGACCTGTTCACCATGACTCGGCGCCGCAAGCACCGGACCGGAGCTTCCATGCGATCGCAGGCCCGCACCTCGCCTACGACGCCGACCGGCGCGTCCGGCGGTCGTTCGCGCGCGGCAGCCGAGCGCCACGTGCAACCAGGCCGGCTCCACGGCCAGGTCCTCGACGCGGAGAGCGGCGAGCCCGTGCGGGGCGCCGCGGTGACGCTCGCCGAGACGTCGGGCGCGCCGGCTCGCGCGCGCTGCTCCGCCGCCGACGAGCACGGCCGCTTCACGATCGCGGTGCCGCGGGCCGCCGATGCGCTGCTCGTCGTGGACGCTCCGTCCTACGTGCCCGAGGTGCTCGGGGCGCCCTCTCGCCCAGCGCCGCTCGTGGTCCGCCTCGCGCGCGCGGGCGCCATCTCGGGCCGGCTCGCCGGCGCCGGGGGCGTGCCTGCGGCCGGCGTGCGCGTGGTAGCGGTCTCGCGCGCCGCGATGGACGTGCGGGACGGGATGACCGACGGCGCGGGCCGCTTCTCGCTCGACGGCCTTCGCCCGGGGCGCTATCTCGTCACCGCGTTCGCGGGCGGCGGTCCCGCGCCTCGTGGGATGGCGGCGGCGTTCGCGGACGTGCGCGCCGGCGCCGCGACCCCGGTCGCGCTGCGCGCTCACGGCTCCTGCCCGCCCGTGGCGTGAGGCACACCAGGGACGCGCGTCCGCCGCCGCCGATTTGCTACCCTGCCCGGCCGTGCTCTCGACCCGCTGCTCCGTGACCTTCGCGCTCGTCGCGCTCGCCGCCGGCCCGGCGCGCGCGATCGATCGCTTCGAGATCCAGGTCTACGAGGGCGAGCTCAACGAGCCCGGCCACCTCGGGCTCGAGCTGCACACGAACTACACCGCGCGCGGCGAGCGAGCGCCCGCCTACGCCGGGGAGATCGCGCCCGACCGCACCGCGCGGCTTACGCTCGAGCCCGCCTACGGCGTCGCGAGCTGGCTCGAGGTCGGCGCGTACCTGCAGCTGCTCGTCGCGCCGGCGACGGGCGCGCGCTACGCCGGCAACAAGCTGCGCGTGAAGATGCTCGCGCCGAAGCTCCTCGGGAACGACTTCTTCCTGGGCGTCAACGTGGAGGTGGGCCGCGTCCCGGTCGCGGTCGAGCAGGACCAGTGGGCGAACGAGCTGCGTCCCTTCGTCGGCTACCAGAGCCGCTGGCTCCTCGTCGACCTGAACCCGATCATCGGGTATGCGCTCTCGGGAAGGGACAGGTTCCGGCCGGTGCTCGAGCCCGCCGCCAAGCTCGCGGTGAACACGCAGCTCGGGTTCGCCGTCGGCGCCGAGTACTACGCCGAGCTGGGGTTCGTGGACGCGCTCCTGCCGCTGCGTGACCAGGCCCACTACCTCTTCGGCGTGGTCGATGTGGTCCCGGCCATGGGCCGGCCCGACTCGCCGTGGGAGCTGAACCTCGCGGTCGGTGGCGGCATCACCCGCGCCGCCGACCAGCAGATCATCGTGAAGACGATCGTGGGCCGCGGCTTCTGACCGCTTGCGCCGCGCGCCCGCGTCGCCTAGACGAGGGCTCTTCCGGGAGGTGGTCATGGCCGACGACAAGCTCGTCCTGTGGGGCGAGAAGAGCTTCGAGAGCCCGTACGTCTTCTCCTGCTACGTGACGCTGAAGGAGAAGGGGCTCACCTTCGAGCTGAAGACGTTCTCGCTCGAGGCGGGCGAGCACCGGCAGGGCGACTACGAGTCGCGGTCCATCACGGGCCGCGTCCCGTCGCTCCAGCACGGCGACTTCTGGCTGGCCGAGTCCTCGGCCATCGACGAGTACCTGGAGGAGGTGTTCGCGCCTCCCCGCTTCGCGCGGCTCTACCCGGAGCGCTCCCAGGAGCGCGCCCGCGCGCGGCAGATCCAGGCCTGGCTGCGCAGCGATCTCATGCCGCTGCGCGAGGAGCGGCCGACGTCGAGCGTCTTCTCGAGGAAGCCCGTGAAGCCGTTCACGCCCGCCGGGCAGGCGGCCGCGGAACGCGTCGTGCGCGCGGCCGAGGCGCTCCTGCCGCAGGGCGCGAGCCACCTCTTCGGCGCGTTCACCATCGCCGACGCGGACCTCGCCCTCATGCTCCAGCGCCTCGTGGCGAACGGCGATCCCGTCCCGCCGCGCATCAAGGCCTACGCCGAGGCCATCTTCGCGCGTCCTTCGATCCAGGGGTGGCTCGCGAGGAAGCCGTGAGCCACGAGGCGCGGCTGGCCGCGCTGGGCATCGCGCTTCCTCCCGTGCCACCACCGGTCGCGACCTACGTCAACGCCGTCCGCACCGGGAACCTCCTCTTCCTCTCCGGGAAGGGGCCTCTTCACGAGGGCGGGAAGAGGCCTGCCGGGCGAGTCGGGGTCGAGTACTCGGTGGAAGACGGCTACCGCCTGGCCAGGAGCACCGGCCTCGCGCTCATCGCCGTCCTGCGGGACGAGCTGGGCAGCCTCGACCGCGTGCGGCGCATCGTGAAGGTGCTCGGGATGGTCGCGGCCCCGCCGGAGTTCGGCGACCATCCGAAGGTCATCAACGGCTGCTCGGACCTCCTCGTCGAGGTGTTCGGCGAGGCCGGCCGGCACGCGCGCTCGGCGGTCGGGATGTCCTCGTTGCCATTCGGGACGCCGGTCGAGATCGAGATGGTCGTCGAGGTGGAGTAGGCACTGGATCGCCTCATCGGATGCTCGTCACGAACGCGCGGTAGCGCCTCGCGTCTGACGGTCGTCGGGCGAGCGCCGCGCGGCGTCCAGGGCAGCGCTCACGAGCCGCTACCCTTCGATGCCGATGCCCGCTACCGGCTGCGGCGCTCGTTCCTCGCCGCGGTGCGCCGGCGACGAACCATGTGAGCGGGCCGTCGTCGAAGCATGAAGCAGGCGGCGCGCATCCGCCGCCGCTGTACTCGACGCAACGTATCGTGGTCCACTGTCGGCCCGTGCGCCCGATCCCGCCGGCTGAACCACCGGGACCGCCCGCCGCCGCGAGCAGAGGGGCCATGCATGCGCCCGGGCTGCGGATGGCCGTGCCGTTCATCGCAGTCGCCGCCGCGGCCCTTGCCTCGTACGGCAACACGTTATCGGCCCCCTTCGTCCTCGACGACTGGCCGAACATCGTGCTCGCGAGCAAGGTCCACGCGCTCGCGCTGACTCCCGCCGCGCTGGCGCAAGCCGCGGGAAGCTTCCCGGTGGGACGGTGGCTCGCGCACGTCTCGTTCGCGGTGAACCACGCGCTCGGCGCCATGGACCCGTTCGGCTACCACGCCGTGAACCTCGCGTTTCACGTCGTCGCCGCGATGCTCGTGCTCCTGTTGACGCGCGAGATCCTCGCCCGGGTGGG
>WNGF01009298.1_pt1 | contig 11312 bp, 13 predicted proteins | sample 5400641 | NCBI WGS metagenome assembly WNGF01 (sample SAMN13153371, study PRJNA577476) | soil metagenome | isolation source: 80 cm soil or saprolite under grassland replicate 2 | place: USA:California | collected 2016-06-15 | reverse complement strand
GGTCGCGGCCCACATATTTTCGCCGCCGCCGGCAATGGTGTAGGACTTCTTCGCATCGTCGTATTCGACCGAGCCGGGCAGCTTGACCGCTCCAATGTCGCCATTCTTCTCGAACAGCCCGAGTTTATTCTCTTGTGAAAAAATCCTCTCGGTTTGCGAAAGCAGCGCGCAGTTCAAAGTCAATATGAAGATTGTAGTGAAAGGTTTCATAATCGAGACACCGGTACAGTACCGCGCGCGTAAGCAAGCGGCTGACCGATGAGACAACCGCTTGCTTACGCGCGCGGTACTGTTAGAAAGTGAAGCGCAAACTGGTCGTCAGGATGTTCGCCCGGTAATCCTGAACGGCGAAGTCGCGCTCGTTGTAGCTGTAATGACGGTAACTCAGGTTGCCTGTTACATTATTGCTGAAGCGATAGGCCAGCCGGACTTCCGGATTATGCCTCTTCAACGGGAACGCAGAGACGAAATCGTTCGGCCCGATCGAAACCGGCGGCGCGCCGCGATCTATCAAATAGTAATAAACCATCAATAGATCGAGACGATTGGTGATCCCAAAGCGGGTGTTGACGAAGACCGAATGCAGCCGCGCGTAATAGAGCGAATCGCCGCGCCGCTCCTGATTGCCGGCCAGGAAGAATCGGATGTTCGCCGTCGAAAACAGGTCGTGGTAATCGTAGCCGGCGTCCACGTAAAGGCGCGACTTCGGTTCCCAGTTGACCGCCGCCGAATAGCTTCTGGCGTCGGATTCATTTTCGACCTGCGGCGTCGGGTTGAGGCGGTCGGTCGAGGTGAACGCCCCGATGAGCGACAGCTTGTCGGTGAGGCGCACTTGCGACCGCGCGCGGAAGCGGGTGAATTCGAGCGGATTGATCCGCACGAAAGCGTTATTGTTCGTCCCGTGCTCCACGTCAAAGATGAAGCTGAACCGGTCGGTCGGGCGGACGCGGAATCCGCCGACGAAGGCGTGCGTGGCGACCGACTCGCTTTCATCGCCGGTCAGCGTCGTGACGGTAGGTGAGTTCGAAACCCGCGAGACATAATTGCCATCGAGCGTTACATCGCGCAGCATCGCACGCCAGCCGATGTTGGCCGAAAACTTCCTGCCGAAGTTCGCGTCCAGCGAGAGCGTGTTCCAGTACGAAGACCACTTCGTCAACCGGTCGCCTGCGGTAGTCGTGATGATGGTTTGAGGCGGCGCCGTCCCGGTCTGCTGTACGCCGGGTTGAAGCGTGGCCACCTGTCCGGCGATCCGGAAAGACGTGTAGCGGAACGAATCGTTGATCGAAAAGTTCCTGTTGATGTCGAATGTGGCCCCGGCGTCGACGACGGCGCCGGGCCTTTTGACGGCTCCGTCGCCGGTCGACACGCGCGAGATGATGTTGGCGTTGGTGCTGGCAGTCCCTCTGACCGTCTCCAGGTAAGGCGTTTTCATCCTTTCATCGTCGTGCAGACCTCGCAGAACGACGTGCAACCTTTCGCCGACCGAGCCATGAACGCTGGCCCTGGTCACCAGCGAGCGGGCGCGCAGCGGAATCTCCCGGTCGAGGAAACTGATTGCGCCCGTCGGCGTGCTCAGGTTGGCTCCGGGATCGCCGCCCGGTCTGGAAGTGATATTCGGGTCGTTGCGGAAATTGCGGTAGAGCTGCTCTACGCCGAAATCCCACTTGTGATAAGTCGCGTCCATTCCGAGCCGGTAATCGTTCGCCTCCCACCGCGTCTCGCCTAGAAGTTGAAACAGGTCGCGTTCGAAGCTGTAGCTCGGATTGTAACGACCTTTGGCCATGCTGCGGCCGTAGCCGGCGTTGATGCGGACGGCGCGCTGCGGGAAGAGCTTCAGGGTGAAGTCCGAGACCTGCTGGCGCAGGTCGTAATTGCGGAATCCGAGCGCGAAGTTCGGCCCCGGAGAGCGGTAGTAATTGAACCGCCGCACATTGCCGTCGAAGCGATACGCCCGCGTCTTGTCCATGCGCAGCGAGAAGGTCTGGCTTTGATCTCCGCCGGCGTTCGACACCTCGGCCTTCAGGAAATCGAAGAGCAATCCGGCGCCGTACTCGTAATAAAGGTCACTTACAACTAAAGCTCAATCTCGATCTCAGGACGGGCGCCCCTTATTATCCGCCCACAGAAACACTACGCCGATCGCTAGCCAGAATGCAGCCTTGAGCCAGTTTTGTGATTGAAGCGCTTCAAGTGAGGCCAGGCCAAAGAAAAGCGCAAAAATAGCGAAATTAGCGCCTAATTTAAGCCTATTCAGAGTCATCTCAACCCTCCTCTACGACTGACAAAATGTTCAGAAAAATACTTTTGCCGATGACCTCCTCGTCCATCGCCGCCGTCACGTCCACGTATTCGGCGCGCGCCACTTTCGGCGCCATCATATTGACCTTCGTCGTGATTACCTGATTACCGAATCGAAATTGATTGACCGGGGATGAGTGTGGGCGCAGTTGTTCAACCTGCGCGCGCGCGCCGAAGAACAAAGCGCCGCTCGGACAGACGGTCGCGCACATCGGCTTCTTTCCGGCCGACGTGCGGTCGTAGCACATATCGCACTTCATCATCAGTTGGAATTCCGTCTTCATCTTCGGCACGCCGAACGGGCAGGCGAGCGCGCAGTTGTTGCAGGCGACGCAGCGCGGCTTGCGCGCCGTCTGTACCACGCCGTCGCCCGTGCGTTTGATCGCGTCCGCCGGACAGACCTCGGCGCACGTCGGCTGGTCGCAGTGCATGCAGACGACCGGCGCGGTCTGTACCGAATGAGCGCGGTCAACATATTCGAGGTGGATCATCGGATGTCCTTTGTGCGTGTCGCACTCGCCGCAGGCCTGGACGCATGATTGGCAGCCGATGCAGCGATTCGGGTCAATGAAAAATTCCATGTGCGAAAGGACTGCCATCTACGCCCTCCCCCCGCCGTTAGCCCAATCAGGAGCGGCTTCGGCCTTCTTCACGCGCACGGCGCAGAGCTTGTATTCGGGAATCTTCGAGATAGGGTCTTGCGCGGCGACGGTCAATTGATTCGCGCTCTTCGCGCCCGCCCAGTGATAGGGGATGAAGATCGTGTCGGGCCGGATCGTCGTCACAACTTGCGCCCGCAGCGTGATCTGCCCGCGCCGCGATTCCACCGCCGTCCAATCACCGTCTTCGATGCCCAGCTTTTCGGCCAGGCGCGGGTGCATCTCGACGCGCGGCTCGGGATACTGATCGACCAGCGGCCCGATGCGCCGAGTCTGCGTGCCCGACAGGAACTGGCTGACCACGCGGCCCGTGGTCAGAATGATCGGGTATTCTTCATCCACGTCTTCAGCCGGCGGCGTATAGGCGGCCACATTGAAACGCGCTTTGCCGTCAGGGAAGTAGAACGGCCCTGCGCCTTTCGCGATCGGGTTCCACGAGCCTTTCTCGAACAACCGTGGGGTACCCGGGTGGGCTTCGTTCGGACAGGGCCAGAAGACTCCGCCCTGGCGTTCGATCTTTTCGTAGGTGACGCCGGAGTAATCGGCGACGTAGCCTTTCGACGCCACGCGCTGCTCATCGAGGATTTCACGCGGCTCGTTGAAAGTGAAGCCGCGCTCGCGGTCCATCGCGCGGGCGATATCCTGAATGATGCGCCAATCCTGTTTCGCGTCGCCCGGCGGATCGACCGCCTTGTTGATCTTGATGACTCGGCCTTCGATCTGCGTGACGATTCCTTCATCCTCTTCGTGCAGCGAGCCTGGCAGGACGATATCGGCGTGATGCGCCGATTACGATGAGAAGGGCGACGGTCAGAGTCACGAGCATTCCCCAACCGGTCGCCTTGATTGCTTCTCTGGTCATCACATTCGTCTCCTGAAGCGTTCTGAAGATCAGCCATCACCTCTGCGCCTGAGCAATGACTGTGCCAACTTCAGAATCGCGCTATTACAGGTCTCCGCCGATAAGATCTGCGGATAATTCCCCATGCCGCTGCGAAATTTCACGCGCCTGCTGCGGCGATTTTGGCTCTCAATGGCCGAAGCAGCGATGCTCGTTGAATTCGCCCGCGGATTTGTGGAAGTCGGGCGCGGAGGTCTCCTCCATCTCAACGGCGCGCGGAAAGAGAATGTTATTCTCCAGGTGAATGTGCTGATGCAGGTCGGCCTCGAACGCGGCCAGAGCCTGATTGAGCGTCTGAAAACTGATACAGCCGTCGGGCGGCGTTGTGTACCCTTTGGTTATGCGGCGCAACTGTTTCAATAGATCGCCCGCCGTGTCGTGTTCCGTCATCATCATCCGCACCGGATTTCGCACAGTGCCGAAGAACGGCGGCGGAACGGCGCGGCGCTCGCCGGCGGCCTCCTCCATCCGCGTAATGTGGGGAAAGAGAACCTGCTCCTCTTTAAGCATGTGCGGGACCAGGTCCTGCTTGAGTTGATAAAATGTCTTCTGCGCCTCGAACAGTTCCGGATGGCCCTCGCCGTGGCGCGAGCAGACCTTGTCGAAGAGCTTCTCCAGACGATCGAGCTCCTGTCTGGCGAAGTAGTGATGAGTGTCAACGATGTATTGGGTAAGCGCCGTGAGCGATTCCTGTCGCCAATCGCGCCCGGCGCCGGGCTGTGGCGCGCGACCGGACTCTTCGAGCGAGCGCGTCAAATCTTCGACAGACAAGTTCGCCTCCCGGCAGGCGGCGGCCAGGGTTCGGCTCCCGCCGCAGCAGTAATCAATGCCGAAATTCTCGAAGACGCGCGTCGCGCCCGGGACGCCGGCGGCCAGGTCTCTGACGGTAGATGTAGCGGTGATGTTCATAATTCCTCCGTTGGTAGCAAAGTTTTGATTACGAGCGGAGTGTAAAGTCGTTTCCCGACGCGCGCAGTGACATAAGTCATCGCGGAAAAATAAAGCCGGCGCCAATATTGCTATTGTGAAGGAGGCGCAGTAGCCCAGTAGCCCAGTAGCCCAGTAGCCCAGTAGCCCAGTAGCCCAGTAGCCCAGTAGCCCAGTAGGAGGATGCCTTAATGAGTTTTGCCGAGCTTCTAAATGTCCGCGAGCGTCTGAACGAGCTTTTTCTGCTCCATCAAGAGGCGCTCTTGCGGCTCGACCTCGAACTGGCGGCGGAGCGGCTGCGGATTTACGAGCGCGAACTGCGCGCCCACATGCGGGTCGAAGAAGATCTGCTGATGCCGGTTTACGAACGCGCGGGAAAGATCGCTGGGGGCCCGCCGGAATTTTTCATTGGAGAGCATCGGCGGATGCTCGAATTCCTGGCGCGCTTCGCCGCGACGCTGGGCGAGTTGAAAGAGGAGGGCGGCGACCCGGCGAGGCGGGTGATTCGTCTCTTCGACGAAGAGGCGACGTTCAAGAGCCTGTGCGACCATCATGACATGCGCGAGCGCAACATATTCTTCCCCGCGCTCGACCGCGTGACCGGCGAAGACGAGCGGCGCGAATTGATCGGCCGCTGCTTCGCCGCAAATTCGATTGAAGATTAACGCTGTGGAGTAGTTTTTGTTATGAGCCTTCGATTCGCATTGAAACTTCCCAAAGAGCACGGCGCGTGGGTAATGCTTTACGTGCCTTTCGTTCTGGGAGTGGCCGTGGCCGGGCGCGTTAATTGGCCGGTCTTGTTATTACTGCTTTCGGCGACGGCTGCGTTCATTTCACGCGAATCGCTGCTGGTCTACTGGCGCGCCCGCGCTCGGGGGCGTGAAGCCGTCGAAGCCGGCAAGGCGCTCTTGCTATATCTCGCTATGGCCGCGGCGTTCGGATCGCCGCTGATCTTCGCGTTCAAACTCTTCTGGCTGATTCCGCTGGGGCTGGCCGGCGCGGCGCTGTTACTGATCAACGGCAAGCAGGCCACGCAGATGGAAGAACGCTCAACGTCGGGCGAGATTATGGCCATCAGCGGGTTGACGATGACCGCGCCCGCCGCCCATTACGCAGCGAGCGGACGATGGGACATGACAGCCCTCTGGTTGTGGCTGCTGAGCGCGCTCTACATGGCGAGTAGCGTCTTTTACATCAAGCTGCGAGTTTACCGACTTAACCCGCGCAAGCAGGCCGAGCAGCGGCAGGCTTTGCGGAGTTGCGTTTTCTACCATTCGTTTCTGATCGTCGCGCTGCCTGCCCTGATCTCCGCGGGCAGTTTGAGCCTTTTCGCATTCGTCGCCTTCGCGCCCGCGCTGGTCAGGACCTTCTGGGGAATGTTCACGCCGAAGGCGAAGGTGAACCTTGTGCGCGCCGGAATTCTGGAGATCGCCTACTCGCTGGTCTTTTTGGTCTGCGCCGCGCTCGGATTCCGCGCGACTTGAAAGCGGCGGCGATCAGGCGTGATCATGCCCCGCATGATCAAGGACAAAATCTCCGCGTTGAGGAGAACGCAGCTATTCGGCGAACTCGAAGAGCCTGAGATTCGCGCGCTGGCCGAGCGCGCGGTCGAACGCCGTCTGGCGCGCGACGAAATTCTCTTCGTCGCCGGAGACGAAGCTCGTGGCCTGTATGTCATCGTAAACGGGGCGCTGCGCGCGTTCCGCGAAGGCGTTGACGGGCGCGAGCAGGTAATCCACGTCGAGCGCGAAGGCGCGACAATCGCCGAGCTGCCCGTCTTCGACGACAAACCCTATCCTTCGACCGTCGCGGCCGAAGAAGAGACGGCCGTTCTTTACCTCGACAAAAACGACGTGAAGTCACTCTGCCTGAAACATCCGCAGATCGCGATGGCCGCGTTGAAGATGCTCGCCGGGCGATTGCGGAAATGCGCCGAGCTGGTAGAGGCGTTGTCATTGCGCGAGGTCGATCAACGGATGGCGCGATGGCTGATGGCCGAAGCGCGGGCGCGCGGACGCCGCGCCGACGCCGGTCTCGAAGTGACGCTGGTTTTGACTAACCAGCAGATCGCCGCACGATCTCCACGGAGCAATGCGCATGCGTGGCGACGGCGTGGGAAACAGAGCCGAGCAGGAAGCGGCGCCACCCGCTGTAGCCGTGCGATCCGAGCACGATCAAATCGGCGCCCCATCTTTCGGCTTCGTCCAGGATCACCTCTCTGGCGGAGCCGCCTATGATTTTTGTGATGATCTCAAGTCTGGAAGCCTTTCCGGACTCGATCCGCTCGACCGCGTCTTTGACCGCCGCCTCCGCCTGCTCTCTCGCCACTCTATCCAACTCTGAGTAGTAGCTATCGGGCAACACCCAGGCTTCGGTCGTGGGCGCGTATGGAATCTCCATCGCGGAGATGATCTTCACTTCGCTGCCTTCGGGCCAAGGGCGTTCCGCGACCGAATTGACGGCAGCCTTGCTGTAATCTGAGCCATCAGTAGCCAAAAGGATTTTCATATCACACATCCTCACTTTCGTTGGCTGCAACTCTCCTGCCAGATCGCGCCGTTCTTAACCGCAGTCGCATTGAAAGAAGATCATTATTGGCCTAAGTGGGCATCGGGCCGTCGCTCGATCACGTTGCGCAGCTCTCGCACGTTGCCGGGCCACCCGTAGCGTCGGAAAATCTCCGCCACTTCGGGCGTAATCCCGCGGATGCGCTTCCTGAGCTTTTCGTTGAAGTTTTTGATGTAATGCTCGGTGAGCGGCAGCACGTCATCGCCGCGCTCGCGCAGCGGCGGCAGATCGATCTGGATGACGGAGAGACGGTAGTAAAGGTCCAGCCTGAATTTCCCGGCCTCGCTTTCGCTCTTCAGATCGCGGTTGGAAGCGGCAATTACGCGCACGTCGAGCGGCAAATCCTTCAACCCGCCGACGCGCCGGAACGCGCCTTCTTCGAGCACGCGAAGCAGCTTCGCCTGCAAGCCGATCTCGAGTTCGCCGATCTCGTCCAGAAAAATCGTTCCGCCTTCGGCCTGTTCGAACAACCCCTCCTTGCGCCCCTTCGCGTCGGTGAAGGCGCCCTTCTCATAGCCGAAGAGTTCGCTCTCGATCAGCGTCGAGGGAATCGCCGCGCAGTTGATGGCGACGAACGGCTTATCTGAGCGGCGGGAGCCGTAATGGATCGCTTTGGCGACGAGGTCTTTGCCAGTCCCGCTCTCGCCCTGCAGCAGCACCGATGAGGCCTCACTCTCGGCCACTTTATGGGCAAGCTGAATCATCCTTTTCATCGCCGGCGATTCGCCGACGATCTGGTCGAAGCCGAATTCCCGCGCCAGGTCGCGGCGCATCGAATTAACCTCCTTACGCAGTTTGCCGGCCTCTATGCCGTTGCGGATCGTCACCTGAAGCTCGTTAAGGTTGAGATGACAGTGTTATCCCTGATTCCATATCGTCTCTTCAGGAGAGCAAGGCATGTGCCAACAGAGAAATGGCCTGATTACTGCCCAGACACAGGCTCGCATTGCGCGGCGGTGTGGAAATTCCCTCATCAGCGCTGCTATTCGGGCTGATTTACGCAGTGGTCTTGTTTGTCGTGGCCGCCGCGAAAGAGCGATACGGCGCCCGCGGGTTGTACGCGGTTGCGGCGTTGTCCGGGCTGACTGACGTGGATGCGATAACGCTTTCGACCGCGCAACTTGTCAACGCGGGCAGGCTCAACGCCGAGGACGGCTGGAGGCTCGTCGTCTTGGCGGCGATCTCGAACCTGATCTTCAAAGCCGGCGCCGTCGCGGCCCTCGGGCGCCGGCGATTGTTCATCAGAATTTTGCCCGCGTACGGCGCCATCATTGCGGCAGGCATATTGATGTTGCCCTACCGTTATTTTGCTTTTTGAAACGCGGTCAAACCTGCCTGCTAATTTTGCTTTTCGGCAGGTATTCAATCTCGCCGAATTGATTGAGCCGCCTCTTGCTGCAACTGGCGATAGTAATCGAAGACGTAAGCTTTCAACGGGCCGTGTCCCCAGCGTTTGTAAAAGCCGTACCGCCGCATCTCGGCGTAGGCGCGCTGAGCGTCCCAGCCATCGACCGACATGCGATAAATGGCCGTCATCACGCCGGTCCGATGGCGACCGCCGTGGCAGTAAACATAGACCGGCCAGTTCTCCGGGTCGTTGACCAGCGCGAGGAAGCGCGGGGCCAGGTCGGCCGGCGGGTATCCGCGGACGTTCATTGGCAGGTTGATGTAGCGCATGCCTGCGCGCTCGGCCGATTGCCTGACGCGCTCATCCGGGCGATGGCGCAGGCTGATGACCGTCTTCACGCCCAACGCCACAAGCCCTGCGTAATCAGACTGCTTCGGCAGCGAGCCGCGATAAAAGCGATCATTGACTTTACCGAAGTTCTCAATACGGATCCGCGCGGTCGCCGCGCTCTTTTCATCGGACTGTTCATCGAGGCGAATCGGCGCAGCCGGCGCCACAAGCGATAATGACAGAACCTCTAACGCGAACAGGATTTTTGGTAGACGATTCATATTCATTTGCAGATTAACGATCATCACGGTCACTGAGTTCCTCGCCGGGCGATTACGGAATTCTCCACAGCGAAGCGGAAATTCCCCCACGCAATCACGGATTTTTTCGCCCTTCAATCAAGCCCTCTTAATCTGCGCAAATGATATGCCTTGCCCGATAGGATTTTTGGCGTGAACGGGCGTGGTGGCGGGGGAGTTGCATAGTGAAGAGTAATGACCGGCGCCGATTTTCTGATGACCGAAGTTTTTAGGAGTTGAGTATGGCAAATATTCTCGTGTTGGGCGGCGGCTTTGCCGGCGTGGTCGCGGCGGAAAGTTTGGCGCGGCGATTGGGGCCCGAACACCGGATCACGCTCGTCTCGCGCCATCGTGAATTCACCTTCTTCCCGTCGCTGGTCCGGCTGGCCTTCGGTCGCCTCAAATTGGAGGACGTCTTCTTCGACCTGGTCCACGCGATGCGGTCGCGTCGCGTCGCGTTGACACAGGCGGAGGTCGCCGGCTACGACCCGGATAAGCGTTACGTGGTCGTTCCGCGCGGCCGGTACGAGAGGCGTATCACTTATGACTATCTTGTCTTCGCGCTGGGCCGCAGGCTCGCCGCCGAACGCGTTCCGGGCTTTTTCGAGCACGCGCATCATCTCCTGACGGTAGGCGCGGCCTTGAAGTTCGGCGAGGCGATCAAAGACTTTCACGGAGGCCACGCCGTCATCGGTTACTGTCAAGACGCGAGGCTCGCCGTGCCGGTTTACGAAACGGCGTTCGCGCTTGATCGGCTGTTGCGCGCGCGTGGGGAACGTGATCGCGCGCGGATCACGATCGTCAGCCCGGAGAAGCTCGGCGGATTATTGGGCGGGGACGCGATCGCAACCGCGTTACGAGACGCGCTCGGCGAGCGTGGCATCGAGTTCGCGCCCGACTTCCCCGTGAGCCGCGTGACCGAAAAGGAGGTGTGGGCCGGCGACGGTCAACGTATGGACTACGGCCTGCTAATGCTGATCCCGCCGTTTCAAGGTCCGGCCGAGGCTTGGCATATTGGCATCACCGATCCGAACGACTACATCCGCGTGGATAACCGGATGCGCGTCCATCTCGCCGACCGGATGTACGCCGCAGGCGACTCGGTGAACTTTCCGGGGCCGAAGATGGGGCACATGGCCGTGCTGCAAGGCGAGGTCGCCGCGGCCAACCTCGCCGCAGAGATCGAGGGCCGTGAACCGGAAGCCAGTTACGATCACGAATTAATGTTGGTGATTGACGAAGGCGGCGGAGACTCGATCTACCTCCATCACAAGCTTTGGGATGATGAAGGCGCCGATCTGCGTCAGGGCCGCTTCTGGGGCTGGGCGAAGAGGGCGCACACGAGGTATTGGACGCGGCTGCATGCGCTCAGGCCTGTCGGACAGGCCGAGGAGTAAGTAGTGGAACGATTTTCTTCTTCCAGCGTCTTTATTCTGAGGATCTCTATAGCTTTGATCACAGGTTGAGTGGTCAGACTACAAGGCGTACAAATGGGTGATCTAGGAGCTGAAGAGCGCGCCGGTTAACTCTGCCGAAGTGTTGATAGAGGAGAGACAGAAATAAGAGAACAAGTCATAGCAGCGCTAGCCTTATTATGCTTTATCTTGTCGCCTTTTCAGGTTAAAGGACAGAACAAAGATTCGAGTTCACTTAACCTCATTGGGCTTTAGCCGGTCTGGCTTGGATCCCCAACACTGCCGGCCGCAAGCCGGTACTCTAAACACACTCTCGTGAGCGTTTGTGGTTAAACCGAATGGCTCTTATGCCGTTTGTTTCGATACGGAAAAACGCTAAACAACATAGCTCGACCTTATCCATTTTTTGATTTTGAAAGGTCATTCCCTGAGCTTTGTTTTCACGTCGCGGAGCGACGGTCTGATATTAGGCCGGCGTTTTAACGCCGGCGCCGCGCGTGAGAGAAATCCGCGAGTCGCGGCAGCGACGGTTGAGGGCGGCCAACAGACGGTTGAAGGAGCGGC
>WNGF01009295.1_pt1 | contig 11313 bp, 10 predicted proteins | sample 5400641 | NCBI WGS metagenome assembly WNGF01 (sample SAMN13153371, study PRJNA577476) | soil metagenome | isolation source: 80 cm soil or saprolite under grassland replicate 2 | place: USA:California | collected 2016-06-15 | reverse complement strand
TCGACACCGTCGACCGCGGCAATGCTCGCCGCAGCAGCGACACCGGCTCGACTTTCGATCTGTACCACCATCGTGATGTTGTCGTTGACCACCTTGAAATAATCGGGCACTGAGCCGTAGCGATTACTGCGCTGGGACACGGAAACTCCACGTACGCCGGCGGGCGGATAGCGCGTCGCGGCGACGGCACGCCGAGCCTCCTCCGCGCTCTCGACGAACGGCACGAGAAAGTTGTGGAACCCGGCGTCCAGCAGGCGCTTGATGATCACGGTATCGTTCCACGGCGGCCGGACGACAGGCGCGCTCACGCTGTCCTTCAACGCCATGAGCTGCGGCACCAGTGTGAGCACATCGTTGGGCGCGTGCTCGGCGTCGAGCAGTATCCAATCGAAGCCGGCCACCCCGAGCACCTCGGTCGTGATCGGGCTGCCGAGCGACGCCCAGCAACCGATGAGGCGCTTTCCCGCGATCAGGTCCTGGCGAAACCGGTTGGGAAATGCCGTGTAAGCCGTCGCGTTTGCCATGGTGCCTCTTCGTTCAATGACATTCACCGTGTCGCGCGGGTCAGCGCATGAGGCACGGGCGTTTCGGGTCAAATTTCCAGTTCGGGATCAGATACTGAATTGCCATCGCGTCGTCGCGTGCGCCCAAGCCGTGCTGCTTGTAGAGCTCGTGCGATTTCGCCACCTCGGCCATGTCGAGCTCGACGCCAAGTCCCGGCTTATTCGGCACTTCGACGAAGCCACCCTTGATCTGCAGCGGCTCTTTCGTCAGGCGCTGTCCGTCCTGCCAGATCCAGTGCGTGTCGATCGCCGTCACGCGTCCGGGCGCCGCTGCACCCACGTGAGTGAACATCGCGAGCGAGACGTCGAAGTGATTGTTCGAGTGCGAGCCCCACGTCAGTCCCCAGTCGCGGCAGGTCTGCGCGACGCGCACGGAGCCCGCCATGGTCCAGAAATGCGGATCGGCCAGAGGGATGTCGACTGACTGCAGCGACAACGCATGGACCAACTGCCGCCAGTCGGTGGCGATCATATTTGTAGCAGTCGGCAAACCCGTCGCGCGGCGAAACTCAGCCATCACTTCGCGGCCGGAGAAGCCTTCCTCTGCGCCGCATGGGTCTTCGGCGTACGCGACGACATGGCGCGCATCGCGCATCAGTCGAATGGCATCCTTCAAAAGCCAGCCGCCGTTCGGGTCGAGCGTCACGCGTGCCTGCGGAAAACGTTCGTGCAGCGCGGTGACGGCCGCGACTTCTTCTTCACCGCGCAGCACGCCTCCTTTGAGCTTGAAGTCGTTGAAGCCGTAACGCGCGTAAGCCGCTTCGGCGAGCCGCACAACAGCCTCGGGTGTGAGCGCGGCTTCGTGACGCACGCGAAACCAGTCGTCCTGTGCATCCGGCTCGCTGACGTAGGGCAGATCGGTCTTCTTGCGATCACCGATAAAGAAGAGGTAACCCAGCATCTCGACCTTGTTTCGCTGCTGACCTTCGCCAAGCAACGCGGCGACGGGCACTTCGAGATGCTGGCCGAGCAGGTCGAGCAGCGCAGACTCCAGCGCGGTAACGGCGTGAATCGCTATGCGGAGGTCGAAGGTCTGCAGGCCACGACCTCCGGCATCGCGGTCGGCGAAGGCGTCGCGCGCCTGCTGCAGCATGCGTAGATGGTCGCCGATCGGCCGCCCGACCAGCAAGCCGCGCGCGTCCTCGATCGTCTGACGGATTTTTTCACCGCCGGGCACTTCACCAACGCCGGTGTGTCCGGCGTTGTCCTTGAGGATCACGATATTGCGGGTGAAGAACGGCGCGTGCGCGCCGCTGAGATTGAGTAACATGCTGTCGCGCCCAGCAACGGGAACGACCTGGAGCTCGGTGATCAGCGGGACGGACACGGGTGCTCTCCGTTTTACGACTGTATATCTCGATTACCTTTCCAGCGGGTCTCCGTTTCTTAGTGCTGGTGACCGGGTGGCGTACGCACCGTTATCGAATCGTTGAGCACGATGTTGGCCGCTGAATTGCCGACGTAGACCGGGTACTCGCCCTCTGCGATCACCCACTTCTGCGCACTGCTATCCCAGTATCCCAAGGGATGGTTGGTGCTCCCGGGATTGATCGATATCTGGATTTTCCGCTTCTCGCCCGGGGTGAGCCAGACCTTTTCGAAGCCAACAAGACGTTTCGGCGGCTCACCGAGCGATGCGGGCAGACCGAGATAAACCTGCGGCACTTCGGCGCCGTAGCGCGCGCCAGTGTTCTCGACGAAGAACTGCACCAGAATCGGGTGCGTGCCGTTCGACACCTTTGGCGTCACTTCGAGCTTCGAGATACTGAACGTCGTATAAGACAAGCCGTGGCCGAACGGGAAGGCTGGCGTGACACCCTTGGCGTCATACCAGCGATAGCCGATATTCAGCCCTTCCTTGTACTCGACTTCGGGTTGGCCGGCGGCGTTCTTCACCCCCGGATACACGGACGGATCGGTCTTGACCCAGTCCAGGAATCCCTGGCCGAGCTTCGGGAATGTGACCGGCAGCTTGCCGGACGGGTTTCTCACGCCGAACAGCAGGTCGGCGACGATGTGGCCATCCTCCTGGCCCGGGAACCAAATTTCGAGTATGGCCGGGCCGCCTGCACCCAAGAGCAACGGATCCATCGCCACGCCGGCGTTGTCCTTAAGTACCAGGGCGGTCTTCGCAGCCATCGGCTTTGCTGTCGTCGAGGTTGCGCCCATGATGCCCGTGATCATTGCGACGGTATTGCTGTTGGCCGCCGTATTCGAGGTCGCCGTAGAAATCCTGTTTGGGCTAGCCACATACCAGTCAAGACCATCGCCGACCGCCGTCATGGACAGGCCGGTCGAATCGGCAAAGGACGCGCGGTCAGCTCCTTCTTCCGCAATGGTGCCTGCCATCACGATCACGGCGTCAGCCGCTGCCGCGGCGGCTTTCGCGGCGGCCAGGTCGCTGTTGTCGTCCTTGACGGTGATCAGCGTTACTGTGCCCGCGGTGTTTCCCAGTGCGTTGAGCACATTCTTCAAGCCGTCCACCGGCGACACAGTGTAATTCGGCACGACGTCGGAGCTTCCGCCACCGGCTCCCATCGGCTTGCCGACGACGACACCCCCGGCGACTGCCTGTTGGGCATAGACCTGCGTCGCCTTGCCGATCACAACGACGTTTCGAAGCGCCTTTGCATCGAACGGCAATACGTGGTTGTCGTTCTGCAGCAACACGGCAGATTGAACGCCGATCGCGCGGGCCTTCTCACCACCCGCAGCAAAATCGATGGGCGTCTGCACCAGCGGCTGCCGCTCGAAAATGCCCATCCTGAACATCTGCGTATAACGCCGCAGCAGCGCTCTATCGAAATCGGACTCCTTGAGCTGGCCCGCTGCCAGGGCTGCGTTCAGCAGTGCCGGGGACCAAACGGATGGGATCGGCATCAGGTGATCCAGGCCAGCAAGCATCGAGGCCGCCGTGCTCCTCACGGCGAAGAAGTCCGATTGGACGTAGCCCTTGAAGCCCCATTGGTTACGCAGCACATCGGTCAGCAGTTCCTTGTTTTCGCACGCCTGGAACCCGTTGACGAAGTTGTACGAACACATGACGGAAGCCGTATCCCCGTCCTTGACTGCCATTTCGAACGGCAACAGGTAGAGCTCGTGCAACACCCTCCTGTCGATGGTCTCCTGGATCGTCATGCGATTCGTTTCCTGCTCGTTGGCCGCAAAATGCTTGGCCATCGCGATGACCCCCTTGGCCTGGACAGCTTTGGTCTCGGCAACCGCCATCGTGCCTGTGAGGTAGGGATCTTCGCCGAAGTACTCGAAATTGCGCCCCAGGACCGGGATCCGGGCCATGTTGACGCCAGGCGCTTCGAACACGTGCAGCGCAAGGTTGTTGGCCTCGGTGGCGATCACGTTGCCGAATTCGGTGGCGACAGCGGGGTCGAACGACGCCGCGACGGCCATGGCTGAAGGCAGGGCGGTCGCCTTGGCAGAGGACGGGTCGGTATACGCGGAGACGTCGATGAGTTCACCGCCTATCGTCACGAAGACTGGGGGGATGGTTGGCGAAACACAATCGTTCTGACCAATGCCGACCGGGCCGTTGGTGATGCGCAGCGTCGGGATACCCAGCGACGGAATTCCATTCACATGGCGGGCGCCCTTACATTGCGGCAGTCCAGGAACGATCCCCGGTACTGAGCCGACCAGCTGCTGCTCCTTCTGCGCGAGCGTCATCGCACCAACCAGCAGCGCCGCCCGCCCTTCGGGCGCAAGCGCCGTGTTCATCCATGGCAACGATTGCGCGTCAGTAGCGGGTGCATGCAGCATGACCCCTGTCGCCAGCACCGCCAATCCGAAGGCGCAGAACTTGAGGAATTGCGTTCGCCCTGCTTTCTCCTCGGCATTAAATTTCGGTAACGCGTGGTCAACGTGTGAACGCGGATCGGAATGGAAGGGGTGCTTCATCGATGGCTCCTCCAACAACGTGATACTTCAAAGATGCGTGCGCGGCATCCAGCGTCGCGACCAGGCGTTACAACAAGGCCAACTCGCGCGCGTTCGCGACCGCCGCCGTGCGATTGCCTACGTCGAGCTTCGCAAAAATCCGATGCAAATATTTCTTCGTGCGCGCGGCCGCGGCGGCAATGGTCCGGCAGGCAAAGTGACGGCTGCGCGGCGTCGACGACGCGTCGAACTTGCATCAACAGCTCGCGACCTCAGCACTTGGCAACTCGAACTGCTGCGGAATATCCGTCTTCAACGCCCAATGGATGAGTGGCCAAAGCGTGGACTCGGCCGCCGGACCTCACTGCGAGTCACTGTAGGCGCGCCGCTGCAGAACGTCATCTATCCAAAGTTATGTTGCGGCGACGCGCAATGACCATGTCGTGATGGTGGCTTCACGACCTTCATCCTCGTTGATGACGTGAGACGAGTGCGCTCGTAGCACAAAGCGCGTGATTGCCGCAGATTCGGCGAATCGAGTTTCTCGTCAATCAAAGTCTGGTTCACGCGACTGCCCAAGTGTCCAGCGACGGGCATTGATCTTGTTCATTTGAAATCGCACTGCCCTTCCCAGCCAAAAAGCTGTCCAACTTCTCGCGAGAATGGGAGTTCGCGTCCGAGGCCCTCGCCGAAAAGTTCGTGAAGCTCTCAAAGGAACCCTAATTTGCGCGCCTTTATGACCGCCGCCATGCGATTGCGTACCTTGAGCTTCTGAAAAATGCAATGCAAATGGCCCTTGGTGGTGCCCACCGTGATCGCCAGCCGGTCCGCGATCTCCTGATTGCTGAGCCCGCGACTACAACGCCGCAGCACGTCGACTTCGCGTGTGCTCAGCAACGTATTCTTGGCCATCAACGATCCATTTTTCGCCGACTTTCTTACGATGGTGATGCGGATCCAACCGCGACGCACAGAACAAATCCAGTGCGCGAGAATTCGACAACCGGCCCCTTCCGCTCCTTCCCGGAAAATCGACGACTCCATACAACTCGTGACCGCAATCTAGGCGTATCGATTGCGATCGTCGTCTATCGAAAGTTACGAGCTCGGCTGCGTCGAGAACGGACCAGCGCGGGCGAGTTGCCCTTGTTCGCGCGCCTTTGCTGCCGCCTCCGTGCGATTGCGCGCCGGCAATTTTTCGTACACTCGGTGCAGGTGACATTTGACCGTGCCGACGGTGATCGACAGCGTGGCCGAGATCTGCTGATTGGAAAGCCCCTCGTCGACAAGACCGAGCACAACTGCTTCAGCTCGGGTGAGGGAATCTGGGCTGCCAGTAAAGTTAGAATTGTTCATCGGATGCCTCCTCAGTCAGGCCGGACTGGTCGTGTTCGCTTGTTCCGCCAGCGCCCGCTTAACGGCTTCGTTCCCAGGCGGTCAGAGCACTGAACAAGGTCTGACTCGCAAAGCCCGCTAATCTGTTCGGTTCCGCACACATGAGAATCCACGGAGGTCAAGTGATGTCTCAGTTGGCCGGCATCACTAAGGATCGTCACTCGGCACAGCTATGTCCGGTAACGAACATAGTGAGATAATCTGCACATTCGTTCCGGGTTCCTCTCATGGCACGTCCGAAACAAAATCTATTGTTGGCCAAGCTCCCTACCAACGATCGGGGGCGACTGCTTCCTGATCTCGAACACGTGCACTTGGAATTGGGGCAGCCCGCCTATAAGTCTGACAAAGAGCAGTCCCACGTTTATTTCCTGACCGATTCGGTTAGCTCGCTGCTCTATACGACAGAGGACGGCTGGTCCACCGAGATCGCCGTCGTTGGTAACGATGGCTTGCTCGGCGTCGTACTATTGATGGGTGGTCGCACCACACCAAGCATCGCCGTCGTTCAGAGCGCAGGCGACGTTTACCGGCTCCCGGCAGCGGTTATCAGAAGAGAGTTCCAACGCTCGGGGCAGGCTCTGCAGCAATCGCTTCTGCGCTACACGCAGGCGTTGCTGACGCAGATGGCGCAGACAGCAGTCTGCAACCGGCACCGCCATCGACCAGCAATTTTGCCGTTGGCTGCTGCTGATCCTTGACCGGCTTCCATCCAATCGGATCACGATGACGCAACATTTAATCGCCAACATGCTGGGCGTGCGCCGGGTCGGGGTGAGTGAAGCGGCGAGCAAGTTGCAGGCGGCGAACTACATCTGCTATGTCCGCGGCGAAATCACTGTTTTGGACCGCAAGGCCGTCGAGCGTCTGGTCTGCGAATGCTATGACGTCGTCAAAAAGGAAACCGATCGCCTCAGGCTGATGGAACTTGAACCGGCGTCCACCGAGACATTACCGTAAAGGCTTACTCTTGCGGGCTCAGTCGTGAAAGCGCTCAGACACCTGCCCCTGCTTTTGCGCCATAGGAGCATGGAAGCCATTTGCCGCGCAGCAAGAGAGTCACCGCGCGACCGCTTGTCGTGCGCCAATTGAGTTAGCGCGGATTCGAGAGCTGGGTCGATTGACTCCGCGTCGCGAATTGATTTCACAGGAGGCCCAGTTGGCGCGCCTTCGCGACCGCCGCCGTGCGATTGCGTACGTTGAGCTTCCGAAAAATCCGATGCAAATGCCCCTTCGTGGTCCCCACCGTGATCGACATCTGGTGGGCGATCTCCTGATTGCTGAGCCCGCGGCTGAGTCGCCGAAGGAGCTCGGTTTCCCTGCCGGTAAAAACGGCACGCTCTCCCATCAGCGGCTCATTGGCTCGCCCCAATTCGGGCCGGCGTCATGTGCAAATCCGCACGACGTGGTGCGAATCTCGTCCACACGAACTACGTTGTCGGGGTCCCCACGCTCGAGCGATCATTGGCCGAAGCCGAATTTCACTGGCAGCGCAGGCGCGCGGACCGACGCCGTCGTCTGGATCTGCGACGAAAGCTCGCCATGCTCACGCGCCTTGGTGACTGCCTGCAAGCGACTAGTTACCTGCAGCTTTTCGTACACCCGATGCAAATTACATTTGACTGTACCGACGGTGATCGACAGCGTGGCTGCGATTTCCCGGTTTGAAAGCCCACCGTCGACAAGAGCAAGCACGTGGCCTTCGGTCCTTGTCAGGGGCTCTACTCCAACAGCAAATCGACTCATTTCCCCGTTCCTCCTCGGTTGCCGGTTCGGATGCCAAACATGTGTGAATTACCTGCTTTATGGTAGCGCTACCTATCAATGGTACCGCTACCATTTAAACGCGTCAAGAGGTATTGGAAATGCCGTGAGAGGGCTTAAGCGCTTGCCCGCGCGACGATCGAGAATCCGACGTCGACCACCGGTTCGGCCACCGATCGGCCTTGCGCCCGATCGATGATGCAGCGTGCCGCCAGACGACCGATGGCCGAGCCGTCGACGCTGACGGTTGTCAGCGCCGGGAGCGTATCCGCCGCGAAGTTGAGATCCCCATAGCCGACCACGGCGATCCCTTCGGGCACCGAAATGCCGCGAGCCTGGGCCTCGATCACAGCGCCCAGCGCCAGCATGTCCGAACTGCAAAACACGGCGTCGATTCCGGGATGGCGGGCAAGCAGATCCGCCAATCCCTTGCGGCCGCTGCCCAGCGTTCCGGGCGCAGGCGCCACGAACATCGGAAGCTCAGAGGCAAGCGTCGCCGCGATTCCCAACCGGGCCGCTGCATCGGTCAAGCCCCTTGCCCGACGCTGGGCGCGGTCGTCAGCCGCTGTGATGACCCCTATCCGGCCCCTGCCTTTGGCCCGGAGGTATTCGGCCACGGCCGCGCCGATATTTTCGTGGGAGAAACCCACCAGCATGTCGATGGGCGTCGGCGTCAGATCCCAGATTTCGACCACGGGGATGCCCGCCGAGAGCAAGCGCCGGCGGCCGCGGGGCGAGCGCATGATGCCCGTGAGCACGATACCGTCCGGACGGCGGGCGACGATGGCGTCGAGCAGCGCCTCTTCACGAGCTCCGCCGTAGCCGGTCTGGTCAAACATCACATGGTAGCCAGCGTTGGCGAAATTATCGGTCAGCGCCTCCCACGTTTCCTGAAAAACCGGGGAAGCTATGGTCGGCACCACGGCCGCAATCAAATGGCTGCAGCTCGACGCCAATCCGCCCGCCAGCATATTGGGTACGTAGCCAATGCGGTCGATCGCCTCGCGCACCCGCTGCAATGTTTCGGCGGCCACGGAATCCGGGGCGTTCAGCGCCCTGGACACCGTGATTGGCGCGACACCGGCCAGCTTGGCAACATCCGTGATCCGGACCCTGCCGGTGCCACGCCGCTCGCGCCGGTGTTCTGCGTTTGCTGAGGATGCTGGAGTACGTATGCGGACCAAGATTTTCGGCTCCTTTACCGTGAAAGTCTACTGGTTATGGTAGCGCTGTCAAGATCACGGTGATGAATAGATCATCAGATCGCTGTCGTGGCTATACCTGTGGTCCAACGTCGCGGGCAGCCGGGAGGCCGAGTTACTGCGGCATCGCAGTTTGCCGGCTCAACAACCGGGAGATCGCTCAAGACTGGCGATCAGCGTAGGAACCACAAAGGAGCCACTTGCACCGATCTTCGGGAAACTCAACGTACGCAATCGCACGGCCGCGGTGGCGAAGGCGCCCGAATTGGGCATCAGGTGAAGCCGGGTTGATGGAGGACGATCTCCACCCGTGTCGGCATTTCTCCCTCCGCGGAGCACGCGCGCTCGAGCCATCGGATCGCGGTGCGCGAGCTCGAGCCCGTGCGCTGGAGCTAACATTTGCATTGACAGTTTTGAAGGGATATACCTGAGGTGGCGACTGGACTGACCGCGGCACCCAGTATCCGCGGCGTTGCCGCGTCGTTGCCACGACCTAATCACCCTGTGACCATCAACAGCGCTCACATATGTCCGACGCCGATCGCCAACCCCCGCTGACCATCCGGATGCACGAGCGCGACAATGTCGCGATCGTCGCCAACGACGGCGGCCTGCCGGCCGGCACCGCTTTCCCATCGGGACTGACCCTGCGCGAGCACGTGCCGCAGGGACACAAGGTGGCGCTCGTCGATCTGCCCGCCGACTCCGCCGTCTTGCGCTACAACGTCGCGATCGGTTACGCGGTGCGCGACATTCCCGCGGGCAGCTGGGTGCATGAGCGCTTGCTGAAGATGCCGGCGGCGCGCGAGCTCGACAATCTGCCGATCGCCACCGTCAAGTCCCATCCGCTACAGCCGCTCGATGGCTACACCTTCGAGGGTTACCGCAATGGCGACGGCTCGGTCGGCACCCGCAACATCCTCGCCATCACGACCACCGTGCAATGTGTAGCTGGCGTGGTTGACTTCGCGGTCAAACGCATCAGGGAGGAGCTGCTGCCGCGCTTTCCGAACGTCGATGACGTCGTCGGTCTAGAGCACACTTATGGTTGTGGCGTCGCCATTGACGCGCCCGATGCGATCGTGCCGATCCGCACGTTGCGCAACATCACGTTGAACCCGAACTTCGGCGGCGAAGTGATGGTCGTGAGCCTCGGTTGCGAGAAATTGCAGCCCGAGCGGCTGCTGCCGCCGGGAACGATCCCGATCGTCGATGAGCGCAGTGTCGCGGACGTCGGCGCCAATGCCGATCCCGATCTGGATGTCGTCGTTCTGCAGTCCGAGCACCACGTCGGCTACATGTCGATGATCGAGTCGATAATGGCCAGCGCGCTGGTGCACCTCGAGCGCCTCAACGACCGGCGCCGCGAGACGGTGCCGGCGAGCGAACTTGTCGTCGGCGTGCAGTGCGGCGGCAGCGACGCGTTCTCCGGCGTGACCGCGAATCCCGCGGTGGGTTTCTGCACCGACCTACTGGTGCGCGCCGGCGCGACTGTGATGTTTTCGGAAGTCACCGAGGTGCGGGACGGTATCGATCAGCTGACTTCACGCGCCATCAACGCCGAAGTCGCCGACGCAATGATCCGTGAGATGGCCTGGTACGACGCCTATCTGGAAAAAGGACGCGTCGATCGCAGTGCCAACACGACGCCGGGCAACAAGAAAGGCGGGCTCTCCAACATCGTCGAGAAGGCAATGGGCTCGATCGTCAAGTCCGGTTCAGTCCCCATCTCAGGTGTGTTGTCGCCGGGCGAGAAGCTCAACGGCAAGAAGGGTTTGATCTTCGCCGCCACCCCCGCGAGCGACTTCATTTGCGGCACGCTCCAACTCGCCGCCGGCATGAACCTGCACGTCTTCACCACTGGGCGCGGCACACCTTACGGGCTGGCGCAATGTCCGGTGATCAAGGTCGCGACGCGCAACGACCTGGCGCGGCGCTGGCACGACCTTATGGACGTCAACGCCGGCACGATCGCCGACGGCAGCGCGACGATCGAAGAGGTAGGCTGGGTACTGTTTCGCTTGATGCTCGAAGTGGCGAGCGGTCGCAAGAAGACCTGGGCCGAGCACCACCGGCTGCACAACGCGTTGGTACTGTTCAATCCCGCGCCGGTCACCTGATCGTTTCGCCGACACCAAGCTGCACGGCGAAACACCAGCCTCACGCTGCGATCGCGACACGCGCGCATCGGCCCCAAACGTACGGGACCGATCGTCAAAGCTGGGCGCAACCCAAAGCAACTGGCGCTCGCGTAGCCTCGAACTTCGATTGAATACATGTCTCATGCAAGAGGTCTGCTGGAGACGACGAACGACTTTTCCTGAGCCCTAAGAGCGCGCTTGGCAAACCTTGGCCGTAATGTTCGAGATCTCCGCACATATCAGGCGGCCCGTCGTTCGTAGTAGTTCAGGACGCCTGTGCTCCGCAAATACTCGATCAGGCGAGCGCGGGCGCTAGCGAATATTCGTGATGCAGTCCACCCAGTACCGATTTCGCAA
>WNGF01014134.1_pt1 | contig 11315 bp, 12 predicted proteins | sample 5400641 | NCBI WGS metagenome assembly WNGF01 (sample SAMN13153371, study PRJNA577476) | soil metagenome | isolation source: 80 cm soil or saprolite under grassland replicate 2 | place: USA:California | collected 2016-06-15 | reverse complement strand
CTGCTGCGACAGCCCGGCGGTGAAGGTCTCTCACCCCCACTCGAATCCACAGCGCCTCGTGGCGCACCTCGTCGACGAACCAGCGATCACCGACCGGGTGTCGACTCGGGCGGGCTGCGTCGATGAACTCGGACGTGAAGGTTTGGACACCGGTAGATCGTCACGTGATCGACCTCGACGCCGCGCTCGGCGAGCAGCTCCTCGACGTCGCGCTAGGACAAGCCGTAGCGCAGGTACCAGCGCACCGCAATCGCGATCACCTCACGTGGGAACCGGTAACCCGCAGGTGCGGACGAGGACGAAGCCGACGAGATCACCGGCCCAGTCTCACCGAGCATGCTGGGACGCCGCCAACGCAACAGAGCCTCACAGAGCAAGGCCGGGTGGTTAGCGCGCCGGCTCCCTCTGCGAATTCCGTGTGCCACGAATGCGTCGGCGTCGGGTCGGCTGCTGCTGGTGGGGGGAGGCGTCGATGTCCCCGCTCGGCGTTTCGCCCCAACGCGTCGCGTGACATCAAACGTGACGCGAAACGGTGTTGACTGCCGTGGTTTACGGCTAGCAGAGTCCCGCCGCGTCAACGCAACAGAGCCTTCATGCGCGGTCGGGGTTCGGATGGGCACCGCAGAGGGGGTATGGGGGGCCTGAGCTAGGTGTCTGTGAGCAGGCGCGAGCAGATGCCGAATTCGCGCAGCTGCGCGCCGATCGCGGCCTGGTGGGCGAATGCCGTGATGTCGGCGGTGGATAGCGACTCCCAGCATGCCGCGTCGGTCAGTTGCAGTGCGCGTGCCGCTACGGAGGGCAATGCCGTGATCGGCGCAGTCTCTGCCCGCTGACGCAGGCGCGCTATCTCGCCCGCGTAGGCCTGGTTCCCGGCGGCCTTGTGTAATTGGGCTAGCAGGACGGAGAGTTCGCCGGCGAGATACTGCTGGGTCACCTCGACCGCCGTCTGGTCATGCGTGGAGGGGGTGCGAAGCCGGTCGGTGATGCCGTGCGACGAAGTCCGTCGCCGGCACCGCCGGCGGTGCGGTTGCGCGGTGGGCGCAGTGTTGTTTCGGCTGGCCCTGTCATGTCGCCTCCCCCTGTTTGCGGGAGTGCTCTGATGCTATCGCTGGTCCCTAGCGGCGCGCGGGTGTGGCTTGAACACTCCAGGCTGTCGATGCCCGTTGTCGGGTTGTTGACGTTGTCCGCGCAGGAGTGTCGCCGGTTGTTTGCGAGACGGCTGAGGTGCTGGTCGCGATCGTCGGGGGTGGGGCGGCGCGTGGCTGGCCTGGGGTTGCTGGAGCAGCCGGCGGCATGGTCGTTGCCGTCGGCCTTCGCCGCGATTGTGCTCGTCTCGGTTGTGACGCGGCGTTGGCTGTCCGGCACCGTTGGAGGGGTGATGGTGCGTCTGCGGTTTCCGAGTGACCGGCGGAGGAGCTGCGCACTCTTGACCGTTCGGCGCGCTGAATCGACCGCTTGGCGCAGGGCCGGCGCCGTACGGCGATCGGGCCGACACGTTGGGCGATTCGTAACTGTGACTGAGGCGCTTAGGCTTCTCATCGCGGGCAGGTTTGTGGTATCGGCGCGTTCGACGCGGGGGGGCGCTGGGTCAGGGCGTCAGCCCGTGAATCGAGAGGAGCCAGCATGGCTGTTCAAGAGGGGCCACCGGTGACGGTTGCTGAGCAAGCCAGGGTAGGAGCGGCCGCGTCGCGCGGAGTCGCCGACCCCGGCCCGCTCGGGCTGGCCGGATTCGCGATGACCACGTTCGTCCTCTCCGTGTACAACGCCGGGCTCATCGCAACGGGCGGCACCGTCGTGCTCGGCCTGGCACTCGCCTACGGCGGCATCGCGCAGTTCGCCGCCGGGATGTGGGAGTTCGTCAAGGGCAACACGTTCGGTGCCCTCGCGTTCGGGTCGTTCGGCGGGTTCTGGATCTCCTACTGGTGGCTCGTCGAGCACCTGCCGGCCGACGCGAAGGGCAGAGACCTCACGCACGGGCTCGGCGTCTACCTGCTCGGCTGGGCGATCTTCACCGCGTACATGTTCGTCGCGTCGCTGCGCGTGTCCGCAGCGGTCATGGCCGTGTTCTTCTTCCTGACCCTGACGTTCGTGTTCCTCGCGATCGGCGCGTTCGTCGTGAAGACCGGCGCCACGACGGTCGGCGGCTGGACGAAGGTCGGCGGCTGGCTTGGGCTGATCACTGCGGTGCTCGCCTGGTACGCGTCGTTCGCGGTGGTGACGAACTCGACCTTCAAGCGTACGGTGCTGCCCACGTATCCCCGGTAGTACGTTGCGGCGTATGAGGGAAACGCTCCCCTCGGGCCGGCCCGCAGGTCGGCTCGAGGGCGTCGACGGTCGGGTTCGTCCCTGAAAATTCATCCCCGGAGAGAGGCAACACAATGGCAACAGACGCGGGGCGGGAGTCGCAACTCTCGGAGGCGCAGATCGCCGTCCATTGGCGCGAGGAGGAGTTGTACCAGCCTCCGGCGAGCTTCGTGGCCCAGGCGAACGGGGCCGACCCGGCCATCTTCGAGCGGTTCAGCGAAGAGCACTTCCCCGAGTGCTTCACGGAGTATGCGGACCTGCTCTCCTGGGACAAACGCTGGGACACGATCCTGGACGCCAGCCGCGCGCCGTTCTGGAAGTGGTTCGTCGGCGGGCGCCTGAATGCCTGCTACAACTGCGTAGACCGCCACCTCGAGGCGAACAGGAACAAGGCGGCGCTCATCTGGGTGCCCGAACCCGAAGCCGAGGCTACCCAGGCGGTCACGTACCAGGAGCTGCACCGGCAGGTCAACGAGTTCGCCGCGCTGCTGCGCGGCTTCTGCGACATCCAGACCGGCGACCGGGCGACGTTCCACCTGCCGATGGTGCCCGAACTGCCGGTCTCGATGCTGGCCTGCGCCCGGCTCGGTGTGGTCCACTCCGAGGTGTTCGGCGGGTTCAGCGGCGCGGCATGCGGCGACCGGATCGCCGACTCGCAGAGCCGCATCCTGGTGACGATGGACGGCTACTACCGCAACGGTGAGCTCATCGACCACAAGGTCAAGGCCGACGAGGCGATCGTGGCGGCTCGCAAGCTGGGCCATGAGATCGAGAAGGTCCTGGTCTGGCGGCGCCACCCGGGGCAGTACGCGTCGGCGAGCCCCATGGTCCAAGGCCGGGACTTCTTCATCGACGAACTGCTCCCCGAATACCGCGGCCGGGTGGTCGAGCCGGTATCGATGCCCGCAGAGGCCCCGCTGTTCCTGATGTACACCAGCGGAACCACCGGGCGGCCCAAGGGTTGCCAGCACAGCACCGGCGGCTACCTGTCCTATGTCGCCGGCACGTCGAAGTACTACCAGGACATCCACCCCACCGACACGTACTGGTGCGCCGCCGACATCGGCTGGATCACCGGGCACTCCTACATCGTGTACGGCCCGCTGGCCCTCGGCGCCACCAGCGTGATGTACGAAGGCGTACCGACCTATCCCGACCCGGGCCGTCTGTGGCGCATCGCCGAGCGGCTCGGCGTCAACATCTTCCACACCGCGCCGACCACGATCCGCATGCTGCGCAAGCTCGGCCCGGACGAGCCTGCCAACTACGACTACCACCTCAAGCACATGACGACGGTCGGCGAGCCGATCGAGCCGGAGGTCTGGCGCTGGTATCACGAGGTGGTGGGCAAACGCGAGGCCGTCGTCGTTGACACCTGGTGGCAGACCGAGAACGGCGGCTTCCTCGGCAGCACACTGCCCGCCCTGCAGCCCATGAAACCCGGCAGCTGCGGGCCTGGCGTGCTCGGCATCTACCCGGTGATCTACGACGAGGACGGCACGGTCGTCGAGGCCGGCAGCGGCAAGGCGGGCAACATCTGCATCCGCAACCCCTGGCCGGGCACCTTCCAGACGATCTGGGGTCAGCCCGAGCGCTTCCTTTCGATCTACTACGAGAAGTACAACCGCTACAAGGACAGCAAGGACTGGCACGACTGGCCCTACTTCGCCGGCGACGGCGCCGTGCAGGCCGCGGACGGCTACTTCCGCATCCTGGGCCGCGTCGACGACGTGATCAACGTGGCCGGTCACCGGCTGGGCACCAAGGAACTCGAGTCGGCCTGCCTCACCGTCGAGGAGGTGGCCGAGGCCGCCGCAGTGCCGGTCATCGACGAGCTGCGCGGGCGCGCCGTCGAGATGTACGTCGCGCTCAAGCCCGGGTTGACGCCCAGCAAGGAGATCGAGGTGAAGGTGGTCGCGGCGATCGACCGCGAGATCGGCAAGATCGCCCGGCCGAAGAGCGTCTGGATCGTGCCGGACATGCCCAAGACCCGATCCGGCAAGATCATGCGCCGCGTCATCGCCAGCATCTCCAACTTCGCCGACGTCGGCGACGTCACCACCCTCGCCAACCCGGAGATCGTCGAGGACATCCGCCACCACGTCCAGAGCGAGAAGCTGGCGAGCGGCGAGGAGCCACGCGAGCTCACCCCACAGGAGATCGAAGAGATCAGGAAATTCGGTCAGGCCGAGTTAGCCACGTGAAGGGCGCCGTATCGGCACCCACCGGCACGGCATCCAGCCGGCCGGTGCGATGCAACTTGTGCCTGTGGGTTCCAGAAGTCGGCGCAACCCACCCGCACGTGGTTCGGGCATGATCGCGCCTCATCAACAAATATCGACGAGCCGCGTGAGAGCCAGAATCGCCGACGGCAGACTACGGACCCCACAGGTCGCCGATGCCCTCAAAACCACCCGCGCTGCTGTCGGGTCAAGCGGCGCGGACGGGTTGATCGTCCTCAGTGCGGCCGCCACCACGCCGTGTTCACCGATGCACCGCTCCCGATGCTGGCCGCCGAGGCCGATCACCTCCGGCACGCGATCATCGAATAGGTCATCGCCGACCTCAAAGCAGGCCCGCTGGCGCACATACCGTCCGGGAACTTCATGGCGAACCCGGCCTGGCTGATGCTGATCGCGATCGCATTCAACCTCACCGGAGCGGTCGGTGCGCTCGTGGCTAGCTTCCACGCCAAGGCCGCCACCGCGACCATCCAGACGCAGCTGATCACCGTCGCAGCCCGCATCACTCGTTCCGCGAGACGCGCCACCCTCCGCCTCCCGTCGGCGCGGCCCTGGGCCACCGCCTCGCAGCAGCTGTTCATCGCAGCCACCGGCCCACACACGACAGCCTGAACAGACGACCGCCCACGGGCCGGGCCGGCCGAATCACTCCTGCCGCACACCATGAACCACAGCAACAAGATCAACTACGAGCGCTCCGGCTCAACCACGGTGCATCCGGGCTAAGTTCGTACCCAAATGAGGGGTCCAACGTGCGGGTACTCATGATTTCGCCACCGGGCGCGGGTAAGGGAACGCAGGCTGCGCTGATCGCCACCCATTTCGATATCCCCCACGTGGCGACCGGTGACCTGCTCCGCGGTCACGTTGCACGGCAGACCGGAGCTGGGTCGAGCCGTTCAAGACCATCTCGAGCGCGGCGAGTTGGTGCCTGACGCCGACGGCTCCCCAGGTGCCGGGCCGTGTGCCGGGCCGTACGCTTGGGCCGTGAGCCGATCGGGGCAGCCTCTGCCTAGCATTGGGGCGATCATCCGCAAGCAGCGCGAATTGGCGGCCTTGCCGATGCGTCAGCTCGCGGCCGCCGTAGGGATCTCCAACCCGTATCTGTCGCAGATCGAGCGTGGCTTGCGGGCGCCGTCCGATGCGGTCCTGAACGCGATCGCCGAGTCGCTGCAGACGACGGCGGACTCCCTGTATTCCGAGGCGGGATTTGTGGAGCCAGAGGACGACGCTTCCCCCGATGTCGGCGTGCTCGACGCGATCGAGGCGGCGGACGAACTGACGGCCGCGCAGCGGCGGGCGCTGGCGGAGATCTACCGCTCGTTCGTCGACGCCAACGCCGTGCGGCGAGCCCGCGCCGCACCCCGTTCCTGACCCGTATGTCGGGCGGGGAGGGGGCTGGCGGTTAGGCGGGGGGTGAGCGGCGGGCGAGGTCGGCGAAGGCGGGGGTCCAGTGGCCGCGCAGGGACTCGTGGCCCATGAACAGCCCGAGGTGCCCCCCGGACGTCGTCGCCCGGGTGGTTTCTTTCGCTGGGGTGGAGACGAAGTCGGCCAGGGCGAAGACCTGGGGCGGCGGGGTGATGTGGTCCGTCGCCCCGGCGAGCAGGTGGAGCGGGCAACGGATGTCGGCGAGCTTGACGCGCCGCCCGTGCACCGCGAGCTCCCCGTGGACGAGTTCGTTGCGGATGAAGAGGTGCTCGACGATCCATAGGTAGAAGGCGCCGGGGATGGGCTGGGTGTGCTGGAACCAGTTCTCGAACGTGCGGTATCGCGCCTTGTGTTCGGGTTGGTCGATGTGCGCGAGCAGCTGGAGCTGGCGGTCGGTCTCTGCCTCGGGCTGCATGAGTTTGAAGCCGGTGAGCAGGGCGTCGCCGGGCAGGACGCCGCCGTTGGCGGCCACCAGTGCCCGATAGAAGTCCAGCTGACCGACCGGGGACAGCAGCCGGATCCAGTCGTGGATCAGGGGCTCGCCGGCATGGAAGTCGACGGGCGCGCCCGCGATCGTCAGCGTGGCGACGGTGCCGGGGTGCAGGGCCGCGTAGATGACGGCGAGCCAGCCGCCCTGGCAGTCGCCGACGAGGTGGACGTGGCCGCCCAGATGCTCGACCGACTCGGCGATGACGTCGATGTAGGCCTCCACCTCGGCGTCTTTGGTCTCCTGGGTGGCCGGACGCCAGTCGAGGCAGAACACCCGGGTGAGCCCGGCGTTCAGGGCGGTCTGCACCTGGGACTGCCCTGGCGCGTAGTCGACGATGCAGGAGTCGTGCCCGGCTTGCGGTGGCAGCAGCAGGAGCGGGACCGCCTGCGTCGTCGCGCCGGGTGCGCTGAAGTCGCGTAGCCGCGCGACGGGCCATTCGGCGAGGATCTCATGCGGTGTCGTCCACGAAGGGGGGGTGCGCGCGGAGACGGTCGCCGTCCATTCCAGGACGTCGGCGACGACGTCCCACGGCGTGGCGGTGCGGGCGAGCAGCGCGCTGTAGTAGTCGGCGGCGCTGCGCATGAACGAGCCGTACATCTGGAAGAGGGACCCGATCCCCGCGTCGACGATGCCGGGTGGGCAGGCCACCGTGGACAGGCGCGGCCGAACGGTGGGGGTGCCGGAGGGCGTGGTCGTCATCGCGCCGTCCATCCCTGGTCCATGGGGATTGCGACCCCCGTGATCGACCCGCCGTACTGCCCGACGAGGAAGGCCGCCATCGCGGCGACCTCGTCGGGCTCGACGAGCCGCTTGACCGCCTGCGGGGCGAGGATGACCTCCTCCAGCACGCGCTCCTCGGGCAGGTGGTGAGCTACAGCCTGCGCCGAGATCTGCTTTTCCACCAGTGGTGTCCGCACGTAGGCCGGGCAAAGGGCGGTGGCGGTGACGCCCACCGCGGCGCCCTCGAGTGCGAGCGTCTTCACCAGGCCGAGCACCCCGTGCTTGGCCGACACGTAGCCCGCTTTGAACGGCGAGGCGACCAGTGCGTGCGCGGATGCGATGGCGAGGAAGCGGCCCGCGCCGGAGTCGACGAGCGCGGGCCAGGCGTACTTCGCGAGCAGGAACGGGCTGGTCAGCAGGATCGCGAGCAGGGCGTCCCAGCGGTCCTCGGGGAAGTCGTCGATGGGCGAGACGTGTTGGAAGCCCGCATTGGCGACGACGACGTCCAGGCGGCCGAACTGTTCCAGCGCCGCGTCGACGGCGGCCCGGTTGCCCTCGCGGGTCGTCAGATCCGCCCTGAACGCGGTCCCGGGGCCGTCCGGTGCGGGCCGCAGGTCGACGGCGAGGATGTCGAGGCCGTCGGCGTGCAGTCGGGTCGCGATCGCCGCTCCGATGCCGCTGGCGGCCCCGGTGACCAGGGCCACGCGCTTTTGCTGACCTGCCATGGCACCCTTCCTGTTCAGGATCAAGGAGGTGACGGTCACCCCTCCAGTCCAGGATCAGGGAGGTGACGGTCCATCGGACCCGCACTGTCGGGCGGCCGGCGGCGGCCCTCGGAAAATGGCGGACGGCGGGACGGTGGCCACGCCACCTTCCACGGTCCGTGCCGGGTCAGCTAAGCAGGTCGCGAGCGGCCTTGGTGTAGGCGGCGCTGACGTCCTGGACGAAGGTGGCGTGGGTCGTCGCGAGGGCGGAGACCCAGTCGAGCTGGCTGGCGCCCGCCACCTTGTGCTCGAAGTCGACGAGGCTCTTCAGAGCCTTCTCGTAGGCGTCGAGGCTGGTCAGCCCGGCCGCCTTGGAGCTTTCGATGAGGCGCTCGGTGAGGTCGCGGATGCGCTTGGCGGCGTCCTCGTAGGCGGCGGGGTCGACGCCCATGGGGGTGGTCGGGGGAGTGGTCTTCGTGGGCATGATGGTCTCCATACGTTGTAGCGATGGGTGGCGGTGGGGGCCGGCTCTTCCGGGGGACTCGTTCCTCATGTTAGCACATGAGCTGCTAACACTGCTAACATTGCTAACGCGGCCGTGATGTACCCGGCGGCGTCGGCGGCGAGGAAGTGGACCACGCGCGCGACTTCCTCCGGCTGTGCGAGGCGGCCCATGGGGATCTGGACTTTGATCTTCTCGAGCGCCTTCTCCGGCATCGCCGCGACCATCTCTGTGGCGACGAAGCCGGGCGTGACGGTGTTGACCGTGACGCCGATGTTGTTCTCGCTGAGCTTCCCTGAACGGGCGAGCTGGAAAAGTGCCTCGCGCGCAAGGGTCTTCGTCAGGCCGAAGAGCCCGGACTTCGACGCCGCGTAGTTCGCCTGGCCGATGTTGCCGGTCTCCCCGATGACGGACGAGACGTTGATGATGCGGCCGGTACCGCGCTGCAGCATGTGGGCCAGAGCGGCCTGGGAGAGGTAGAAGGCGCCGGAGAGGTTGACGGATAGGACCTTGTTCCAGTCGTCGTCGGTCATCTTGGCGACCGTCCTGTCGATCGTGATTCCCGCGTTGTTGACGAGGATGTCCAGCCGTCCGTGCTGCTCGATGACCTCGGCGACGGCGCGCCGACAGTCGTCGCCGGAGCCAACGTTGCCCCGGTGCAGCGTGACCTTGACGCCGTCGTCGACGTGCTTGGAGCGGAACTCTTCGCGGAAGGCCTCTGCCATGGCCGCATTCCCTGCGTATCCGGCGGCGATCGCGGCGCCCTGGCGGGCCAGGCTCTGGGAGATCGCGGCGCCGATGCCACGGGTGCCTCCCGTGACGAAGGCGACACGGCCGGCGAGCTTGCCGTCCGGGTGCACGTTGGTGATGTCGGTGGTGTCGGTGGCGGTCATCGGCATGCTCCTGTCGGGAGGGGTGGCACGGGAGAGGGGCGGGGGCGAGGTTGGAGGGCAGAGGTTGCAGGGGAGTCTCAGGCTGCGGATCGCTCGGCCATCCAGGCCGCGAGGTCCGGCCAGATCTGGGTGCGGGCCCTGGACCCGGCCATGAGGCCGATGTGGCCGCCGGCGCGGTCGAAGTGGGTGAGATCGTCGGTCGTGACCATGTCGAGGAAGGGCAGCGTCCCCTCGCGGGGGGCGATGTGATCGGCCGCTGCGGTGACGACGAGCACGCTTTGGCTGCGGATCGCCGCGTAGTCGACGGTCCGCCCGCGCAGGCGCACGGTGCCGTTCGCGAGCCGGTTCTCCTTGTATACCCAGGTGATCCAGTCACTGAACGCGGCGGCCGGGAAGCGGGGGTTGTCGCCGACCCACTTGGCCATCGACTGGTAGGCGACCCGGTTCACGGTGCCGGCACATACCGATTCGACGAGCTTGCGTCGCGTCGTCACGTAGTTCGTGACGGGCTTCATGAGCTTGTTCGCCCGGTTGACGAGCTTGCCCGGGACGCCCTCGAACGCGCTCGCCACTTTCTTGACGTCGAACGCCTCGCGCTTCACCCAGGAGGCGTAGAGGCTGCCGTGGGTGTCCAGCGGCATCGTCAGCACGACGAGGTTGCGTACGGGGCCGTCCGCGTGCAGCGCGGTGTAGATCGCGGCCAGCGCGGCCCCGATGCACCAGCCGGCGAGCGTCAGGTGGGCCTGCCCGCTGGCCCGCAGGGTCTCCCGTACCGCCCAGTGCAGCTCGTCGCAGACGTAGTCCTCGATCCCGAGGTCGGCGTCCTCCTCGCCGGGCACGCCCCAGTCGACGAGGAAGACGTCGAAGCCCTCGCCGAGCAGGAACTCAACGAACGAGTGCCCCGGGCGCAGGTCGAAGATCTCGGGCCGGTTAATGAGCGCGAAGACGAGCAGGACGGGCACGGCGTGCCGCCGGTTCTGGCTGCGGTAGCGGTAAAGCGTCGTCTTGCGGTGCGTCCAGATGACGTCCCGAGGGCTAGCGCCGATGACGGCGCTGTCGGTCGTCAGCAGGATATTCGCCGTCTCCGTCAGGTGGACCGGCAGCCTGACCACCGCGGCGGTCACGGTCGCGAGGTCACGCCCGACGGTCAGCGGGCCGATCATGAGCGCCGCGCCCCCACGGTCGTAGTCTTGGCCGAGGCCCGGGTGCGGGTGCGGGTCTGGGCCGGCGCCCCGTTCTGGTTGGCCACGGTGTCACGGCCGGCCGCGACGGGGCGCGTCGACCGGGCCGCGGCCATGTCAGCGAGGGGTCGGGCCCTCTCGTCGAGGTGGTCCTTGAGCTCCTCGACGAGCTGCAGCATCCGCTCGAGCTTGTCCTCAGTTCGCGCGAGCTGGCGGGCCAGACTCGCGACGTCCGCGCGCCCAGCCACCCGAAGCGCCCGGACCCCGCGGTCGGCGCCACCGTTCACGAGCCGGGCGAGCGCCATCGCGTTCGAGGCGGACGTCGCGAGGAGCTGACCGAACGCGTTGCTGCCCACGACAGACTCCATCGCCGACGCGGCCCGCGTCTCGACCTCGACGTAGAGCCGGCGGACCCGGGCCAGGGGGGCGTGCTGGTCAGGCATGGCCGATCAGGCCCGTTCGAAGATGGCGGCGATTCCCTGGCCGCCCCCGATGCACATGGTGACCAGCCCGTACCGCCCGCCGGTTCGGGCGAGCTCGTAGAGCACCTTGACGGTGAGGATCGCCCCGGTCGCGCCGAGTGGGTGCCCCAGCCCCACGCCGCTGCCATTCGGGTTTGTCTTCTCAGCAGGAAGGCCGAGGTCGCGAGCGACCGCGAGTGCCTGGACGGCGAAGGCCTCGTTGACCTCGAACACGTCGATGTCGGACAGCGCGAGCCCCGCCTTGGCCAGGACCGACAGCACTGCCGGGACCGGCCCGATGCCCATGTACCGAGGCTCGACGCCGACGTGGCTGTAGGCGATGAGGCGGCCCATGGGCGTCAGGCCCTTCGCCGCCGCGGTCGCGGCGT
>WNGF01016105.1_pt1 | contig 11317 bp, 12 predicted proteins | sample 5400641 | NCBI WGS metagenome assembly WNGF01 (sample SAMN13153371, study PRJNA577476) | soil metagenome | isolation source: 80 cm soil or saprolite under grassland replicate 2 | place: USA:California | collected 2016-06-15 | reverse complement strand
AAGACATGGAGGTCAATGTGGCCACCGGAACCATCAAGAAGGTCGTAGCCGATCGCGGCTTCGGCTTCATCGCTGCGGAGGACAAGAAGGAATACTTCTTCCATCGCGGCGGCCTCGACTCCTCGATCGACTTCGACCGCCTCGTCGGCGGCGAGCGCGTCGAGTTCCAGATCGAAGCAAATCCGAAGGGCCCCCGCGCGGTCAACGTGCGCAGCGCCTGACCTCGGAATCGAAAGCGCCCCGTCCTCACGGACGGGGCGCTTTTTCTTGTCCCGGGGAGCGGGGTGGCCCTAGCCGGTCCAGCTCCCTCGACCCGTGACCAGGTCGAAGCCAACCAGGCAGCTCGCGCCGTTGTTGCCGCTGGTGATGTCGCGGTAGCTGATGGCGCTGCCATAGACGTACGCCGCATCGACGGTCGCTCCGGCAACGGCCGAACGGCCGGCCCACATCGGCGCCGACGCGCTGGTGCCGCCGACCGTCCACCAGCCGGCCTGGCCCTGGTAGCGGAACGAGTCGTAGACCGAGACGCCGCTGGCGGGATCGGCATCCAGGGACACGTCGGGTGTGGCCCGCTTGCCGCCACAGTTCACCTGCCCGTACTGGGAAAAGCCGGACTGGGCCGAGGTCGCCGTCTCGTAGACGCTGCAGCCGCCGCCGGACCCGCTCCAGCCGGTCTCGGAGGAGAAGTTCCCGCCGCTGAAGTGCAGCGTCGTCCCGCCGACCGAGATGACGTTTCGGGACGACGACGGATACTCCGCCGGGGTGCCGTTGTCGCCCGATGAGACAAAGAAGCTCACGCCGCTCTGTGAGAAGTGCGAGTCATAGCTGGTCTCGCCGCTGAACTCGGCCGCACCCCAGCTGTTGGAGACGTACTGGGCATGCGCCTTGGCGTAGTCCTCGGCGGCCAGCAGGTTCGCGAAGCTGTTGCTGGTGGCCTCGACAAGGAGGATCCTTGCTCCGGGCGCGATCGCGTGCGCCCACTCGACGTCGAGCGCGATCTCGAGCGCCCAGCCGGCGTTCTTGCGCGGATAGCTGCTGCCACCGTTCTGATTGACCTTCGTGAAGCAGAAGTTGGCGGTCGTACAGGCGGGCAGGCCGTACTGCGAGCTGAAGACAGCGAGATCGGCCTCGATGCTGGGGTGGTCGAAGGCGTCGACGATCGCGATCGTCTTGCCCGCGCCCGCGGTCTGGCTGGTCGTGAAGTTGTAGGCACTCTTGATCGTGGCCGGCGACAGGCCGGTCGGCGACGACGAGGCGTTGGGCTTGACGTGCAGGTAGGTGTGGGCGTACACGCCCGCTGGCGGTCCGGCGGCCCCAACGGGTGCCGCGACGGCGAGCGCGAGAATGAATGCAGCGGCGATCGGGACCAGGCGTCTCACGCGGTCGATCCTCCCATTGGCCGAGGAAGCGTCGGCCGCGCGCGGGGCCGCTGAAGGCGCCGATATGCTGGCGCAACCCCTGTGCGGAGGATCCTACACGGGATGCAATGGGCATCCGTCTCGGCTATGGCCGTCTGTCGGCCAAATGACGGTGCGTTCTGTCGATCGTCGATTGGCGGCCTGCAGGCGGGCGGCCTGCAGGCGGGCGGTCAGTCGGTTCGGGCCGTTCGATTGACGAGCTCGGGCGTGCCGACCGGGTCCGTGCGTTGGCCGGGCCCGACACCGCGCCAGGCGTCCGACGTCGGTTCGGACTCGCGCCCGGCCTCGCTTCGCTCCGGCAGGTCGCTGCTGGACTGGCGGCCGATGGTCCAGCCGTCGTCTGGCGGACGACGCTCGGGCGCCGTCGATGCGTCGACGCCTTCGGCCGTGCGGCCGCTGCTCCGCCACCCACCCGTCCGGGCGGCCATCGCCGGTCCCATTCGGGCCGCGTTGCCGATCCACCAACCGATCGCCACGCCGGCGAGCAGGCCCAGCAAGACAACGAAGATCGTCGGCCCGTTCTGTCGCACGGGCGATGGCCGGCGGCGACCCGGCAAGGAGTCGAGTGACACCTGCGGAAGCGAATCCAGCGACAGATCGCCCAGAGAGGCGAGAGCGGCCTCGGTCGATTTTCGCCAGTCGCGCAGCGTCCGCCCGGCGCGGTCTACCGCGGGTCCAAGATCGTCCGTCGAGATGTCGGGGCCGCGCATGCGGGAGACGCGGCGACGGACGTCGGGAAAGTCGATAGCCATGGGTTCCTCCTCCGCTGTCTGCTCGGGTGACCCTGAGGCTGGCAGCGCCGGGGCGACGGACGGACCGTCCTTGCGGCCGCGGACGTTGCAGCTCCATGCCGAGGCGCTGGGATCGGCGAGCGAGGCCGCGACGGCCGCCGGGCCAGCAGTTCCGGGAACCGATTCCGGGCCTGAGCGGTACGGGAAGTGAGCGTCTCGAAAGGAGGACACGACCATGAAACGCTTGATGATCGGTCTCCCACTTGCCGGATTACTGAGCCTGTTCGCCGTCCAGGCGACGCTCGCGTGGCCAGACGACACCCAGGCCAGCCTGAGCACGAGTCCAGCCGGCACGACCGCCGGAGGAACCTGGACTGTTGACGTCTCGTTCGTCAGCCAGGGCCACATCCTCCGCGTCGCCAGCCTCCAGCCCTCGGTCGTCATCAAGAACGTCGCGACCGGCGAGCGCCGGTCATTCCCGACGGAAGCGACTGCCGAGAGCGGCGTCTGGCGAGCCAGCGTCGTCTTCCCGAGCGAAGGCAGCTGGACCTACTCGGTGGTCGTGGGCGTTTCAGGGATCACGTTCGACTATCCGCCCGTGAGCATCGGCCCTGCCCTGGCGGCAGACGGCCGGGCCGCGGCAAATGCCCCGATCGCGGCCGAGGCGCCGACCCCGGGCGGGGTGTTCCTGCCGATTGCTCTGCTTGCGGCGGCCGCAGTCGTGGCAGCTGGCCTGGTCGTGGCACGCCGGTCGATGCGACAGAGCACTACCGCCGTCGTGGAGCATGCCGCCTCCCTCGATCGACGCTGAGCCGGCCATCCTCACACGTCGCCGCGCGGAGGCTCGGAGCCACCCATGCTCGTCGTCCCCACGAGACCGGTGGCTCCGGCTTCGACTCCGGGCGTCGCCGCGACCCGATGCCACAATGCGGTCGTGGCTGATCCTGCCGCTCCGGACAGCACGCTCGTCGAACTGGCCCGGGCGGGAAACGTGGCGGCCTACGAGGCGCTCGTCCGCGGCTACCAGGATCTCGCCGTGCGGACGGCGCATGCCATCCTCGGATCCTCCGCGGAGGTGGACGATGCGGTCCAGGAGGCCTTCGTGAAGGCCTACTACGCACTCGGTCGATTCCGTGCCGGGTCGCCGTTTCGACCATGGCTTCTGCGAATCGTCGCGAACGAGTCGATCGATCGCGCGCGAGGCGCCGCCCGAACGGTGAGCCTGGGCCTGCGACCGGATACCGACGACGGGCCCGCCGACCCCGGACAGCCTACGCCGGAGGCCACCTCCCTGGCGCTCGAGCAGCGGGATGAGCTCCTGACCGCCGTGAACGCCCTTCGGCCGGAGGACCGGCTCGTGATCGCCTGTCGTTACTGGCTGGGCTGTGCCAGGGGCACCGTGAAGTCGCGTCTGTCCCGGGCGCTTATGAGGCTCCGGGCTCGGCTGCCCGCGAGCCTGGCGCCGGAGCCTGGCTCGAGAGAGGCAGCGTCGCGTGGCTCGTCCTGACGAAGCCCCAATGAACCGCGACCGGGGCGCGCGTTCCGCCGACCTGGAGCGCCGCCTCGTCGACCTCGGGGGGCGGGTCGCCGTCCCGGAGGTTGGGGACGTCGCCACGGCCGTGGGTCGCCGGCTCCGCGAAGAGCAGGACCGGCCACGGCCGTGGTGGCGCAGGCTTTTTGGGCGCTGGGGCGGCCTGGCGAGGCGCAGCCCGGTTCGACCCGTCTGGACGCCGGTCTGGCAGCGGGCCTTCGTGCCGATCGCTATCGTGGCCATCGTGGTCGGAGCGATCCTCGTGGTTCCCGCGGCTCGCGACACCGTGGCCGGCCTGCTGGGCCTTGGCGGGGTGCAGATCCGTCAGGTGCCCGAGCTGCCACCGGTCCCCGGTCCGTCTGACGTCCGCCTGCGTCTCGGCCAGCCGGTGACCCTGGACCAGGCCCGGGCGTCCGCGTCGTACCCGCTTGCGCTGCCGGCCGCCCTTGGCGATCCGGACGAGGTGTACCTCTCGCCACGCTATCCGGGCGGGGTCGTCACCCTCCTGTGGGACGCCCGGCCCGGGCTGCCGGCGGGGTCGGCGACGCCGGCCGGCCTCGTGCTCACCGAGTTTCGCGGCTCCATCAACTCGCGCACGATGGTCGCCAAGCTACTCGACCGTGGGGCAACGATCGAGTCCGTGACCGTCCTCGGGCAGCCGGCCTTCTGGATCGGTGGCCGGCCGCACGAGGTCGTCCTCGTCGATGAGAACGGCGAGTACGTTCTTGAGACCCTCCGCCTGGAGGGTCCGGTCCTGCTCTGGGTCCGCGAGGGGGTGACGCTGCGGATCGAATCCGCGCTCTCGCGCGACGAGGCGATCCGGGTCGCCGAGTCGATCCGTTAGGTGGCGGCCCGGGTCAGCTCCGGCATCCTCCTCTTCCGGCGCCGGGATGGACGGCTCGAGGTGCTCCTGGCCCACCCGGGCGGGCCGTTCTTCGCGGGCAAGGACGAGGGCCACTGGACGATCCCCAAGGGCGAAGTGGACCCCGGCGAGGACCTGTTCGCCGTCGGCCGTCGGGAGTTCGAGGAGGAGACCGGCCAGCCGCTGCCGGAGGGACCGTCGCGGGAGCTGGGATCGATCGTCCAGAAGGGGGGCAAGGTCGTCCATGGCTGGGCGGTGGAAGGCGATCTCGACCCGAACGCCGGTACCAGCAATACGTTCGATCTCGAGTGGCCGCCGCACTCCGGCCGGCGGCAGGCGTTTCCGGAGATCGACCGCCTCGCCTGGTTCGAGCCCGACGAGGCGCGCCGGCGGATCAAGGCGACCCAGATCCCCTTCATCGACCGCCTGGAGGCAGGCCTCGCATGAGCCGGGCCGAGCACCCGGCCGCCCCGGCGGCGACCCACGGCGAGCCACGCCGCCCGCGCGCCCCGCACTCGGGACACCTGTGCGAGGATGACCGAGACGAGTCGCTCGCTCGCTTGTCCCTCGCCCCGCGTGTCGGCAACTCGAACTGCACGTACTCGTAAGGAGACTCGCGATGGCCGCCATTCGACGCGCGACTGCAACCTGGCAAGGCGACCTGCTGTCGGGCTCCGGCACCGTCAGCGCCGACACGAGCAAGGCGTTCGGCCCGCTGCCGGTCACCTGGGCGTCCCGAACGGAGACGTCGGACGGACGGACGAGCCCGGAGGAGCTGGTCGCAGCCGCGCACGCAGCGTGCTATTCGATGGCGTTCTCGAACATCCTGGCGAAGGACAACAGCCCGCCCGACCGGCTTGACGTGACCGCCGCCATCACGTTCGAGAAGATCGAGGCCGGCTGGCGGGTCGTCTCATCGGCGCTGACCGTTCGCGGCGACGTGCCGGGCATCTCCGCCGACCGCTTCGCGGAGCTCGCCGAGGAGGCCAAGGAGGGCTGCCCGATCTCCAACGCGCTCAGCGATGACATCGCTCTGAGCGTCGAGGCGACGCTCGCGTAGCAAGCCGGCGGGGCTCTCGGCGCCTCGAGCTGCGTTGCGGCCAGGCATTCACCCGGGGGCTGCTACGTGCCGTGCCGGCCGACATGGCGGCCAGCTATTCGCTCTGCGACTATTCGGTCCATGGGGTGAACCGAGTCTGCCTTGGCTCGGAACGGCCACCCGGAGCCTGAGCGTGAGCCTGCGCCCGACATTGGCTGCCAAGCCCATTTCGGTGGCCGCGGCAGGCCGAAGAGTCCGGGGACGCATATCTGGCCGCGCCGGGCTCCTGAGCCCCTTACCCGACGGCCAGGACGCGGCGCGGGTTGTGGATGGTCATTCGGTCGATCTCGGTGTCGGACACGCCGGCAGCCCGGAGCCGCGGCAGGAACGTCTCCTGGAGGTAGGTGTAGCCGTGACCGCCGAAGGTCACGAGCTGACCGTTGTGGCAGACGTCCTGCGAGAGGAGGACGCGATCGCCGTGGCCGCGTGACAGCAGCTCCTGGAGAAGCTCCACCACTCGACCCTCGCCGTGGCGCTCCATCGGCGTGAAGCTCATCCCCAGGAAGTCCAACTCCAGGTTCGCCGCGCGACGAACGATCTCCAGGTAATAATCGAGGACCGGGTACGAGTCGGCGTGGCCGATCACGACTCGGGACAGGTCCGCGCCCTCCTCCTCGAAGATCCGCAGCTGAGCGAGCCCGACGTCCGAGAGCACCGCGTGGGTGGTGATCGCCAGCCCGGTCCGTCGAGCGGCGCGAGCTGCGGCCCGGTGGACGCGCTCCTCGGCGGGCGAGACCCATGGCTTGTCCGTGCCGATCTCGCCGATGATGCCGGGCCGGACGGCCGCCTCACCGACCCCGTCGTGCCACTCACGGACCAGCTCGTCCGCGAGATCGTCGACCGGACGCCGGTCGATCCGCACCTCCGGCGGGTAGTAGGCGCCGCGATACCAGCCGCAGCCCATGACGAGATGGAGGCCCGTCCGCTCCGACAGGCGGACGAGCCGCGCCGGATCTCGGCCAACGCCGGTCGGGGTGAGGTCCACCAGGCAGGATCCGCCGGCTGCCACGTAGCGGCCGAGCTCGGCTTCGATGACCGGCTCGTCCCGCGAGAGCTCCCAGTAGTCCCAGCGATCCGGGACGTGCCACAGCGCGATGGCGGTGTGCTCGTGGGGCAGGGTGAAGCCGATCTGGTCGGCCGCCACCGCCCCGCGGACGGTCTGGACATGCGACATGGCTCGCAGTATCGCTCGGCGGGCAGTGACGTCGGCGATCGATTGGCCAGCGATCGACTGGGCGCCGGTCAGCTCGCGCGACGGTCCGGCGCGGCGGACACCAGCCAACCGGGAACGTACGGCTCCGACGGCACGCTGACCGGCGCCGGCCGCGGGGTGGCGGCGGCCGCCAAGAGCAACTCCAGCACGGCGACGGCGCGGCGCTCGGCGGCGGCGCGGCGATACCCGGCGCCCTCCTCCATGCCGATGAGCGTCAGCCCGTCGAGGAGCGCGGAGTAAGCCGTCGCCGCGGCGTCGACGTCGATCCAGGCGGGCAGCTCGCCGCGAGCGATGCCTTCCTGGAGGAGCATCCGGCCGACGGTGACGATCTGCTCGCGGCGACGGACGAGCATCTCTCGCACGGCCGGCTCCTGCTCGGCCTCGGCCCAGGCGTGGATGAGGAACGACGGCCCGCCGCCCACGGCCGTGAAGGCGTCGACCGTGTCCAAAAAGAAGCCCACCGCGATGGCCAGCTTCTGGGCGATCGTCGACCCGGCCGGCAGGCGAGCGGCCAGGGCTGTCATCGTGTCCTCGACCGTGATGTCGCAGATGGACAGGAAGAGCTCGTCCTTGCTCTTGAAATACGTGTAGATCGCACCGACCGACAGGCCGCTCTCCCGGACGACGTCCTGCATGGTGGCGCGGTGAAAGCCATGCACGCCGAACACTCGAAGGGCCGCCACGAGGATTCGCTGGCGCACCTGCTGCTCATGCTCGTGGGTGATGCGAGGCATGTCGACCCCGTCCTCAAAACGAATGTTCGCTCGCGAGAGTATAGGCAGGCCCGTCAAGGTGGACAATCACCATGTTGCAGCGAGACCGAGCGGGACTATTGACACAGAGAATGCTCATTCTCTATTGTCGCCGCGACAGACACTAGAGATCTGGCCACGAATGCCAGCCCATTGGAAGGACGGGTCCCATGTTCGCCCGCTGGGGAGCCTTCGTCTACCGGTTTCGCCGTCCCGTCGTCCTCCTGACCCTGGCCATCGCGCTCGGCTCGGTGCTGTTTGCATCTCGAGCAGCGGGCGAGCTGAGCTCAGGCGGCTGGCTCGACAAGGGCTCCGAATCGGCCGGCGTGATCGCTCGGCTCGACTCATCGTTTGCGTCGGGTCGGAGCTCGTTCGTGGCGCTCTTCCACGGTCCGGCACAGGCGGACGCCACGTCGCCGGCGTTCCAGGCAGCCATCGCCACCTCGATCGAGCGTCTGAAGGCGGACGCGCGCGTGGTGGGGGTGATCGGCTTCGCCGAGACCGGCGACCGCCGGTTCATCAGCACGGACGGCCATGCCGCCTACGCCGTGGTCCAGCTGAACCTGACGAACGAGCAATCGGTCGACGCGATCGAAGGCCTCAGGGCCGAGATCAGCCCGCCGGCGAGCTATTCCGTCCAGCTCACCGGCTACGGGCCGATCGGGCGCGACCAGACCACCCAATCCGAGGCGGACCTCCAGCGAGCCGAGACGGTCTCGGCGCCGCTCGTGCTCCTCATCCTCGTCGCCGTCTTCGCCTCCCTCATCGCCGCCGGCATGCCGCTGCTCATCGCCGCGCTGGCCATCCCGACCACCCTGGGCCTTGTCTACTTCGTCGCCCAGCGGGTGGAGATGAGCATCTATGTCCTGAACATCTCGACGATGCTCGGCCTGGCGCTGGCCATCGACTACTCGCTCTTCATCGTGAGCCGCTTCCGCGAGGAGCTCGCCCGCGGGCGAAACGTGGGCCTGGCCGTTGAAAAGGCCGTGGCGACGAGCGGCAAGGCGGTCGCCTTCTCCGGGTTCGCGGTCGCGGTCGGCCTGTCGGGCCTGCTGTTCATGAAGGCGCCCGCGCTCAACTCGATCGGCATCGGCGGATCACTCGTCGTCCTCAGCTCGGTGTTCTTCGCGCTCACGTTCCTGCCGGCCGTGTTGGGCATGCTCGGGCCCCGGATCAATGCGCTGAGTCTGCGCGGCCTGCTGGCCCGACTCCGCATCGTCTCGGCAACCCGCCAGCCCGGGCATCGCTGGGAGCGCGTGGCCCACGCGGTGATGACACGACCCCTTCTCGTCCTGGTGCCGGTCCTCATCTTCCTGCTCGCCGCGGGCACGCCCTTCCTGCGGGTCAAGCAGGCCGTCCCGGGCGCCGAGGTGCTGCCGGCCGGCCTGGAGAGCCGGGACACGTATGTGGCGATCCAGCAGCAATTCCCGCGCGGCGAGACGACGCCGATCACGATCCTCGCCGATGTCCAGGGCGACCCGACCTCGCAGGCGAACGCGCTGGCCCTGGCGCGATACGCCCAGACGCTGGAGGCGATCGATGGAATCGATCGCGTGGAGAGCCCCTTCAGCCTGCGCGACCCATCGAGCGGCACGCTCATGTCGCCGGAGCAGATCGCCGCGATCTATGCCCAGCCGGCCGACCAGCGGCCACCGGCGATCCAGTCACTCCTCGCAGCCTACGTTCGCGGCCGGACCGTCAAGCTCGACGCGGTCAGCCCGCTCGATCCTGCGTCCACGGCCGGGACGTCGCTGATTCCCGTCGTCAGATCGATCGTTCCCGAAGCGGGCATCCGGACAGCCGTCGGCGGCAGCGCGGCCCTGGGCCACGACTTCCTGGCCGCCCAGAGCGAGCGCATCCCATGGGCCGTGGGGATGACGCTGCTGGCGAGCGCCGTGGTCCTGTTCCTGCTCTTCGGGTCGGTCGTGATCCCGATCAAGGCGGTGGTCATGACGCTCCTGTCGGTCAGCGCGAGCTTCGGGGCCCTGGTCTGGATCTTCCAGGAAGGCAACCTCTCCAATTTCCTCGGTTTCGAGCCGCTCGGAACGACCATCGCCGGCAACCCGATCATCATGTTCAGCGTGATCTTCGGCCTCTCCATGGACTACGAGGTCCTGCTCCTGTCGCGGATCCAGGAGGCGTACCGGCGACGCGGCGACAACCGGGAATCGGTCGCCGAGGGCCTTGCCCGGACCGCCTCCGTCATCACCGGCGCCGCACTCATCATGGTCGCCGTGTTTGCCGCCTTCGCCCTGGCGGACGTCATCACTATCAAGAGCATCGGCGTCGGGATGGCAATCGCGGTTCTCATCGACGCGACGATCATCCGGGTTCTGCTCGTGCCGGCCACCATGCGCCTGCTGGGTGACTGGAACTGGTGGGCTCCGGGGATCCTGGGTCGATTCGCAGAGCGCCTGGGATTCAGCCATGTCGAGACCGACGACGAGGTCGGCGAGGCCCAGGCCGATGGTACCCGGCCCGCCGGCGCTGTAGGCTGACGCCCATGAGGGGACCGGATAGGAGCGAACAGGGTGGCCGCGTGGTTCGCGTCGAGCGGTACGGGTGGTACCGCGAGACAGACGACCGCCCGGGGCTGCCCTGGATCGGCATCTTCCTGGTCATCTTCGGCGGCCTCCTCCTGCTTGAGCAGGTCGCTCCGGAGCTGCGCGCCGCGGGCTCGCTCGTCGTCCTCGCGTTCGGCCTGGCCTTCCTGGTGTCCTGGATCGCAAACCGGCGCATGTCCGCCCTCTACGTCGGCGCGGTCGTCACGGCCTTGAGCCTGGCCGCCGCGCTGACCGACCTGAACGTGATCAGCGGCGAGGGGTGGGGAACGCTGTTCCTCGGCATCGCCTTCGTCGGCATCGCCGCGGTCCGGGCGGCCGGCGGGGGCGGGCTGGGCTGGCAGGCGATCTTCGGCGGGCTCCTGGTGGTGATCGGCGGCTCGACGGTGGCCAGCCATCTCGCCGGTGTGCCGGAGGCGAGCCGCCTCGTCTGGCCGCTGGTAATCGTGGTGCTCGGGCTTCTGCTGCTCATCCGCGGAACGAGCCGGCGAGACTTCCGAGCCTGAGGCTGCTCAGGCCTCGATACGAGAGGTCGCGACGTCGATGGCGCCCGCCACGCCGTCGACGAGGCGGGCCAGCTCCTCGTCGGTGATGACGAACGGAGGCCCCAGGATGACGAGGTCTCCATCGACCCCGTCGGCGTTGCCGGTCGCGGTGTAGACCAGGACGCCGGCCTCCAGCGCTGCCGCGGCAATCCTCTCGGCAAGCCGGACGGACCGGGCGAACGGCGCCCGGGTCACCCGGTCGGCGACGAGCTCCAGGCCGGCCATGAGCCCGCGGCCGCGGATGTCGCCAACGTTCGGGTGGGCGCCGAGCCGGTCGGCCAGCAACGCCAGCAGGCGATCGCCCTTGACCGCGCTGGCCGTCACGAGATCCTCCGTCGCGAGGATTCGCAGGACCTCGCCGGCCACGGCCGCCCCAACCGGTGAGTGGCTGAACGTGAAGCCGTGGACGAACGAGCCGGCGTCCGTCACGGTCCGGTGGACCTCCGCCGAGGCAGCCACGAAGCCGAACGGCCAATAGCCGCCGGTGGCGCCCTTGGCCGCGATGAGCATGTCCGGCCGGACGCCCCAATGGTCCAGCCCGAACCAGCGGCCGGTTCGGCCGAAGCCGGTCATGACCTCGTCGGCGATGAGCAGGACCCCGTGCC
>WNGF01009290.1_pt1 | contig 11317 bp, 10 predicted proteins | sample 5400641 | NCBI WGS metagenome assembly WNGF01 (sample SAMN13153371, study PRJNA577476) | soil metagenome | isolation source: 80 cm soil or saprolite under grassland replicate 2 | place: USA:California | collected 2016-06-15 | reverse complement strand
TGCGCGCGTGCTCGCGATCGATGATCAGATTGCCCGAGAGCCGGTAGAACCAGCCGAAGACGGGAATGCGGCCGATCTCGCGCTTGCCCGCGGAAACCGTGCGCCGGGGGAAGATGGAACCGAACGTGGCGACGTCCACGAAGCTCTGGTGGTTGGCCACGATCACGCAGGGGCGGCACTGCTCGAGGCGTTCGCGATGCTCGACGTCGATCCTCCACCGCATTGCGTTGACGAAGACGCGACAGAAGACCTTGCCGAACACGTAGAGCGTCTGCCGGTTGTGCGGCCGCACGAGGAGCCACAAACTTCCCAGCCCCGAACAGACGAGAAACCACGCTCCCCCGAAGACGAAAGCGAAGTAGAAGGCGATCCGTTCGCGCAGCGTCTTCATGGGGCTCCCCATTCACGCTGTGTTCGCGCTGCGAGCACGATGCGTTCCCGTTGCGTTCACAAGATTCTCCCCGTCATCTGCCAGTTGTCGCGCACGACCGCGGGAGGCACCCAGTGAGGCAGAGGCATGACGAGGAAGTGGGCGAGAGCATTGACATGCCCCTCGTAGAGACCCCGCAGCTCGGTCAACTGCCGCTCCGTGGTCTCGCCCGTCTTGAGCCTGACATCGGCAAGCTCGAGAGCCTGGCGCAGGCGCGCGAGCTCTTCTGGCGGCAGCCGGTCGGCCGCGGGCGGCCGCGGCCTGCGGCGCAGGACGTTGCACATGTCGGCCACGGCATGGCGCGCGATCGCGAAGGTCAGGCGGGCGTCGCGCACCGGGCCGCCCTCGACATCTGCGATGACGAAAGCGCACGCGTCCAGAACGGTCGTCAAGGCCGCGACCCAGGACTGGTTGTCGTGTTGCGATCGGTAGAAGGCAAGGACCGGAAACGAGATGTGGCTCTCGAGCAGCTCGGCCGACCAGCGCTCCCACTCGCGCAGGAGCTCTGCGAGCTCGAGCGGCGTCTTGTCGAGGCCGCTGCGCTTGAGCAGCTCCGAGCACGTCGGGGGCGAGCCGGACCGCGCATCGAGCAGGGAGATCGAGACCTCGCGTTTCGAGAAAGCCTGCGAGAGCACCGGCAGATAGCTGATCACGAGCGCCAGAAACGCGAACCCTGTTCCGCACTCGACGACGACGAGAAGCCTGGCAGCAGACGTTCTCGGCGTCACGTCGCCCAGGCCGAGCGTGAAGAGCGAAGTGCCGCTCATGTACACGGCCGTCCAGAGGTCGTTGCCGTCCATCGGAGCCAGGCCCGGGCCGAGTCCCCACTGCATCAGGCCGAATGCAAACACGAGCGCGACGGCCCAGAACGCGATCAGGAGGACGAGGGAGAGCGGGCCGTAGATCGTGAGGAAGTTCTCGCGGCGTCGCCCGGGCGACATCATCCGGGCGGCGGCCGCCCAGGGCGGCCAGGTCGCCCGATAGAAGAGTGTCGTGACGCGCAACCCGCGCGAAACGCGCCGGGAGAGGATCATCGTCTCGAAGGCATCCCACAGGACGCCCAGGAGCAGCAGCGCCCCTCCGGCGGTGGCGAGGACGGCGAGAAAGGTGTGCGTCATGGCCCGTCGCCGCCCGGGTCGGGCGGCAGGCGGATTCAATCACGGACGGAGCGGTCGGTCGCGGCACCGAAGAGGGCTCTCTCTTAGGCAGGCTTTTTGAATACAGGGTCTGGTGTGATGAAGAAGATCTGCCATCGTCTGCTCCCGGCCGCGATCGTCTCGATGACCGGCCTGACTGGCTTCGGCTGCACCGTCATCAACAACGTCATCGGATCCGAGAAACGCGACGTCTACAAGTTCGACCGCCCCTTCACGGCCGAAAGCCCGGCGTTCCGGCGCTCCACCGAGGCATTGGGCAGCCCGATGGTGCCCGGAAACAAGGCGAAGCTCCTGAAGAATGGCGTCGAAATCTTCCCGGCGATGATCCGGGATATCCGCGAGGCCAAACGCACCGTGAACCTGGAGACCTACATCTTTCAGCCCGACGAGGCTGGGCGTCAGTTCGCCGACGCGATGATCGAGGCGGCGAGCCGGGGAGTCGAAGTGCGCCTGCTGGTAGACGACTGGGGAAGCAAGCTCGAGGAGTTGAAGAAGGAGCTCGAAAACGCCGGCGTGAAGGTCCACAAGTACCGTCCGCTGCGAATCTTTTCGATCTACAAGGTCGGCAAGCGGACGCACCGCAAGATCCTCGTCGTCGACGGGCGCATCGCATACACAGGAGGGCTCGGCATCGAGAAGCGCTGGCTCGGCAACGCCCGCAACACGAATGAATGGCGCGACACCCAGGTGCGCGTCGAGGGGCCGGTCGTCGCGCAAATGCAGGCCATCTTCAGCGAGGACTGGACCTACACGACGGGAGAGATTCTCGCGGGCGAAAAGTTCTATCCGAAGATCGCTCCGGCCGGTCCGATTCTGACTCAGGCCATCAAGGCCTCGCGCGGAGACGCGTCGTCCCTTGCCAAGATGCTCTACTTCGTGGCCATCCAATCGGCCGCGAAGAGCATCCACATCGCCAATGCCTATTTTCTCCCCGACAAGCAGGTGCGCGACGCTCTGGTCTCGGCCGTGCGGAGGGGCGTGGACGTCCAGGTCATCGTGCCGGGGCGGAACATCGACTTGCCGCTGGTTCGCTCGGCCTCCTGGCATCACTACGGCGAGCTTCTGAAGGGCGGCGTGCGGATCTACGAATACCGGCCGACGATGATGCACAACAAGATCATGGTGATCGACGGCCTCTACGCCACGATCGGGTCGATCAATTTCGACGCACGCTCGATGAACGCCAACGCCGAGGAGAGCCTGGCTTTCTACGATCGGGGGTTCGCGAGAAAAATGGAAGCCCTCTTCGAAGAGGATAAGAAGCAGTGCGACGAGATCACCTATTCGATCTGGGATCACCGCGGGATCCCCAAACGCATGGCGGAGGTGGTCTCCTGGATCTGGGAGCCGTACTACTGAGAGCGGGAATTCCGCATCGGGGAATTCGGACTCCGCGTTCTGCGTTCGTGGCGGCTGGATGAGACGGGCATTCATGATTCTCGCGTTTCTGCTGGCCGCGTTTCCTCTCGCGGCGGCGGGGGAGCGCCCGGCTGCCGAGCAGGAGAAGATCGACTGGCTCCTGTCGGAGATCCGCGGCTCGGACGCCGTCTTCGTCCGCAACGGCAAGGAGCACGACGGGCAGCAGGCCGCCGCCCACCTGAAGTCGAAGCTCTGGGTGGCGGGCAAGCGCGTCCAGACGGCGCGCGAGTTCATCGTGGGCGTGGCTTCTCACTCGGAAGCGTCCGGCCAGCCCTACCAGATCAAGCGCAAGGACGGCACCCGGGAGCTCCTCGAGAAGTGGCTGCTCCAGCGCCTGGCCGTCTTCGAGGAGGGCGCCAAGGCCAGAAAACCCGCTCTCGGGGCCTGAGACCCGAGAGCCGTCAGGCTCGTTCCGCGGCCGCGGCCACAGGCGCCGCCTCCGGCGGATGAGGGGCACGGGCCAGCAGCCAGTAGAGCGCGCCCGCGACGAAAAAGCCCACGAACCAGGCGTAAGAGTACAGAGGTTTCAGCGGCTCGACGACGAGGCCGCCCCAGGCGAGCGCGCAGCCGGCGAGCGTGGCCCCGACGGCTTTTGCGTTCCAGCCGCCCGTGTATCGGTAGACGCCGTCGGTCAGGTACAGGTCTTCGAGGCGCAGGCGGCAGCGCCGCACGAGCCAGTAGTCGGCGATCAAGACGCCGGCGATCGAGCCCAAGCCACCCGAGTAGCCGAGCAGCCACGTGAAGATGTAGCCCGACGGATCCGCCAGCAGTCTCCAGGGCTGCATGAGAATCCCGATGATCCCCGTGATGAGGCCGCCGGTCTTGAAGCTGATCACCTTCGGAAAAGCGTTGGCGAAGTCGTTGGCGGGGGAGACGACGTTGGCAGCGATGTTCACGGCGAGAGTGGCGACGACCGCCGTAAACATCGAGATGGCCACGACGACGGGAGCCTTGAACTGCGAAACGAGCTGAACCGGGTCCCAGATCGCCCGGCCGTAGATGATCACCGTGGCGCTCGTAATGAGCACGCCCATCGCCGCGAAGGCCGACATCGTCGTGGGCAACGCGACCACCTGTCCGATCATCTGTTCGCGCTGGCTGCGGCCGAACCTCGTGAAGTCCGGCATGTTGAGAGAGAGCGTGGCCCAGTAGCCGATCATGGCCGTCAGCGATGGGACGAAGACCGGCAGGAACGCGGCGAGCGAGTTCAGCTTGCCCGGCTGCTCGAGAAGCGGCCCGAACCCCTTCGCCTGGCGGACCGCCCACACGAGAAGCACCGTCGTCATGACCAGGACGAACGGCGCCGCCCAGTTCTCGACTTTGCGCAGCAGGTCCATGCCGCGGTAGATGATGAAGACATTGATTCCCCAGAAGAGCAGGAAGGACAGCCACTCCGTCGTTGAGTGCCCCCAGAAGCCGGGGCCTAAAAGCGTCTTCCAGCCTGGGATGAGAGCGGCGAAGAACGTAAAGAGCGCTTCGCCTCCGATCCACGCCTGGATGCCGAACCAGCCGCAGGCCACGAGCGCGCGCATCAGAGCGGGCAGGTTCGATCCGTAGGTCCCGTAAGCCGCGCGCGCGAAGACGGGGAAGGGGATTCCGTAGCGCGTGCCCGGGTGCGAGTTCAAGAGGATGGGGATGAGGACGATCGTGTTGCCGAGCAGGATCGTGACGAGCGCCTGCCACCAGTTCATCCCGGCCGCCATGAGCCCCGAGGCCAGCATGTAGGTGGGGATGCAGTGCGCCATCGAGATCCAGAGCGCCGCGTAGTTGTAGGTGTTCCAGGTGCGTCGGGACACGGGAACCGGTGCGAGGTCCTTGTTGTGAAGCGGCGAGGCCTCGATCCGCGTGCGATCGATCAGCTCGATCCGGCCGTCGCCGTGGATCTTCTCGTTGCCGAAGGCCGTCAGTCGCATGCGATTCTCCGGGGACCCGCGGGCTCCCGATACTACGGGCGAGGTTACACGAAAAGCGGGTCGGCCCTGATCGGGCGGCTTCTAGAAGAGAACGGGGCGGCTCGGGGACGTCGGCCGCAACCCGGCTCGCGCGTGCCCGACCAGCCGTCGAAAGTGGAAGTCATGGCTGCCCGGCGGAATCTTGAGGCGCCGGGCGGCCTCTGCAAGCGTCACGCCCATGCGAATCTGCCGCAACAGCTTCGCCTCGAGCGGCGGCAGAGCCCTCTCGATCTCGTCGAGCCAGAGACGCTGCTCGATCTTCTCGGGTTCCTGAGCGAATCTCTTCAGCGGCAGCTCCTCGAGGCTCGTTCTCTCGCGACCGGATGCTCTGGGGGTCAGTCGTGCGTCCGTGTATAGTGGGGGGTTGATGGCTCGACCGATACGGCTGGAGGCGGAGGGGGCTGTGTATCACGTGATCGCCCGCGGCAACGAGCGGCGGGCGATCTTCCGCGACGACCGGGATCGAGAAGAATACTTGAGCCGATTGGCGCGATCCCGGGAACGGTTCGGGATCAAGCTGCTGGCCTACTGCTTGATGGACAACCACCTGCATCTGGCCGTTGAGCGCGGCCCTGTCGCGCTCTCGCGGGTGATGCACAGTCTTCATGGCGCCTACACGCAGTGGTTCAACGTACGGCATGGTCGAGTTGGTCACCTCTTTCAGGGCAGGTACAAGGCGCTGCTGGTTGAAAAGGATCGATATCTGCTGGCGCTCGTAAGATACATCCACGAAAATCCCGTTAAGGCCAGGTTAGTAGCGCGTCCGCAGGAATACCTCTGGTCGAGCGATCGCCACTACCGCCGGGGCGGCGGACCGGACTGGCTGGACCTGGATGAGGTGCTCGCGCAGTTTGGTCGCGGGCGGGTGGCCGCGGCTCGCAAATACAGACGGTTCATGGGCGAACCGGTCGAGTTGTCCTATGAGCAGGTGGAAACACATGGTGGGACAGTCAAAGGCGAGGAGGAGTTCGCACACACCGCTTTTCGGGCGGCCGCCGAGTTCATTCCAAAGCGCCGTGGACTCTCCATTGCTCGCGTCGCAGCAGCTGTGGCGCGCGAGCACGACGTCGATACCGCCGCCCTTCGGCGGCCAGGCCGTTACCGCGACTTGGCGCAGTTGAGGGCCATCACAGCCTTCGTGGCGCGCGATGTCGCCGGCTATTCAGTGGCTAGCGTGGCACGGCACTTCCAACGGGAGGAGTCCACCGTCGTACGGCGGGTTCTGAAACTCGAGCAGGACATGGCCGACCACCAGGGACAACGCGCAGCCGTCAAGCGCCTTATCGAAACTGTCCGCCGCTCCTAATATACATGGACGCACGACTGACCCCGGAGCACCTCTAATATACATGGACGCACGACTGACCCCCCAGCATGCCCCAGCATGCCCCCCAGCGTGCAGCATTCCATGGACGCACGACTGACCCCGCGGCATCGGGTCCGTCAGGCTCGAAGTCGTCGTATTCGGACAGAGCCACCAGCCCTTACGCCGAGTGAGATCGCTCGCCGGAGTGTTGCGGGCTCGTCTCCCGGGGTGCGTTGGGGCTCAGTCTAATAGAATCGCCGCCGCGACCCGTACGTGAGCGCCTCCGAGTTCGTTCTCGTCAGCCGCCGGGTGGCGACCGCCGACGGGATTGGTCCCGCGTCGGTGCACGTGCGCGGCGGGCGCATCGCGGCGGTGTTGCCGGGCGTCGCGGCCGCCTCTCCGATTCCCGTCGTCGACGTGGGCGAGCGGGCGATCTTGCCGGGTCTCGTGGATTCGCACGTGCACGTCAACGATCCGGGTCGGGCCGACTGGGAGGGCTTCGCCACGGCGACGGCCGCGGCGGCCTCGGGCGGCGTGACGACGCTTCTCGACATGCCGTTGAACTCGATTCCGCCCACGACCACGGCCGAGGCCTTCGGCGCGAAGCTGACGGCGGCAGCCGGGCGCTGCCGCGTCCACGTTGGATTCTGGGGAGGCCTGGTGCCCGGCAACGCGAAGGAGATCGCTCACCTCGCCGCGGCGGGAGTTTTTGGATTCAAATGTTTTCTCGTGGACTCTGGAGTGCCCGAGTTTGCGCCCGTCAAAGAGGCCGAGCTTCCGGCCGCAATGGAGGAGATCGCGAGACTCGACGCGATCCTCCTCGTGCACGCCGAGTGGCCGGCTGCGATCGCTTCGGGATGGGCCGGCCGGCCGCAGGCCTACGGCGGCTACCTCGGCTCGCGGCCGCGAGCTGCGGAGAACGAAGCCGTCGCGCGGGTGATCCGTCTTTGCCGCCAGACCGGCGCCCGCGTCCACATCCTCCATGTCTCCTCGGCCGAGGCGCTCGAGGCGCTGGAGCTCGCCAAGGCCGAAGGCCTGCCTGTCACGGCGGAGACCTGTCCGCATTACCTCGCGCTCGCCGCCGAGGACGTTCCGGACGGCGCGACGGAGTTCAAGTGCGCGCCGCCGATTCGCGAAAACGAGAACCGCGAGCGGCTGTGGCAGGGCCTCGCCTCCGGCGTCCTCGACATGGTCGTCTCCGACCACTCGCCGGCGCCGACGGACTTAAAGCAAAGGGCCTCGGGCGATTTCGCGAGCGCCTGGGGCGGCATCGCGTCGCTCGGGCTCGCGCTCTCCGTCGTTTGGACGGAGGCGCGGGGCCGCGGCCACACGCTTTCGGACGTCGCGCGCTGGATGTCGGCCGCCCCCTCCCGCCTGGCGCGCCTCGAAGGCTGCAAGGGCGCGCTCGCGGCGGGGCAAGACGCCGACCTCGTCGTCTTCGACCCCGAGGCCGAGTGGACCGTCGAGGCCGAGCGGCTGCGGCACCGGCACAAGCTCTCGCCCTACGCCGGCCGGCGCCTGCTCGGCGTTGTCGAAGCGACGTATCTGAAGGGTGAGAAGATCTATGAAAACGGACGGGACATCGGCGCTCCGGCGGGAGAGCTGCTGCTCTCGGGCGGAGAAGCGTGAAAAAGAAGGCGTGAGCAACTTCACCGAGCTGATCGATCTCGCTTCCGAGCGCGTGGGCGGCTCCGTCATGGAGGCCAACGACGAGTTCTTCGCGCCGAAGGAGAATCTCGTGAAGGCCGGCCGGCCCGAATGGCGCGAGGGGAAATACACCGAGCGCGGCAAGTGGATGGACGGCTGGGAGACCCGGCGCCGGCGCGAGCCGGGCCACGACTGGTGCCTGATCCGGCTGGGCTTTCCGGGAGTGGTGCGCGGCATTTGCGTGGATACGACGCATTTCAAGGGCAACTTTCCGGAGGCCTGCTCGATCGAGGCGTGCGACGCGGAGGGTCACCCGGACGCGCGGGAAATCATCAAAGGGATCGCGCCGTGGACGGAGATCCTGCCGAAGTCGATCTTGAAAGGCGACGGGGAGAACCTCTTTCCCATCGACCACGACGGGCGCGTCTCGCACGTGCGCCTGCACATCTATCCCGACGGCGGCGTCGCGCGCCTGCGCCTCTACGGCCACGCGGTGCCCGACTGGGCACGGCTGGCGCGGGCGGGCGGCGATGCGGACCTCGCAGCGGCGGAAAACGGAGGCCTGGTCGTTGCCGCCTCCGATTCCTTCTTCGGCTCGCGGCACAATCTCATCCTGCCGGGCCGGGGGCGCGACATGAGCGACGGCTGGGAGACGCGGCGCCGCCGCGGACCGGGCCACGACTGGGTGGTCGTGCAGCTCGGACGCACGGGCGTCGTGCGGCGAGTCGAAGTGGACACGATCCATTTCAAAGGCAACGCGCCCGGCGCCTGCGCGATCGAGGTGGTGCAGGCGCCCGGAGCGGTTCCGGACGCGGTGACCGATCCGGCGCGCGCGTGGAAGAGCCTTCTGCCCAAGACGAAGCTCCAACCTCATGCGCTGCATGGCTTCGAGGAGGAGGTGCTCTCCGCGGGAGAGGCCACGCACGCCCGCTTGAACATCTATCCGGACGGCGGCGTCAGCCGGCTGCGCCTTTGGGGCCGCCCGTCCGGACTCGAGCGTCTCGGCGGCCGTTGACGGCTCTCGAACGGTTGAACGCCTCGCCGGCCGAAGAAGCGAGCGCTCTGCTCCGATCCTGTTGCGGCTCGCAGGAGTGGGCGCGGCGAATGGCCGCCCGGCGGCCGTTTGCCAGCGAGGCCGCCGCGCTCGATGCAGCCGACCGCGTCTGGAAGTCGCTGTTCCCGGCTGACTGGCTCGAAGCTTTTCGCGCGCATCCGCGGATCGGCGGCCGGGAGGCGCGCGGCCGCCAAGCCGAGGAACAGGCCGGCGCGCTGTCGGCCTCGGAGGCGACTCGAGCCGCGCTCGCGGAGGCCAACTGGCTTTACGAGGAGCGGTTTGGGCGCATCTACATCGTGTGCGCCTCGGGCAAGGGCGCCGAGGAGATGCTCGACCTTTGCCGCCGGCGCCTCCATAATGACGCCGAAACGGAGCTGGCCGTGGCCGCGGAAGAGCAGAGGAAGATCACACGCATGCGACTCGAGAAACTGTTCGCGGGATGAGCGGCATCACGACGCACGTTCTGGACACGATGCGCGGCCGGCCCGCCAGCGGCGTGCCCTTCGCGCTCGAGATCCGAGGCGACAACGGCGAGTGGCGCGCCACGGGCCGCGGCGCGACGGACGCGGACGGCCGGGCGAAGCTCTTAGCGCCCGAGTCGCTGGTGCCCGCCGGCACCTACCGCGTCACGTTCGATACCGGAGCGTACTTCCGTGCCTGGAACATCGACGGCTTCTACCCGGAAGTCGTGATCGTCTTCGAGGTGCAGCAGCCCTCGCAGCATCACCACGTCCCGCTGCTCTTGGCGCCCTACGGCTATTCGACGTACCGGGGCAACTGAGGTCGACTGAGGACTGAGGACGGAGGACCGAGGACTCAGGTGGCCGGCGCGCGTGTGTCTCTTCGAAAAGGCTCATCACGGCGAAAGCGGTTTCAGTCCTCAGTCTCAAGTCCTCAGTCCTCAGTCGATGCTTAGGGTCATGCTCGGGCCAAACAGCTACGGCAAGTCCGGGATTCGGCTCGTCAAGCTGCGCCGCCGAGAAGACCGTGACGATCTCATGGACCTCACCGTGTCCGTGCGCTTCGAAGGCGAGTTCACGCCGGCGCACGTCGCAGGCGAGAACGCGGAAATCCTGCCGACCGACACGATGAAGAACACGGTCTACGCCCTCGCGAAAGACCATCCGCTCGCCGACATCGAATCCTTCGGGCTCGAGCTCGCTCGACACTTCCTGGTCGGCAACCCGCAGGTCTCCCGAGTCAGCGTGGCGATCGAAGAGCACCCGTGGGAGCGCCTGACCGTGCGCGAGCGGCCGCATGCCCATGCCTTCCGCCGGGCGGGGGAGGAAACCCGCGTGGCTGCCGTGACGCGCACGCGCGAGGCGGCAACGGTCGAGGCGGGCGTCGAAGGTCTGCTCCTTCTGAAATCGCGGCAGTCGGCTTTCTCCGGGTTTCGCCGCGACCCGTATACGACCTTGAAGGAGACGCGCGACCGCGTCCTGGCGACCTCGGTCACGGCCCGCTGGCTTTACTCCGGCACGGACGTCGCCTTTTCGACCGTGGGGCGCGGGGTGCGCCAGACGCTGCTGGAGACTTTCGCCGACCACGACAGCGAATCCGTCCAGCACACGCTCTACGCCATGGGCCAGAGGGTCCTTGAGCGCCACGCGGAGGTGGAGGAAATCCGCCTGTCGCTCCCGAACAAGCATCACCTCTCCGTTGACCTCTCGCCCTTCGGTCTCGAAAACCGCAACGAGATTTTCGTCGCGACGGAAGAGCCCTTCGGGTTGATCGAGGCCACGGTGAAAAGAAGTCCTTAGTCCCTAGTCCTTTGTCCTGAGTCGGGGCAACCGAGCCAAGACTAAGGACTAGGGACAAAGGACTAAGGACTAGCCCTCCGGGTCTTCAAAATCCTCACGAACGATTGTGTTCGCAGCTCCTCGATTGTTAGCCCGCTCTTCTCGAGAGCCTCACGTTCGGTGATCGCGCCGCAGTTCCAGGCTCGAAGGAAGTAATTCAAGAGACCCTGGCCCGTGGCGGCGTCGTCGAAGACGTCGCCGACGAGCGTGGCCTGGCCGGCCTTGGCGACGAAGTTCTGGAGCCTCGCCGAGGCGGCGGCAAGACCCTCGAGGAAAAACGAGTACAGCGCCGCGTAGCGAGTCGGAAGCTGGGCCGGGTGCAGGTCCCAGCCCTGGTAGTAGGCCTGCATCAGCGAATGCCGGACGTGCTCGTAGTGGAGCTTCCAGGCAGCGTGGACGGCGGCCCGGTTCTCGGCAACCTCGCGTCCGGTCAGCGTGCGGTCGGCGTGATGCGGCGCGACGGGCAGAACGTTCGTTGCGCCGTCGGAGATCCAGACGCCGGTGCCCGCAAGCGCCACCTGCATGGCCTGCCGCGCAAAGTCGCAGGCCGGGT